>Ga0307419_10001150_pt1 | contig 13713 bp, 17 predicted proteins | sample SalMarWE160230MG_2_FD_202512 | JGI IMG/M metagenome (GOLD analysis project Ga0307419, IMG submission 202512) | Salt marsh sediment microbial communities from the Plum Island Ecosystem LTER, Massachusetts, United States - WE1602-30 | ecosystem: Environmental > Aquatic > Marine > Intertidal zone... | reverse complement strand
CTGCTGCAAATATGAGGAAAATCTCCGATCATCACGACGCACCATCAACAAGAAGGTCTGCGCCCTTGACGAGCAAGACGAATCCAAGGACTAATTTCCTTTCAGACCATTCGAAAGGTCTTTTCCAAAATCCGTCAGAATCTGACGAAGCGCTTCATTCCAGCCTTTGACCAATGCCTGCGGCGAGGCGCTATCCAGCGGAATCTCCCTCTGGTAGCGCTTTTGAAAGGCGACCTCCCCTTTAGCAGAGACATCGCGAGTGAGAAGAAAGTCGATTTCCATGATCGCCTTTGGCACAGAGATGTCCCTGAAATCGCCGTACAGCGCTGTAACTGCCCCTCCAAGAAAAAGGGTCGGCTCATTATAGCTCGAAAGGTCTGCAACCTGGCCGAAGAGACCGGAGCTTGCCACCCATTGCCTGACCTGTTCAGTAAACATGTCACCTGGTGAAATCAGAAACTCATTGTAGAAGTCGGACTCGTAGACAACATCACCCTTACGATAAACAAAATCTTTCCCTTCATACTGAGGTGAAACAGAAAAGGTGACAACTTTCAGGACTTCATCCGTCACACGAGGGGAAACATCTTCCTGCCGAGAAATCTCGATAAGGAAATAACGCTTTTCCGGGTAGCTGCTCTCGAGTCTGATGCATCCGCTCAGAAGACAAAGCAGGGCACAAAAGCCAATGGAGAGATTAAAGAAGGCGTTTTGGCTCGTTTTCATTCTATTCCACAGGCTCCAAACGGGGCGGAGGTTTCCCAAAAAGGAGTTGAGAAGGATATTTACGTGCGTTTTCGGTCAACTCCTTGAGGTTTTCTGAAGCTATCCTGATATTACGAACGGTCATTTCAATATCTTTCTCCTGACCGGACAGCAGCTTGTCGACCTCGCCAAGGACCATTCTGAGTTTGGCAATAACCCCTGGGACGTCTTCGGACACGCCGTCGAGTTTTCTTGCCAGGTTGTCTATGCGTGTAGAAGCCTCTAATAGAACGGTTGGAACCTGGGTAAGGGGTTGCTCAGACTCCGTCATGATACGACGAGCCGTGGCCATGGTTGCCGATGTGTCTGACAAAATGGATTCTATTTTTCCTTTATTCAGAAGCTGAGTAACACGCTGGCTGATTTCTCTCAATTCTACCACGAGCTGCTGGGCCTGTTCATTAATCTCTTTTAGATCCAGCCCGTTGGCGGTTTTGGTAAAGGTATTCAAAGAGGTTTCGATGGCATCTGTGATTTTTTCGACATCGATCTGCTCCAGTTTTCTCATAATTCTGTCTAGAGATTCGCTCAGACGGGCAATGGTGCTAGGTGCAGAAGGGATATAGAAATAGCGGGGGATCCAATCGATCTTCAAGGGGGGATTGCGTTCCGGGTCCAAGTAATCAGCTTCCAGATAGGCGGTTCCAGTGATCCCTTGAAATGCTAGTCGAACCCGAAGGCCTTTTTCTATTTCCTTCGTCAGGTCTGACTTGGCCGACTGTTTAGATCGGGTCTGCCACGCGTCTTGGGAAAGGCCCACTCGGACAAGTACGTATCGAAAGCCGGTAGGATACTCTCTATCAACAAGCGTAATGAGCTCAACATTGCCGATACCAACGCCACGGAACTTGACGGGAGAGCCGACCTCCAGCCCCTGCACGGAGTCCTCGAAGTACGTCTCCATGGGTGTTTTTTTCTGTAGGAGCGCTCCTGCCCCCAGAATGGTCACGGCGACCACGGCGATCGCTGCGGCGCTGATGACAAATATGCCTATCTTAAAGTGACTGGTTCTGGCACTCATGGTCTGGATTGCCTGAAAGGGTTAATACCAGTTTCTCTTTCTTGCGCTGACAAGCCTATTCGAACATATCAGATGCCACCTTCCGGTTCAAGAATTGTCGCACCCACGGATTGTCGCTCTGGTCCCGCAATTCGTTGGGGCGACCTGTGGCGGCAATGCCCTTGGTGGTTGTATCCAGGATCACGACCCGGTCAGCGATCGTATAAGTACTCGCCAGATCATGGCTCACGATGACGAAAGTGATGCCTAGGTTATGGGCCGCATTCAAAACGAGCTGGTCCACTTCTGCCGAAGTAATGGGGTCCAATCCTGACGATGGCTCGTCAAGAAAAAGAATTTGAGGATCAAGGGCCATGGCCCTGGCAATGGCTGCCCGCTTCTGCATACCTCCACTTAGCTGGGACGGCATTTGATCTTCAAAGCCGTGCAGTCCCACCAACTCCAGTTTCATCATGGCAATAAGGTCCATCGCCGACGGCGGTAAATCGGTAAACTCTTCCAGCGGCAGACGGGCGTTCTCGAGCAAGGTCATAGAGCCGAAAAGGGCTCCTCGTTGGTACATGACACCGATCTCACTCAGAATCTGAAGACGCTCTTTCCCTTCAGCAGATACAATATCCTGTCCGTTAATAAGGATCTTTCCCGACATAGGCCTGTACAGACCGATCATCTGTTTCAGGATGGTACTCTTGCCCGAGCCTGAACCTCCCAATATGACAAAGACTTCACCCCGATCCACCTCAAAGGAGATATTGTCAATGATTAGGGTTTCGCCGTACCCGGCAGTGAGGTTCTCAACGCGCACAATGGGATCTTGAATTCGACTCACGCCTTAGACACCCAGGTAGTAATAGACGACCGAAAAAACACCATCAATAATAACAATAAAGATAATGCCGCTCACCACTGCCCGTGTGGCCGATTCGCCGACGGCAGTGGCACCGATTTTCGTTTGCAGACCACGCAGACATCCGATACCCGCTATCATGATGCCGAAGACAAGGGATTTCACGAGGCCACTCAGGAAATCCATATAGCTCACAGCAGAAAGGACCTCGTTCCAATACGTGACAAAGGGATAGCCCAGCGACCGCAAGACAAGAGAGCCTCCCATCACACCTATCAGATCAGAAAAAATGGTCAAGAGCGGCGTCATGGCCAAGGCTGCAATGACCCGGCTCACCACCAGGAATCGCACAGGATCAAGCCCCATCGTGTTGAGGGCATCTATCTCTTCATTGACCTTCATGGTGCCCAACTCCGCGGCAAAGGCGGAACCCGAACGCCCTGTCAGAACAATGGCCGTCATGAGAGGCCCGAGCTCTCTCAGGATGGCCAGCCCAACAAGGTCTGCCACAAAGATCTCGGCACCGAACTGCCGCATAGGGATAACGGCTTGAAAACCCATGATCAACCCAACCAGGAAGCTGACCAGGGCAATGATGGGGAGGGCATTGACGCCTGTGGTTTCCGCCACAAGGAATGCATCTTTCCACCGCACTCGACGAGGGTTCCGGAAGGCATACACCAGGGAGACAAAAACCTCACCCACGAAGACGATGAGGTCGTAGGCGTCTTGCCAGATCCTATAGACAGTTTTGCCGACCTCTTCTGCAAGATTGACGGATTTCCGCTCTTCCGTCTGTGCATCCCTGAATCCAGCCGGGTCAAAGAGGTCCAGAATGCGCTGGAATCTGGCTTGAAGATCTCGGATTTCCGCTTCTCCGCCTCTCATTTGTTGCCGTCTGAGGATGTCCACCAACAGTCCGATTCCAGAAACATCGCAATAATTGATCTTCGACGCATCAACCACTACCCGGCTCGGCGACATCTTCTCAATGGCGCCTGTTGCCTCGCGCCACACCTTTGCTGTTGTGGCTGAATCCAGACGGCCCTCGATCGTGAGCAAGAGGCCGCCTGGCCCGCTCGCGTCAGCGCGAATCGATGCCGGGGATTCCCCTTGCATATTGAAAGATGCGACATCCATGGTTTCTGGTCCTCAGTCGATCAAGAGGAGCTAACGGGCTTTGGTGTAATACCGCATTGCTTCGGGCAGCAATGCCTTGATTTTCCTGATCCTGGTCTCATCAGATGGGTGGGTGCTCAGGAATGCGGGTGGAGATTTTGCGTCTTTCTTTGCAGACATTCTTTGCCAGAAAGCGAGGGCTGCGTTTGGATCGTAGCCGGCCATGGCCATAAATATCAAGCCAAGATGGTCCGCCTCTCCTTCTTGCAGGCGGCCGTACGGGAGAAGCACCCCAACTTCAGTGCCCAATCCGAAAGCCGTCATCCAAAGTTCTCTGGTTTGTTGCGGTTTTTGCGCTAAGGCCACGGAAAGGGCCGTGCCTCCCATCTGGGCCATCAGGGCCTGACTCATCCTCTCATTACCGTGCTTTGCTACAGCGTGTGCTATCTCATGTCCCATGACGGTTGCCAGGCCGGCTTCATCCTGGGTGATCGGCAATATGCCCGTATAGACGACCACCTTCCCGCCCGACATACACCAGGCGTTCACTTCGTCACTCTCCACAAGATTGAATTCCCAGCTATAGCCGTCCAATTCGCGGGACAACTGATTCTGAGCAAAGTATTGTTCTACCGCTCTTTGAATCCGTTCTCCAACCCGCTTGACCATCTGCGTTTGTTCTCGGTTGGAGCTCAATTTATGGGCTTTCAGAAATGTATCATACTCTTGCAGGCTCATAGCCAGCATCGTCGAGTTGGGAACAATATCAAGTTGTGTCCTGCCTGTGATCGGTACGGTGCTACAGGAGACTAAGAGAAGAAAAAGGGCCGCTATGATACTGCTGTAATCTCTTAAGGCTTTCATGGCCGCATTCTCCTTAGGTATGTTGGCGTTAGAGGTTTTCGATAACCCGCTTGAGTTTTGCCTGCACCTGTGCTGCAACATCCCGCAACTTGGGATTCTCTATTGCCTTCATGGACGCTATGGGATCTATCGCTGACACGTCAATCGTTCCGTCCGGATGCTCCTGCACCACCACATTGCACGGCAGCATGGTGCCGATCTTGTTTTCCAGTTTAAGGGCCTCATACGCAAAAACAGGATTGCAAGCGCCGAGAATTCTGTATTTCCTGAAATCGACATCAAGTTTCTTCTTCAGGGTCTTTTGAACATCAATATCGGTGAGAACACCAAAGCCCTCCTTTTTCAGCGCCTCGACAACGCCCGTAACAGCATCATCAAATAACATATGCAGTGTTTTGTTGAAATAATATTGCATGTTTTCGGCTCGTTACAAATATTTTCATCTAATAACAGGTACGGATCGGAGTCGTCTTTTTGGCCAAGCACCTACAATGTAATTGATTTCATACCAAAATTGGTTCAATAAGGCAACGAGATCAGATTTTCATCAGATGTTGAATAGACATAGACCGCAAGACACCACATGCGACAGGCTTCCTCTTACGATACCCACCTCATTGGCCGACTATCCAAAATCCTTGGGCGATGAGGCTTTAATGTGTTCTAATCGGGACTCAATTCGACAGGTTTGTCACATCAGCTTGGATGGCATCTGACAGATTGTGGATCGAGCTTGATAAGCGGAGGTGTTTAGATATAGTTATAGAATCATAAGCTTCCCAAGAATGTAGATGCTGGCAAGCTGTGTTCCGCCAAAATCCTGCATTTTGGCAAGTGACCTCTAACTGGGCTTAAGGCCCTTTTCCTTCCAGATATCATCCGGAAATCCAAGCAGGGCCAGAGTGGGTTCCAGAAGCCGCCTTGACATTAGCTATGAACAAACCAATCGGTTCACGATTTTCCATTTTGAAATATGTGTCGCAAATCCGACCTGTCACCTTCTAACCGGTGAGGCGAACAGATATCTATATTTCCATCAGACTTTGGACAGGTTCACTTTGAGGAGGATAATTCACTTCAGAATCTGGGCGCGACCAGTCAAGGTTCCAAACACAAACAACACCACCCTCGGAGGCTTGGGCGAAGCTCGATGCAACAGAGATATTGGCTCCCGGTTAATCCGGGCAAACCACAATATATAGAGATTGATCGAAACGAGTTGACTCTGTTAGGAGATGAGCCCTTTTTGCAAGAGGAGTGTCTATAGGGCGGGAGATCTTGAGTACATGTTGTGCGTTTTGGAATCACCTGGGCAAGGTAAAATAAAAGGTGGAACCCCTTCCTTTTTCAGACCCTACCCAGACTTTGCCTGCATGCTGGCGTATAATCCGATCAACGATGGCCAGGCCTAGGCCTGTTCCCTCTTTATCGCCTTTTTTCTTTATCCGATAGAACCTCTCGAATATGTTCCGGAAGCTCATGTTCTGGAAAAGTGCTCTCGATGATCTTCTCCACGCCCTTTGCCGACACGATACAGGGCACGCTGAGGCAGACATCCTGAAGCCCGAATTCGCCATTCAGTATCGTGGAAACCGTAAGCATGGTGTTTTGCCCGCGCAAGATCGCGCCGGTGACCCGATGAAAAAGGGGGTGATGCACCTATCCCTTTCCTGGAATCTGCCAGTTCTCGATCCTTAATCGTTCTTCCGGCACGCCGATGTCACCAAGTACTCCCTTTAGAGATTGAACCATGGGGGGAGGACCGCACACGTACCAGAGCTTCTCTTTTGGGTCATCAACGTGCGTCAGGATGACGTCTTTGTTCACCCTGCCTCGAATTCCCTTCCAGTGCTCTGGAATCTTTTTCGTAAGAGAATGGATGACGGTGATGTTCTCTCTCTTGCCCAGCACCTCCAGCTCTTCTCTGTCAATGATGTCATCCACGGTTTTGTTGCTATAAAGCAAAATGATCCTATTAGGCATATTTCTCGAGGCCGCAAATCTTATCGCCGATATAAAAGGCGTGATGCCTGAGCCTCCTGCCACAAAAACAACATCGTCTTTAATCGATTCATCGAAGTTCAATTGCTCTCCAAAGGGACCCTTAAGGAGCAGTTTATCACCTGGGTGCATATTATGCATGGCCGTGGTAAACGCCCCCATCCGCTTCACCATGAGCTCGACGTACTCATTTTTGGGAATATTGACAAAGGTAAAAGGCCGCCACTCCTTTCGGAATGCTTTGTTTCCGGGCAAAGAGACCATGCAGTACTGGCCAGGGATAAAGTCTATCTGGTTCGTGACTTCAATGACAAAGGTCTTCACATCATGAGTTTCGTCTCTTGTTTCTGCAATATGTCCTTCAAATTCCAGCATGTTCAACCCTCCTAGCTTGCTCTGTACCCTCTTTAACCGAAAACCGTGGTTTTGGTCAACTGCGACATACACGAAAAGCGCCATTCCCACAGCAGCAAGGCTTTCGGCGATCTCTTTTTGGTAGGCCTTGATTTCCTTTACAGTGATTTCACAAAGGATCTTCTTATAAGGTCATAGGCCCACGCCTCCTTCGGGCCAACTGATTGGCATTCGAGAAGATAAACATCATGTTTTTCACCTTCTGATCAGATTAAGAAAAAGAGATGCATCGTGGGGTGTTTGCTCCCATGTTCCCCTGGACTATTGAAGCTCCCTGTAGCAAGCTACAGGGAATCTTCGACCGTAAGGAACGCTGACTCTTTTAGATGCGCTCGCTAACCCCGCAGCAAGCTACGGGGAATGCGCTCGCTTTTGCGGTTCAAAATGGGACACAGCGTCATGGTAGGCCTTGGCCAAATCATCCATGGCTGTATTCATCCCGGACTCAATATCCTCCCAGGCCTTCCCACTTGAACTGCTCAGCCTCTCCCACTCCATGTGGGCAGCACGCTGCTTCTCTCGCAATGCTTCGATTTTCTGATTGAACAGGGCTTTCGTCTCTTGCTTGACGGTCCGGGCCTTTTCCTCCAGTTCATCCAGTTTTTGATCATATTCCTTAAGTTGAGTTTCTATTTGTTTCTGATATTCGTCTCTTTGGTACCGCATGTACGCCAATGATTCTTCAGAAGCATCTTTTACTTCTTTGTTTGTCTCCTGATAGGCGTTTTCAAGCTCCGCTAGGGCCGAGTCCATACGGGATTTCAATCCATCCCAGGCATTGTCAGCTGCAATTTTCAGTTCATCCAGTTTCTGATATGCTGACGCTACTTTCTTCTGCAAGACCTCCATTTTCTGATTGATCTTGGTCCGCGCTTCGTCTCCCATGGCCATGGCTTTCAATTCGTCAAGTTTCTTGTCGTAATCTTCCAGTGTGGCCGCGACTTGTTCCTGATATGCCTTTTTTCTTGCCTCCAAATATGCCATTGTAGTTTCTGCAGCATCCGTGACCTCTTTTTTCACATCTTCAGAAGATACGGCGGGTTTACTCGTTGCTGGTTCCTTCTCGTCGCCGCAGGCTGTTAATAAAGCCGTGGTCATACACAATAGCAGTATGGCTGATATTCTCACAGTGGTTCGCTTTATCACATACCTCCAGTCATCTGAGTTAGGCCTTCACGAAGGATTCTTACAACCTCAATTTTTCTCTGCTTGGGGCCTCTTAATGGAGCATTTGTTTACATCAAAAAGCCCCACTACTTTGTAATATCTCTGGTCTGTTGTCTATGCTACATTAGGGTTGATTCTGGCCACGGGCCAATATGGATTGCACTGCCATTTCAATTTCCCGCTCGATTGACGAGGCTTTGGAAATAAAATAATCAGCGCCACATTCAAGGGCAGCCTTTCGATATTCCGGTGTGTCATGGTTAGTGAGAATAATGACGGGGATACCTGGATAGGACTCTTTTATCTTTTTCGTCAGTTCAAGGCCGTTCATCCCTGGCAATTTGATGTCCATGAAAACGAGGTCAAGACGATTCAGGTCCAGCTTTTGGAGCGCCTCTACTCCGCGGGTCGCCTCTTTAATGGAGATAGAGGGAAATCTCGAGGCCAGGATCTCTTTCAGAATTTGGCGAAATAAAGGATCGTCCTCAACAATCAATGCTTTAAACATCGGAGCATCCCTGTCTTACATGACCTCGGGGCGGGCTCGATACCCCTACAGTCTTAAGGACTGCAAGCAGCTCTAATCCAAGAAACCCCTGGTCCAGGCATATCTTGGTAGTTTTTTGATCGACTGGGTTGCCTACATGGCACTTACGCCAGTTTCCCCGTTTACAGGCACAACAGTTTTCGATACTGTGAAAAAGGAAGCCTATTCAAGAAGACAGTTTACAGAGATATTTTGTCCTTGTATATTGGGCAAATCATGTATATTTAACTGCATGATTGTGTATAGCGGGTGGCAGCGCCTGTGGAAACGGTTGAGTATATACCGTGGTTGCTCAAAGCGGCGAATAGACTGGATGACTGTCGTTATCCCTGCACCTTCTCTGGAATCCCATCATGACCGAAAAAAAGAGAATTGTCATCGCTGAAGATCAGAGAATCGTTAGAAAGGGGCTATGCTCTTTATTAACACCGAGCGATGAGTTTGAGATTGTGGGGGAGGCCGAAAACGGCCTTGATGCAGTCCGATGCGTTCAAGGGTGTAAGCCTGATCTCGTGCTGTTGGACCTCTCCATGCCAAAACTGAACGGCATAGCCGCGATCAAGGAAATCAAGAAGCAATATCCTGAAACAAAGATTCTGGCCTTGACGGTTCACGACTCGGACCAGCACATTCTCGCGGCCTTTGAGGCAGGAGCTGACGGATATTGCCTGAAAGATGCGACCCACGCTGAATTGCTCACATCGATCAGGAGCGTTTTGTCTGGAAAAACGTACCTCAGCCCCGAAGTCTCGAAAAAGGTTTTGGAGGGGTATCTGGAAGGGAGAAAGACCTTAAAACACACCTCCTCATGGGATCGGCTTACCCAGCGTGAAAAAGAGGTTCTAAAACTCGTTGGCGAGGGCTACAAGACCAAGGAGATTGCCGATTATCTGTGTATCAGTTGGAAGACGGTCCAAAAACACCGCGCCAACATTATGGACAAGCTGGGCGTCCACAGTGCTTCGGCCTTGACAGCCTATGCCATTGAAAAAGGTCTTGTTTCGAAATAGCCTTTACTCCCCCACTGGCCATAAGGCCCGAATCGTGGTTCCCTTTCCTATGGTAGAGAGGATCTCAAAAGATCCGGCAGACAGCCCTGCTCGCTCTTTCATGCCGGGGAGGCCCATTCCATATTCGTCCTCGTTCCTGCAGGACACTTCCTCCATCTCAAATCCGTGGCCGTCGTCCTCGATAGCCAGCTCTATCTTGCCTCCTTTTTTGCGCAAGGAAACATGAACTGCCTTTGCTCGGCTGTGTTTGGCCACGTTGTTCAATGCTTCCTGAAGGATCCTGTAAATCACAATCTTCAACGGTTCAGGTATCTCATGTTCTTCCACGTCAAACTGTTCCTGTACCCGGATGTCGGAATAGATCATGTCAAATTCCCGGCAAAAGGCGGTGATCGTGTTCAGGACCCCGAGATCGTCCAACCCTATAGGCCTTAGTCTGACGCAAATTCTGCGCGTCTCTTGTATCGCCCCTTGAACCACGGAAACAACATCTTTCAAGGATATTCCTGTCGGGAGCTTATCACTATCCAGTTCAGCAAGCGCTTTTTCCACACCATACTTGATGGCCGTAAGCTTTCCTGTAAGACTGTCGTGGAGTTCCTGCGCTATTCGTTTTCTTTCCAGTTCCTGAGCTTCCGCAAGCCTCTGGGACAGAAGTCGAAGGCGTTCGCTCGATGCCAGCAAGAGCTCCTGAGCGCGGTTACGTTGAATGTAGCGCCACATCCCCTCCAGAAGCAGGGAAAGCTGCCGGTCATCCTCCTTGGTGTAACTCGATGTTTTGTTGCCAACACCAGCCACGGCTACAATCCTCTTCCCATCCAACACCGGCACGACCATAAACCTCTGAAGGCGGAAGTGGCCCTTAGGCATTCCCTTTTTGGAAGGGTGGGCTTGGCTGTAGTCATCGACGATCAGTGTTTTACGCTGCCTGATTGCATCGGCCCAAACACCAGCCTCGGCGACCTCCCAGTGAATTGGGTCGCCGGCCACTTTACAAGCTGGCATAACATCTTTCGATACGGCGTGAAGCATGTAAGTAGACTCGTCCTCGCTCAACAAGCCCAAAAACCCGACTTCGCTGTCAGTCAATTTGATGCCTTGATCCAAAGCAAAACCAGCGATCTCGGCAAAAGAAGCCTGGCTCGCATGGCTCAGCTGGTAAAGGGCTTCTAGTCTTGCTTCATCGAGTCTGATCCTGCTTTCCATCCTCTTTTGCTTCTCTATCTGATGACGGAGCTTCTTGTTGGCTTTGGACAGCTGCTCAGTTCGTTCCTCAACCCGCTCCTTCAATCCGTCACGGGCCTTGCGCAGCTCCTCTCGGATAGCCAGGCGGTGAGTGATGTCCTTCACGACTCCAAGCATCCGAACCGGCCTGTGGTCCTCGTCCCAGATAATGTCACCGGTTTCCGAGACCCACCGGACTGAACCGTCGGGCCAGACGATACGGTGTTCTATGTCATATTTACGGCCCTGTTCCAGACAGGCATTTACGGCCTCGACTACGTGCGGACGGTCTTCAGGATGAACACAGTTGAGAAACGCCTCGTAGGTCCCGGCGAACTCTCCACGAGAGAAACCAAATATAGCTTCTATCGTATCAGACCACGATAAGGTGCCTGCCAAGATATCCCAATCCCAGCTGCCGGCATTCGCTGCACGCAGAGCAAGTTCGTAATGGCGTTTTTTTCGTTCCAGTTCCTTTTCAGTTCGCACCCGCTCGGCGGCCATTTTTTGACCGGCCATATCTTTATCCTTTCTCCTCTTCTTCACGACAAATTATTCTCCACAGATACCAGTCAAAAAATGGATGGCACAAGGTTTCGGCCCACATGGGTGGGGCGAGCATCCTCTAACCCTCTGGTAGAATACATCCTTTTCAAAAACAGTACACTCTTTTTCAAACCGAAATACATGATTAAGCCTATTGTACAGAATTTAATTGTTCATATCATAGGGCTCAACAACAGAAAATGAAGGGAGTGAGACATGATGAAACGACTCAGATACTTTGTTTTGATTGTTTGCCTTGCTATGACTTGGTTTTTGCCAGCGTGCGGCAATGAGGAGGTTACTTCCAAGACCCCTGCAGAGGAAAGGTACGCTAAGCAGCTGGAAGACAAAGAAATTACAGAGAACCCCTCTCAGGTTTTAACGCCGGAAGAGGGCAACAAGGGCACCGTCAGGGGTCAGTTGGAGGAGGAGCAACAAGCGGAAGAGATGATGGAACGAGATGAAGAAGAGAGACAGCAATAGGGCCTCGCACGAAAGAGAGGAGGTGAGAGAATATGGTAAAGGTAGAGCGAATCCTCTTCCCTTGTGACTTCACGGATAACTCATTGAAGGTTTTACCTTATGTGTTGTCCTTGGCGGAAAAGTACAACAGTGAGGTTTACCTGCTTTATGTGGACGATCTTTATGCGTGGGGCGGGAATTTCATTCCCCATCCGTCCCTAACAGCCTTGCAAAAGGAATCCTTAGAAGCAGCTCGAAAGGCGATGGACAGAGTGTGCGAGGAGCGGCTGCAAGGGTGTCCCAACTTTCAAAGAAAAGTCGTGTCTGGAGACCCTGTCTCGGAAATTGTAAAGGAGATTGAGGCGGAGGGAATAAATATGGTCGTCATGGGAACACATGGGCGCAGAGGTTTGGAGGAGAGGATTTTCGGAAGTGTGGCCGAAAACGTAGTCAAGAAATCCCCGGTCCCTGTGTTGGTCATCAATCCACACAAGGTCAAGTAGTGGACAAGAAGTCTTAACAATAGGGAGGGAACATGTACGAGAAGAAAGAATTGTGCGAAAAGATCAGGTCAATCTATCCCGACATCGGCCAATGCGGCATAGATGTCAACGTGACCTATGATAAGGCCAAAAAGGCATGGGTCGTGGACTTGAAAAAGGATCACCATGAACTCAAGACTTACCTGGAGTTGGAAGAAGCCAGGGATTGCATGCAGGGCAAGCAGTGTGTTTCCCTGGGACTGCAGGTGGCCCAACTAAGGGCCAACATAGAGAGGATGCCTGGGCAATCATGAATATCGGAACGGCGGACCTGTGCAAAAGTTGATTTGGCCTATGTATGCACTTCATGTGCGGAGATCTTGATTTAGGGGTATTCAACTTAATCATAAAGGAGAAAAACTCATGGAAGATGTCAAAAGGATTCTCGTTGTGAGCAGATCCACGAAACACTGTCGAAAGGCTGTCCATTATGGTGTTTCTCTAGCGAGGAAGTATGAGGCCAAACTCCATGTCCTACACGTTATTCATGATCCATTCAGTCTGGAAGGATGGAATCTGCCAGTGCCCTCCATAGAAAAAGAGTATGAAAAAGCGAAGCAGAAGGCGAGAAAGGACTTGGAAAGGATAATTGCATCGGAGCAAGGAAGCGGCTTGGCCATAAAAGAGTCTGTTGGAGAGGGAGATCCGGTAAATGAAGTCCTGAAGGTGGTTAAAGGAGAGAAAATCGACTTGCTCATTATGCTTTCTCACGAAGAGGGTCATTTTGAGCACCTTCTATTTGGACGGACCAATGAAACCCTTGTTCGCAAAATGCCTTGCTCCATACTGTTGCTGAAGAAGGAATATTAGACTGCCGGAGTTGGATGAGACTGGGATCTCGGTTGGGCTATAGGCTTCCTTAACAGGGGGGCAACATTGTCCTGGTTTCCATGGGAGCCAGAGGAATCCTTCTGGTGGCTGAGAAAGAGCAGTATCTGGCGTCGCCTCCCAAGGTGAAAGTGGAAAATACAATTGGTTCCGGGGACTCGGCAGTAGCCGGGTTCGTCTATGGGGGGGGCTGCCGGCAAGAGCTTCAAAGAAGCTCTGATCTATGCGGTGGCTGCAGGCACCGCAACCACGTTAAGGCCTGGCACAGCGCTTTGTCGACAAGATGACTTTTTTAGACTCGTGTCCGAAGTGACCATTGATCTGACGGTATGAAAAAGGGCGTCAGGGATTTGTGT
>Ga0307419_10001143_pt1 | contig 13747 bp, 16 predicted proteins | sample SalMarWE160230MG_2_FD_202512 | JGI IMG/M metagenome (GOLD analysis project Ga0307419, IMG submission 202512) | Salt marsh sediment microbial communities from the Plum Island Ecosystem LTER, Massachusetts, United States - WE1602-30 | ecosystem: Environmental > Aquatic > Marine > Intertidal zone... | reverse complement strand
GAAAACCCAATGAACCCAAAGGTAGCTGAAGTCTCTACTCGATTACTTGAAGAATTCAAAGCAATCAATGGATCAATTCTATGTCAAGATCTGATTCAATATGACGGGAGCGCAGATACTTTGGACATGCAGAAAGCATTCGAGAGCGGCGCATTCGACAAGTGTTTGAAATACGTTGAAGATACATCGAGGTTGCTAGCATCCTATATTGAATGATATCTTTCTTTAGAATAGAAAGGGAGCCTCCAGAGTAATTGCTCTAGAGGTACTCCCTCTTATGTTGTAACTAAAACTGAGTGTCTGTAGATTTTGCACTAATATCAAAGGTCTGCAACAGCGGGAATTATTTCTTCCCCAAACTTCTCAAGTGGCGTAATCTCTTTTACATTTGGCATGTTGAAAATAAGATGTTCAATACTCTGATTTGCAAGTCCTTTGCTCACTCCTATAATATCCTCAGTTGACATATTTCCTGAAGACAGGTTTGCTGTACTTAACGCAGTACGTTCTATTTCATCGTAAGGTCTTCCAATGGTTTCACAATGTTTCTTCAAAACCTTAAGTTTGTGATTGATTACTTCAAGACCACCATACGCAAATAGATTGCATGCATCAGCATATTGAGCTACAAGCTGTAGTGTCTTTTTCTCACCCATTCCTCCTATCAATATCTTAGGATGTGGCTTTGAGATTGGTTTTGGACTGCATATTGGTTCTGCTAATTGATAATGTTTACCATTGTAGGGATCTCTGTTTCCTGACCACATTTGTTTTGCAATTTGCAGGGTTTCTTCCAATATTTCATATCTGCGTTGAATCTTTGGAAAAGGCAATCCCAATCCTCGTGCTTCTCGTTCAAACCAGCCTACTCCCACACCAAAATATGCCCTTCCACCTGATAGCACATCCAACGTTGTAACAGTTTTTATTAAAGCACCAGGATGTCTATAAACAACTCCCGTTACTAATGTACCCAACTCTACTTTGTTAGTTAATGCCGCGATATAGTTCAGGGTACTATAGGCTTCTAACATTGGCTCATCGGCATTGCCAAACATCTCTAACTGAAAGAAATGATCCATGACCCAGATACTAGAAAATCCTGTTTTTTCTGCAGTTCTTACGATTTCGCTCAACGTTGATTCTATTTCACCTGACCATGTAAAGCTCGGAATTTGAAGACCTATTTTCATATTATATCATCTCCTTCACATTCAGTTTAGCTTATTTCAGTTTTTCATTCTGACTTCAATAAAGTGCTTTTACTCCTCCGGCTAATCCGATCATAATTATCATAACTTACCTTTTTTTTTGAGAAGTGTAAATAGGTGCCATATTTGCCGACATCCTTAAAACAAAAAAGGTATCCAAGAGTTAAGCGAGCCATATGCTCATATCTGCACTATCCCAAATGAATTGGGATAACTCCCAAGATATATGGTTACGTTCAGGTACCTCGCTGTTTTGAATTATCTCAGGTTTTATTCCTATTTTCATGAACGCTTGAAGTAATCGTTTCATTCTCTCATTGTCAATCACAGTGGGCATCTGAAGAGCACGTAGAATCTCATACCCATACGCTGTTAGATATATGCTCTTCAAATTGTAGATCAGATTTCCTTGAGCATCGTGTTCTGCTGGAATTCGTGTTGCTGATATCTCATCGCTACGATTCATCAGAACATCAGAAACAGGTATCGCCAATTGATGGTGACTGAGAGCTTTCTCAATGTCTAATCCAATGCTTAGACCTCGGTTGTTGATTTGGTTCGCACAAACTTCAACTAAAGCAGCTCTGACTTGATTCCTGACTGTTTCAATGTCGGTTGATGGTCCTATGGATAGGAATAGTTCGGAAAGGTCATTGTCAATAAAGCCAAAATGCCCCAAATCAAGGGCACTGAGAATTAACTGGGTCTTGACTATACTTCTAATATCTCCTTCTAGAAGTCGTAATGCTCTACTCCACGAGAGAAGCGGTTCGTACATGATATGCATGTCATTCGAAGACACTCGTGCCCAAGTAGTCCGAACTGTATCCGGCGCATGAATCACACGCAACCTTGCAGGATGAGCAAGAAGAGGCGTAATGTCAATTTCAGTAATTCCGTTTTCATCCACATCAACTATTTCTATCTCTTTCAAATCCATCAGAGGACTAAGGTCTATTTCCTTTAGTCGATTGCGAGTTAAATCGATTGTCCGCAGGTTCGGGAAGAGTTTGAGTTGCGCCAAATCGAATGATGAAAGGCTGCTGCCCTGTAGATTGATGTATTCGACCTTTTTGAAGCCTGCAAACTCTGATAAATCAATATTCCATCCGAACCCACTCAAATCTAGTTCTCTTTCATCTGTGAAGTGCTGGGGATACAAGATGTCACCTACAAACTCCCACTTGTTCCACTGAATTTCAGTTGGATTATATTCTTGATGTGTTCGATAGAAGTCCTCTAAGACTTTTGCAAAACGTTGGAAAAGTTCCTCAATATTGTACCCCGTCTTTGCAGATGACTTAATGAAAAACGAGTCGACTCCGAATTTGGAGGATATCACATCTGCAAGGGTCTCTAGGTATCTCTCTGTTTGCTCTGTTTCAGAGCCACTAACTAAATCTTCTTTATTTTGGACAATTGCAATCGGCACCATGTGACCAACTTCTTGATAGATGGACTCTAACCACGCAAGAACATCCCTCCTTCGTGTAGGACGTGATGCATCATGGACAAAAATGATTCCTTTCGCCCCTCTTCCATAATGTGATGGGATGACAGGTCGTGGGTTGACAAGACCCTCCCATGTCGACAATCTGACATTTCCAATAGTTATGATTGAAAAATAGGTTCCTATTATGTCTCTGTTGTCCTCTCTAAACACACCCTCTCCTTTTCTACGGATAATGGATGTCTTGCCTACTGCTCCATTTCCAATGACATTTATCTTGAAAATGTACTGCCGTCCCTCTGACATACCGATTCCACTAAAACACTCCTTGGTTTGGAAAAGGATAAGCATTGTTCGGCTTTACTCTGCGTAAGATATTCACTCATAGACCTAAACTAACTCATTGTTTGCAATTCTTGCCGACATCCTTAAAACAAAAAAGACTACCCAAGACATAATCGAGCCGGTCTGGCGGAGTAGCTACGCAACAGCCTGCAGAGCTGTACCACTTGGGTGCAAATCCCAAGGCCGGCTCCATTTCTTTTTTATTTAGTATCTATGAGTGATTTTCTACTCTATTATTTAGAATAGATTGTTGGATGAATATTCTACTCGCATCTCCATTATGCAAGTAAGTAAATTCTAAAAAGGGAAGACATCTAGAGAACACAGCGATGATGAGATGAGTCAAGTACGACTGCAACATGGAAGAGGTAGCTTCTCTGCATTTACAATCATTGCATTTGCAATCATTAGCATCTTTTTCCTGCAAGCTGTTGGAATAGCTTTTGTGCAACTTGGCATCCCAATATGGCTTGCAATTCTAATTATTCCTGGATCACTCTTGGGAAGCATGGTGAACATACCATTGTATAAAATTGAGTCGGACTCTGCTCCTTGTACAGAAGACTCACATGTACAATACTTGGGTGTTAGCTATCAAGTCTTTCAACCTGAATGTCCAGGCGAGACTCAAATAAGCATTAATCTTGGTGGTGCCATCATTCCCATTCTTGTGAGTGGTTACCTCATTCTCCTGAATTTTACTGCAGCGATTCAATTTATTGTTGCTATAACAATTGTCGCTGTTATTGTCCATAAAGTTGCCCGAATAGAACCAAATGTCGGTATACTCACTCCGGGATTTCTCCCAGCTATAGTTGCTGTGTTCATAACAATAGCAATCCTAGCCATCGCTCCTGGCTCCTTTAATGGGTATGCAATCGCTTATGTTTGTGGTACACTTGGAACATTGATTGGTGCAGATATAATGAACCTCGGCAAGCTATCACAATTACGGACAGGGCAAGCTTCTATTGGTGGAGCAGGAACATGGGATGGTGTTTTTCTGACAGGGATATTAGCAGTCTTCTTGCTGTAGAATATCCAAGATACTCATACAAATGCATCTGACAACCAAGTACATTATCAGTTGAGTCCACCGACGATGTTAAATCTCTGTCTTTTCCATGTATTCATCGGTGTGTGGTAAATTCTTGGTTGAAATCATTGGTCTCTGGATATTCTATGTTATTGGTTACGCAATCGCCTATCCTCTACGGAATTGGGCTCAGAAGACAAGAGGAGAACCTTTTGAAGATCCTGAATTATTAGCTCAGAAGAAAGCGATGATTCCTGCGATGACATGGATCTTGGGAGGATTCGTGATTAGTCTTTTTGTTCCAATTAATTTCGGGTTCCTTTTCTTGATAGGTCTATTATTAGCTGTAATCGGAGTAATCATTGTTGGTTATGTATTCTATTCTTTTGCACATAACCCAGGACTTGCTATCAGGGGAATATATCGTTATTCAAGAAATCCAAATTACATTGGTTGGACAATCTTTTTCCTTGGTCTGACCTTAATTGGCTGGTCCGAATCAATCTGGAGTATTATTTTCCTTGCGTATTTGGTTTACACAATTTGTTATTTCTACTGGGTCGTACTACAAGAGGAAGAATTCCTAACTAACAAGTATGGCGATTCTTATAGAGAATATGTAGAAAAAACACCAAGATATTTTGGTAAGTCAAAAGATGAGAAATCTAAAAGTAATCACAAAGTGAAGGAACAATGAATCTATGGATATTTTATGTGGGCGGCTATATTTTTGCGTACACAATTCAGACATGGGCAAACAGGAAACGTGGAGAACCCTTTGATGATCCTGAGTTCCTGTATAGTGATAAGAAGATCATCGCAGGTGCTTTTCTATGGATTATCGGAGGATTTCTCGCTAGTCTTTTTGTTCCTGTAACATTCGGGATATTCTTCTATGTTGGCTTAATTATCTCCATAGTTGGAATGACCATTGGTATATCTGCATTGTACTCGTTTGCCAACAATGCGGGATTGACAACAACGAGAATACATCGATATTCACGAAATCCAATCTACTTGGGTTGGGCAATCTTTTTCCTTGGCTTGACTATGATTGGGTGGTCTGAATCTATCTGGAGTATTGTCTTTCTTCTTTACCTTATCATCACGATACCGTATCTTCATTGGACTGTATTACTTGAAGAGAAGTTCTTAGCAAGAAAGTATGGCGAGCACTACCTGCAATACTTGAGAGAAACTCCAAGATATTTGGGTATACCTAAAAATCAACAGGAATAGTGAAGCATAAATCTTAGACCCAAGCTCCGCTGTGCACCTATGTTATTGATTATAACAAATGATGCTATATTTGTATTTAGAAAGATGTCACACAGGATGCCAGTTCTCTTTGTAGGTCACGGTTCTCCCATGAATACAATAGAGGACAATGAGTTTACGGAAGGATGGAGAAACATCGCAACTACGATTCAAAAACCAGAAGCTATTCTATGCATATCTGCACACTGGTATACTCCGTCAACGATGATTACTACCATGGAAAATCCCAGAACAATCCACGATTTCTATGGATTTCCGTCTGAGCTATACCAGCAGCAATATCCTGCACCTGGAGCACCACATCTCGCAGAGAGAATCTCCACAGCTATCAATGAATACTCAGTAAGCCTTGACGAATCTTGGGGTCTAGACCACGGAACTTGGTCGGTACTGAAGAAGATGTATCCCGCCGCTAATGTGCCAACTATTCAACTTAGTATTGATTACTCAAAACCACTCGTGTATCATTATATGCTCGGACGAAGTCTTGAATTTCTACGCGACGAAGGAGTGCTCATCATTGGCAGCGGAAATTTGGTGCATAATCTTGGGGCTATCATGTGGAATTCACCAAACGCAGTTCAGGATTGGGCAAGAGAATTTGAAGAAACTATAGTAGAATCGCTTCAGCCAATCAATAACGAAGTTCTTACTAACTTTGAAGGAATTCGTGACACGGCTAAAAAATCACATCCCACTCCTGACCATTACATTCCGCTTCTATATGCAATAGGTGCAGCTGGTGATACAGGAAAGCTAGAGATATTCAACCAGAAAATAATCTACGGCTCCCTATCAATGACATCATTCAAGTTTGAATAATAAGAGTTATAGAGTTTGGAAGGAATCGGATGTTCTCAGATGACTGAAATGAAATTCATGTTAGGTGGTCTTGGTAACTGGTACAATGATTATGGACACATAGAGAAGATGATACTCGAGGCGGATAAGCTTGGCTTTGAAGGAGCTCTGATGCCTGATCATTACATGTGGGGCCAGATGGCGCGTGGACCGATGTCACGTCCTGATGCATACGTAACGATGGAAACATGGATTACATTATCATACCTAGCTGGAAAAACTGAACAGATTCATCTTGGTACTTTGGTTACACCTGTACCATTCAGGCCTCCTGGTATGTTAGCAAAAATGATTTCGACACTTGATGTTCTGTCAAATGGTCGCGTCATAGTCGGGATAGGTGCTGGATGGTCTCAGGTTGAATTCGAAGGATATAGCGCATGGAACAAATCCAAAATACGAGTGGATAAGACCCATGAGGGTCTCCAGCTAATGATGGAGCTATGGACAAAGGACAAGGTAGACTTTGATGGAAAATTCTACAAGGCGAAAGGTGCAGTTCTAGAACCTAAACCTTTACAGAAACCCTATCCACAGCTACTTTTTGGAAGCAGAGGCGACAGAATGCTAGCTCTCTCAGGGACATATGGTGATATCATTTACCTCCCACCTTTTGGAGAGTATGATCTTACTGAAGCAAGGAATAAGGTGATTAGAGCTGCTGAGAAAGCAAATAGAGATAATAAGATTAGTTTCATGACTGGTGGAATGAGGGGTATACCAATCACCGATATGAACGAATACATCAAGCTTGTTGAATCTGCTAAGGACGCAGGTGATCGCTACTATATGATTTCAGTACCTCGAGATGAAATAGGAATAAACACACTCCGCGAATTTGCTAAAGAAGTCATGCCCTCATTCAAGTAAATAATCTCACAAGATTTTTATCAAAGGTGTGTTAGTTCTAATAGCTCTTTGATAACAGGGTAGGGTGGTTAGAAAATGGAGATTTCTAAATTTCTGAAGATGTCTTTCATGATCGATGGTCTTGTTGCTATTGTGTACGGATTGGTGATGCTGTTGATTCCAGATATACATGCGGCTGCATTTGCCTTTCCATATGAGGAATTTGCTGACCGATATATCGGGTCACTATTCCTAGCATTCGGCGTTGGTAACTTACTTGCGTATCGAGCATCATCGTGGGAGAATGTTGAGTTCGTTGTAATAATGAATATTGCATTCCTGCTTATTGGTACGATAGTGATACTGTATTCAATTGCAGTTGCTGTTTTGCCTGTCCTAGCTTTCATGCAAGTCGGATTGTCATTATTCTTGCTGATTCTATTCCTCTATGGATACTATGAGGCGAAGATGAAGTAAACACACATCGAGTCCGTACAAAGATAAGAAAGTTATGTGATTATTTTACAACACTTTAGGAGAGTGGTTGTATGAGTGGAGAAATTTCAAACATTAGTAAGTATATTTTCTTGCTAGCTTTCATAGCACAGATAATCTTTGGTATCTGGTTCTTTGTGGCTCCTGAGTCGTGGGTCACATTGACAGGATGGCCGAGTGAGCTTGCATCTGGTCGTGTATTAGGTGCATCAATTATCGCATTGGCATTACCTGGTCTTTTTGCGTATCAAGCTACGTCACGGGACAGAGTTGAATTGTATATCATAATGCAACTCTGTTGGAATATCTTCGGACTCATTGCAATGCTATGGGCATACTTCACAATGACCCTACCATTGGCAACTTGGCTAATTGTTGGGCTCCTTGGTTTATTCTTAGTGCTATTCCTTTATGTCTACATGCAGGAAAAACGGTAGGATTCCATCAATCTGAGCTCTGATGTAGATCAATCACTCTACACCAGTGTTTCTTTTTACTCGTTCTCCAATTGGAAATCTCCTGAATCACCACCATTTTGGAATGACTCTGGTTCCTGAGCGTCTTAGTTTGTCCTCTACAGCTTGGAATTTCTTGCGAGCTTCCAGTTCTTCTTCCTTCCTGCCCAGCTTCTGATATACATCGATTAGCATCTTCCACGCCATGAAGGATTCAGGCTCCATCTCCACAGCTTTTCTGTATAACGCAAGTCCCTCAGCAGTTCTCCCTTTCTTGATTGCTATCTGTCCCAAATACATGAGGAGTGCATGATCTTTAGGATCTATTTTCTTCATAGCCAGATATGTTTCTTCAAGTTCTTGCTCTAATCCAAGTTTCATCAATGATCTTGCCTTTCCTTTGAGAATCTCATAATCATTGGGGAATGATGTATCTAATTGACGCAGTAAATCTAGTGCTTCCTCGTATGATTCTAGACTACTGTACGCACGAGCTAGAGCTACCATTGAATCGCGTTGACCAGGATTTATCTCTAGACTCTGAAGCAATACTTCGATTGCATCATTGTATTTGTTTGCTTGAAGATATGCTATACCTAGGTCAGTCCAAAACTCATCATGACTTGGTTCAATCTTCAAACACTTCTTCAGGTACTTGATTGCATCTTTTGGTTTCTCTTTCAGGAGAAACACGACTCCTAGATTTCCTAGGGCAAGTGGATGATTCTTGTCAAGTTTGAGACACTGTTTGAATACTATCTCTGCATTGTTCAACTGTTTCAATGAGAGATATGCCACTCCAAGATTATACCATTTCTCAGCATCATTGGGAGTATCCTTAATCTCCAGTGCGAGCTTATGAGCATCATCCTCGGAATAGGTCACGTTAAACAAATCTCTCCTTGACTCTGGAGTCGTTACATCTCTTAATTTGTATTAAGTCTGATGCATGAGAATTAAATCACAATTCATTCTAACATCCATAATACTAATACTATTCTTAGTGAAATCTGATGATATGTATTCACTTCATATCTGATTAGAATTCATCAGAATCTTCAGGGTCGATCAATGACTTATATCTGGGATCAAATTTACCGATGACCCCTAAGGACACAATATAGCTCAAGACGAATACATCTAATGAGTGAGATAATTGTAGATGTTCCGATTTACCTTCATTAATGAAACGTATTCTCTCTTCTGAGATTTTGTCTAGGTTTAATTCAAGTTCTTTTGCAAGAGAATCACGAATCTCTTTGTAATCTTTAACATGAATCATTAGTCCTTGGTTACGTGCTTTCAATAACCTAAGACCATATCCACTCCTCCAAAGTCGAGACGCTTCAATCCAATCCTTTGTCAAAGTTGGAAGCATCTCATCATATTCTGCCAGTATAAAAACAGTTTCGCGATACCTTGCCTCTATCAAATCTGGGATAATAATCACAGACCTTGTCTTCGATAATTTATCGACATCGAAGAACAAAGTCGAACCACCCGAACTAAATTGCGCTCGTGCTACCTGAATCAAGTTATCAAACAGTAGATCAGAAGCATGATCAATGCTTTCCGGGTTAGGAATTGAATTCATCTCATCGAAAATATTACAATCAACACCCGCAAGTTCTGATAGATTGAATATTGCTAGTGTCATTTGATGTGTCTTTAGTAGGTGTTTCTTGTACAATGAATTAGTTACAGTCTTCAGAAGAGCAACTATCTCTTTCCAATCGTTATCTTTGATGAGTTCATCAATTAGGGTCTGGATTGCAGGTACATTATTCTGAACGAGATAGTCCTTGATCTCTTCTGCAAATTCTATCATGAGTTGCGATTTCCGTTCTTAATATCTTATCAAATCAAAGCTGCCAATTTATCTATCTATCCCACGATTCTCGAAGAAGTTCAATAACAGAATCGACTGCTGGACTCCATGTGCTAGTATGTGCGATTGGCGGTGCACCTATCATATGTCTGATTTTCGATATTTGCGCCGTGTGGTAAAGTCCGTGTTGATAGGTTCTCAAAAGACACCAGGCTACCGACGGAGCAGTTTCCTCAGAAGGCGGAATAATATGTAGTTGGTCCTTTGAACATTCTCCAATGACTTGCTTGATACCTTCCGTATTTTCTTCGAGTTTCATTTTAATATCCTCAAAACTCTCAATCGAAAATCTTGGCCCAATGTCATGTTTCGCTCTGTGGAACCAAAAGGTTTCAGCACTACCAATATGTCCGATTATCGACTGGAGATGCGGATAATTTTCTTCGTCTGAAATATCCTTCAGCAACATCTCTTGTGTTAAGCCATCGATAATTCGATATAGATGAGCTCTCATGTTTTCGTGTGCCTTGATAAGATTCTCTCTTTTCCACTGTTCGTCCATAGTATGAGAGTAGATATTCAACAGATAAATAGTGTTTCGAATCTTGTAGTTATACCAGGTGGTTCAACTCTTGATGAGGTGATTTCAGAAGTGAAAAAAGGAGCGCTCTGTACATTTACCTTTGATAAACCGAATATTCTGACTGGTGAGTTGAGTGCAATGGTTATGGAAGGATTTCTAAATTCTAAAGGCGAGATTCAACATGCGTTGAAGAATACGCTCTTTGGAATTACAATGCAAGACCTCTTGAAGAGGACCATTCTTGTCGGATCCGAAGTTGAGAGTAGGACTGAGGTAGTGCCCCCACCAATCCTTGTGGAATCTTTGAAGATTACATCGGGCTGAATTTACTGCTCTATATTTTTCTGGGCGTCAAATGCCAGTCCGACCATGACCGCGATTGGTAACAGAACAATCATCAGTACCGAGAAAACCATCATGAGATTGGTTGTGACATCTGCAGCTAGAGGTAACCCAAAAATCTGAATTCCAACCGCGCTCCAAAATACAATCACAAACAAGATGAGTATTGAAGGCCATAGATTTGCGAATGCATTTCCCGCAGGAAAGTGTTCTCGCCACCAGCTCAGCGGTTTTGATATTTTGGTTGCTGCGGCAACTGAAAGAATTGAAACGAATATCGGAGCGAATCCTCCACCGACAAGAAACAATGTGATGGTTAAAATAAACATGACTGAGGCTCCATATTTCCTCTCAACAAAGAAAGTTGCCCATATGACTACAATGATTCCAAAGACCACTGCTAGAATTCCCGTCCAAAGGAAATTTGGAATGATAGTAAGTGCTCGTTCACTACTACCTAACCAGAACTTGTATGCTTCACCAATTGCATTTATCATGATGTCTGTTGTAGGATTATCCCCTTGCAAGATTTCGAAAATACCATGCTCGATTCCCGCTAATCCAACTAAGGTCCCATATATGGTCGCAACCCATCTCATTGCAGAAAAATTCTCTCTTTGAAATTCCAATTTCATCAGCCACTCTAGAAGGTCTACTTAATGGTTTTAAATCTAAGTAGAAATTCCCGATTCCGTTGGGACCATGAGTCGCTTTCAATATCCTACCTTGGGTCGCCGTTAAGAAAGATGACCATCCAGAGTATCGGGTGTGGGTGTAGCTATTGTTCTATGTTCAAAAACGGCGAATAATCAGTTTTATTACAATATTATTACAATTACTAAATAACTAATGATTTGAGGTTTGATATTGTCTGAAAGAGGGAGCGAATCAGAACCGCCAGACGAAGTTGAGCTAGATATACTACGATCATTTGGCTGGTCTTTGGTGGAAGTCGAAGAAACACTCTATCAGAGGTTTCTCCATCTCTCAGCAATACGTTCTCTGATTACACGAGATACTTTTAGTAAACTCATTCGAAACATGGAATCAAAGGGTTTTATTTCTCCAATACACATTCATGGTTTGAAAGCATATCAGAAATTATTGGTTGAGAGTGATACTATGAAATCACTTCAACCTAAAGATCCTCTTGACGAGATTCGTCTTGCCATTGGAAGCAAGAACGCATTACCCCAAATTGCAAAAGAAAAGCCAATCAAAATAACTGGTGCCCTATCAAAGAAATCAGAGACAATAGGGAAAGCTATCCAGACTGAGTTGGAGAGTTGGATGCTTAGAGAAACTGGTCGTATAAGTAAAGGACTTGTCCATGAACATATGAAAAACATGTGTCAGGCACTAAGCGAGTCAGAAGAATCGCTCTTTGAATATGTTCGGACTCAAACGCCTGGAATTCTCATAGAAATTGGGCAGATACTAAGAACAAGTGGCTCCGATTTTCTACTTCTTTCCTTACGCCTTGCTGAATCTAGTATCAAAAAGTACAGCTTCTGAAATTCAATTAATTTATTTACTAGAACCAACTAATCGGTGAAAGTGAGACCATTGACTGACACTCCGACTATAACATTCTTGGGACAATCAGGTTTTCTATTAGAATATAATGATTCGAAACTTCTAATTGACCCGACAAACAAGCAATCCGGAGAATTTGATGGGGACCTTTTATTCTGTACGCACAATCATTCTGATCACATCGGAGGCGCCGAAGTTTTCTTGGAGCGGAACCCTTCTGCTCTATTTGTTTGTAACGCTCAGACTGCTCTGAAATTTGCACATTTGGGTGAACGGGTGAAAATAGTTGATGGTGGAAAATCATTTACTCATGGTCCATGGAATTTCCAGTTTACAACGCTGAAGCATGGTATGTTTAAAGGAGTTCACAATTTAGCGGCTGTGATTTCTGTAGGTGATTTCTCTTTTGCTCATTGTGGAGATGCAGTGGAATTCAGTGACTTTCCAAAGAAGCTAGTTGATGTACTTGCTATTCCGATTTCAGGTGGTTTTACTGCAGGACCGGGAAAAGCTCTCAAGATGATTTCTAGCCTTGATACTCCTAGACCCATCATTGTTCCTATGCATTGGTTACTTCGGAAGCCCTCCGGATTTTGTAAGAAGCTTCATCAACAGATTCCTGATGCCAAATGTATTGTTCCAACCGTCGGTGAACCTCTTGACTGGTAATCCCTCTCCTTGGGAAGCCTTTTACCTCAAGAATGCAGATGATTCCTAGACTATTGTTGAAGTTCCCTATGTTCTCTTTTTGAGCATGATTACAATTACGACTATAAGACCACCCGCACCTATTGATCCAATTAGGAGCGGATCTAAGGGCAGATCCGTTGACCCCGAAGTAGTTGGTACTTCTCCAACGGTGAAACTTGCAGTTTCTCTTTCAATCACAAGTGTTGAGTTTGTATCTTCGACCTCAATATCGATAACATACTCACCATCGATGGCTCCATTGAAAGAACCTTCATATTTCCCGTTAACATCAAGATCTGTAAGTTCGATAATATTGATTAGAGTTCGATTTTCCTTTGTGAATATTCTAGCTTGGACATCAGTGATATTGATATCTAGAGTTGATAGACTACCTAGTTCAGAGTCAAGATCTGCAATATCTGCAGAGATATTGAACACAGTTCCTGATTCACCTACAAGAGGTAAAACCTGTGCCTGTTCAACATATGAATATCCGAGTGTTTCGCTTATGATAGCTTGACAAATCTCACTTGTTGGAGCTGAAAGGTATCCATCTCCTCCAATTCCTCCACCTGAATCTCCAGTGATGATTCCATTATCTACAACTACATCGTAGCGGTTATCTCTTATTTCAGCACCTGCAGCTATCATGTAGGTAGTCGTGTACCCGTAGTTGACTACACTTGTACTATTCACAATTTCATTCGACTCAGCAACAACTCGATTTCCGATGCAAGTAGTTGCAATAAGTACACCGTGTTCATGCGCATATGATATGAAATTCAACA
>Ga0307419_10001142_pt1 | contig 13753 bp, 11 predicted proteins | sample SalMarWE160230MG_2_FD_202512 | JGI IMG/M metagenome (GOLD analysis project Ga0307419, IMG submission 202512) | Salt marsh sediment microbial communities from the Plum Island Ecosystem LTER, Massachusetts, United States - WE1602-30 | ecosystem: Environmental > Aquatic > Marine > Intertidal zone... | reverse complement strand
CTCGGCCAATGAGGTCATCCCAGGCCATATTCACCTGCACCGGGTCGCCCAGGCCGTCAAGGACGGGATCAGGATGGCCGGCGGGACCCCTTTGGAGTTTGCTACCATCGGGATCTGCGACGGGATCGCCATGGGGCATGAAGGGATGAAGTACTCCCTGGGGTCCCGAGAGCTCATCGCCGATTCAATAGAGGTCATGGCCATGGCCTACCCTTTTGATGGGCTGGCCTTGATCACCAACTGTGACAAGATCGTCCCCGGCATGATGATGGCCATGGCTCGGTTAAACATTCCCGCCATCCTGGTGAGCGGCGGTCCTATGCTCACAGGATGGCATGGAGGGAAGGAAACGGATGTCATCACGGTCTTTGAAGCGGTGGGCAAGGTTGCGGCAGGAAAGATGTCCCCCGATGACCTCTCGGCGTTGGAATGTGCTGCCTGTCCCGGACCTGGTTCTTGTGCGGGGATGTTCACGGCCAACTCCATGAATTGCCTTTCCGAGGCGTTGGGCATAGCCCTCCCCGGCAACGGGACCATCCCTGCCGTCGATGCTGGCCGGCTACGCATGGCCAAGGAGGCTGGGAAAAAGGCGGTTGAACTTATCGAACGCGGGATCAAACCACGAGCAATCCTGACCATGGAGGCCTTTGTCAACGCCATCACGGTCGATATGGCCTTTGGTGGTTCAACCAATACGTCTCTGCACCTGCCTGCTGTCGCCCATGAGGCGGGCCTCAAGATAGACCTGGAGATCTTCAACCGGATCAGCCGCAAGACCCCTCACCTGTGTAACCTCTCTCCCGGAGGTCCTCACCACCTGCAGGATCTCCATCGGGCCGGCGGAATCCCCGCCCTCATGGCTGAGTTGGACAAGGCGAAATTGATCAACACAAAAGTCATGACCGTTACAGGGAAAAAGGTGAAAGAGAATATCAAATCATCGCCCATTCTCGATCCAGAGGTAATCAGGCCGTTGAAAAATCCCTATCATCCCACCGGCGGCCTCGTCGTCCTCTTTGGCAATCTGGCCCCGGATGGAGCAGTGGTCAAGGCCTCGGCCGTCGACTCGACAATGCTCAAAAACCAGGGGCCGGCCCGTGTCTTTGAGTCCGAAGAAGAGGCCTTAAAGGTTATCATGGCTAAAAAGATCACTAAAGGAGAGATAATCGTCATCAGGTATGAAGGCCCCAAAGGCGGACCTGGTATGAGGGAGATGCTCGCCCCCACCTCGGCCATCGCTGGCATCGGTATGGACAAGGAAGTCGCTCTCATCACCGACGGGAGATTCTCTGGTGGGACGAGGGGTGCTGCCATCGGTCACATCTCCCCGGAGGCTGCCGAAGGGGGACCAATCGCCGTTATCAAGGATGGGGATATCATCGAGATCGACATACCTGCAAAACAGTTGCGGCTGCACCTTTCGGATGAAGAGATAGAGAGGCGGCTCAAACAATGGAGGCGTCCCGCACCGAAGATCAAATCCGGCTACATGTATCGATATGCGCAGATGGTCAGCTCTGCCAGCACTGGCGCCGTTTTTGTAAAGAAATAACGGGGTCCAGGATTCTAGGGTTCAGCGATAAAGATTAGAAGGGTTTTTCACTTGATCCCTGGAACCCTTACCCCCTCCCCCCTTGGGGGATCCCGCATTCCATAAAACCTAAATTAAGGTGCGGGATTGAACCCTCTCTTAAAAAAGGGGGGAGGGAGGGGGCTATCGATTGCCCCGCTCCCTCCAGGGGGGGTGAAAAGGAGGGAAACTATAATTTCTTTTCGTATTTCCTACTTCTCTGTGACGAAACCAGTACCATCCGATGGTTCTATCGCAACCTTGGCGCCCATGCCCTCCAAGGCCCTCTTGTACCGCTCGGCCTCTTGCCGATCAACACCATTTTTTACCGTTAGAGGTGCTAACCGCATCATTTTGGTGACGACCTGAGAGGAGAGATTACAGTGATTTTGAAGGTTCTGCACCAGCTTGTCCACTAAACAAAAATCCTTGACCGCTGCTCCCATGAAGATTACTCGATATTTTTGCGCTCCGTTTCCCATAATTGCTTTCCCGCTGGTCCGCTATCATTTGGACTTTACTTATTAATTGCATTTTGAATGCCAACATTTCTTTTGTCGTTGTCCATCCTAAGGTCTTGATTTTACAAGGAAGTAATGCATCAATGTATAAAAACACGGTGGCGCAAGAGGGGTCATGGCCTAATTTGTCCTTGAAAGTGACAAAATTCGCCACTGCAATACCCTCCCCTCTTCCCCTCATGTCCGTCTGATGACCGTGCTTACGGTAATGCAGCGGTCTGCCATGGGACCTTGCCACGAAACCTGGACTTTTACGGTCGACATATCTTCTTGTGGTACATCGGATTGGATAGACCACTGTCTGGCATACGTAATCCCGTTGGTCTTATCCGTATACGTATCTTTGCCATTGGTGATCTGTTCGACCTCTTGCAGTTCCGACAACTTATTTTTGGCCAGGGACGTGGCCAAGGTCGCCTGCTGTCCTAAGGTGTCGCTCTGCATGGCCGCGAGGTGAAGGCCCGCCAGGCCCAACAATCCAATAGCGAGTATGAACAGAGCAATTGTTACCTCCAGGAGGGTCATGCCCTTCGTATCTTTCATCCGACCCATTGTGATACCTCCCATCTCTCTTGTCCTTCCCATCCTTTGCTCACCCTCCTCAGGTAAAAGCTGCATATCGAATGCCAACCACTTTCCAAAGTAATAATGCTAACATTACTATTCCACAATCGGCCTTATCCTACGTGCATAAACATCTATCAACTCTTGATCGTTCTCTTTTACAATAACCTTGCGCCCCTGTATCTCAATAGACATTCCTATGGTGAGGTCGTCAAATTTCATGGTCTTATTTTGAAAACCGATGAATGTATCATCGGTAATAAAAACATATATATCTTTTTTTTCCCTTGTAACCGGTGTTTCTTTTACGACCAACATTCTTTTCGCTGGTGGTTTCTCGATATCGATAATACGGGCCTCAAATCTGCATCCATCTCCCTCTTGTTTGATATCCTGAAACCCACAGAGAGATATCACGATGAGAGATGCAAGGGCTATGAATAAAGAGATCTTCATCGATTTGCTTTGCATGCGGTAGCGGTGCATAAAATCATCCTCCTCTTTTTTAGAGCAATCCTGTTGGTATATTGATATGCTCGCTCAAAACAGCTCACGCCATGACTGAATATTAAAGTTTGTATTCACATCCGGTAGCGCCAGCCTAAAAATACCTCCACCAGCTCCTACATAGACCACCGTATCGCCCTCAGCATTTATGGTAACGACCGCTTCAGTGGGGATGCCATGCCCTATGTTGAGGGAACGATCTGTTTTATGTAACCCTTCATTCTCTTCATCGAAATTTAATACAGAACCGCCGCTGAGATAATCCACGGCATAGAGATAGGCGTCGCCTCCATAGGAGCAGGGATCTGTATTCGGGACAAAGGTCGAAAACAAGACCATGCCGTAGATAACGGTGGGGGCGGCCAGAATCTTCTCGCCTGTACTCTGCATCGTAATATACCAGCCGTCATAATTAGTTAGATCGGTTAAGGTCTGCGTTGCTTGTTCAGTTGTTCCATCCTGTATCAAATTTTCAGTGAGATCGATAAGGTCGTCTTCTATAAGCTTTGCTTCCGCTCCAACCCGCGAAGCGAAGGCCTCATCGTCCTCATTCCTGTCCTTGACCGCAAACAATCTATTTGTCTCCGTAGTTGTACAGGGGTTTGTCCTGTCACCCGTGCCGAAGTAGAGGTATGCATACCCCGGTTCCAACACCAGATCGGGGTAATAAAAGATCGGAGAACCCGTATTGGTTGCGAATAATAAGCGAGGGCTCCAGTTGTTCACGTTCCCGTTTTCCACTCCGGTATCTTCATCATTCTCCCTCTGGAAACCAAAGCGCCACACCTGGCCGCCTGTATCTCCCACATATACCCTGTTGATGTAACCGTCAAAGGTCGTGTCCACTGCCAGGGGCACGCTGGGGATGCTGTAAGTCATATTTGCATGATCAGAAACTGTAAAGCTCTTAACCAATGCCCCGGTTAAGACATTGATGATGAATAACCCTCTGCCCTTTGTATGATTAGGGGTATCTTCATTAAATCCCCCTCCGATGATTGCGACGATCGTATCGGTGGTCCCGACCTTCACCTTGCCGATCGCAGGTTCCGACCAGGACTGGCCCAGTTCCTCAAATCCCGTAACCGTGTTATCGATCCTCCAGAGGTATTGGGGAACATCCGGATTGGTAACATCGAGGGCGCAATAACTGGTCCCGCCTCGGCGCTCTCCAAAAATAATGATCACCTTATCAGTGCCAACATCCAGAAAGTCGCCATCATGGTTACCATCAAGGGTATAAGCCTGAGGAGCTCCATCGACGAAGTACTGGTGACCGACGCCTTCGGCAATATTCTTTAACTGCGGCAACAAGTCAGATGGAATAAAGGCCCACTTCTCCGAACCATCGGAATCGTCAAAGGCGTGCAGCATCCCCTCGTTAGTACCGACGTATATCACCCGTTGCGAGCTCGAGTAATCAATGATCAGGGGCCTCGAGTGGAGTATATCTCCCAAAATCGTCTCGCGCTTTTCATCATAAACACCGTCTATGTCATCATCATAAGAATCCAACCCTATGAGAAAGTTGATCAAATCGACATGGGCGTCGGTGCCGGTTTGAGCATTCTCGTGTTTGCTCGGGTTAGCCAAGAGCGCAGCGTCGATAGTGGTAGTATTGAATGCATTTGAGCTGTGTGTGAGGTTTGTCGACGTGCCGAGATACGTGTAGATATTTCTCGGATGCGTACCGAAGTTTCTTTGCAGCAGCATATCCTGTGCATCCCAGTAGGGATACGGTGGTTTTGTGGGATCCACCACGTTTTCATGCAATTCGTAATCGTCGACAGTCAGCGGCATATCATCACCCGTGCCATACCCTGCGGCAAACCCCATGATTTCCCCATTATCTCCGATGTTCGCCTTTATCAAGTACCCGGGCCAAAAATTATGGCTTGATTTCGGGGTAAAGAGGGATATGTACATATCGGTTCCGCTCGTCGTCCTTTGGACGGGCACCACCGGGGCAGTAAAGGTCTGCGTCTGGGCAATGATGGAAATCAAGGTCCCCAATAATACCTCAGCCAGTTCGTCGGCATCGTCGGCAGTATAGTATAATCCTCCTCCGTTCGCAGCGGTATCTCCCAACAGGTCGTCATCAATCGTAAATCCTATGGTATAGATGGTCAGGTTCTGGTCACCCGTTATGGTATGGTTGGGATCAACTGAATCCTCGGTATGGTGAAGGTAATAGGCCACATCGTCGAGATAATCGGAACCGCCGTTTACATAGCGATTTGTTGGGTCAGGATCTTTGCCATCACTATCGCAGTCCCGGCACCCGGCATTCGTATCCATGAAGTTATCTTCGATATCATCATAATCACCATTACTATTGGAATAAAGACTATTTCCCTCGCCCTCAGGTTTTCCATCGGTCATGATGATGACAAAGTTCTTCCGACACCAATGTGATTCATCAAGAGGCCGGGGAAGAAGATGCCCATTCTTATCTTTAAAGCCCCCCGTTCCCCTGAAGTAATTGGCGGCATTGATCAGGCGGTTGGCCAGGGGGGTGCCGCCATCGGCATCCATGTTGTCTAACTGGTCCATTAAATCCTCGATATCTTCCCCTTCCCGGTCAGCAATCTCAGCACCCCCGTATGATGAGGAGAGTACGGTGGTGTCATTGTGGTATTGGGAAAACGTTGCACTGCCGTTGATATCCCGATAGGCGTTGAGGACCATGATGCCGAACCGCACATAATCCTTGGTCAGGTCAATAACATTTTTTACCGCATCCCGCGCCAGATGTATCCTATCCTTGGCATTACCAAAATCGTAGTTCAGCCTGTTGCCTTTTCGTATGTCACTATCAGAGTCATGGATGCCGTCACTATTATTGTCTACGAAGCTGCCGGTATATACCACCCAATCCCAACGATCACAATCCCATCGGTGTCTCCTGCTATTCCACCAGCTATGTGTGCATTCATATTGATATATGGTGTTTGTTAAGTATTTATTAGTAGCAATTAAGTCATACGTAGTGGCATCATTATACGGCACAATTTCATCCATGCTCCCCGAGTTGTCGAAGATGATCAGGACATTGGGCTTCACATCATCGGCAATATCATATATAGCCGTATCGTCTGCCAAAGTGATGCAGGGAATGGTGATAGCCACGAAGAATATGGCAATAATAAAAAGTATGACCCTTTTCATTGTCTCAGCCCCTCCCTAAAAGCCTATCCGGTAACCCTCCACCCGGACCGTTGAGCTCGCATTATTTCCGGAATCGTTTCCATCCGAATCGATCCGATGATAATGCGCCCGAAATCCCCGTAATCCCGTTCCGCTGCCTACAGGCGGCGGTGTATTGCCGAGGTAGTAAGCATCGAGCGATGAAATATGTAAACCGGTATCACTCGTATCAATATCTTCGACTGCCGGGTTGCTTGCATCAATATTCTCAAGGGTGACGGTGGTTAACGCATACTCTATACCGGCATCAGCGGCGTTAAAGGCCTCATCGTAAAATCGCTTCTGAGCCGAGACCTTGATCTCGATAGTGGACGATCCCACGGCATAGATCCCCATGATGCTGAGGATCAGCAGCATAATAATCGCGATAAACAGTACCGCACCTCTTTGATCCATCGGCTTTATCGCAAATTTCATCCCCGCCCCTCCTTAATTCCTGAGCTGAACAATAGCGTCATACTGTCTCTGCCTTTGCGTACCTTCATGATCTTCGTACTCGGCTGTAAGGATGATCTGCACCAACTTGCTGTCGCCGTTATAATTAGGCGTTACCTGAAGATTTTGAATAGAGTCGACAATTTCATTGGTAGCGCCCGGATTTGTGCTGTCTCTGCGTTGTAATCTGGTCCCGTTTAACCGGTATGTTATCGCCTTTACCAGATATGCCCGTGCCCCGATCTGACCGAATGCATCCCCAACATCTTCCAGGTGACAGGGAAGCTCCGTGCCCGGAGTGAGGGTGATGTCGTTTGACGTTACGCCGGTAATACTATAGACGTTGCCGACAGTTTCAAAGGCAACAAAATCGCCGGCGCTAAAACCCGATGCATCAGTGAGCGTTACCGTATTATTCGAAACGCTCGAGACAAAGGTATTGGTATCGGGCTCAGTGGCATAGACAACGGTTATTTCATCAGGGTCATCTCCCGCACCCTGAGTAACGCTGGTATGTGCAGTAATTGCAGTACCGGCATAATCTTGGACTGAGAAGCTACTGCCTATATCCGCACCCGCCATCCGCAGGTCCCGTACCATCAGCATCAAAGCTGCCCGGGCGTTCTGCTGCATATCCGTCACGCCGGTCTGAATGGCGTAGGTCTTTTGTTGGGTGATGAAGATGGTGTAGACGGCTGCCATTACAACGGCGGAAATCACCAGAGCAACCATGAGCTCTATTATGGTAAATCCCCCTTGCCTGTTGCTCTGCATACCCCACTCCTGTTAGCTATTTGAGACAATAGTGGAGAGGGTAACACCACGACCTGCCGTCGGACCCGTCCAACTGACTGTCACCTCTATTCTCATCCAATCGGGGTGGGTTACATCCGGTATGACATCCCATGCCCTGTTATAGGTTACCCCATTGACCTGATCAATATATGTATCAAAGCCGTCACTGAGGGAGCTGTAAGCAGTCTGTCGCAGCTCCTCCAGTTGATTCTGGGCCAGGGTCGAGGCCACGCTCATCTGCTGCCCAAAGGAGTTGCCTTTGATAGCGACGATCTGCAGGCCGGCCACCCCTAACAGACCGATGGCAAGTATGACCACGGTGATCATCACCTCCAACAGGGTAAAGCCTTCGGCATTTTTCAATCTCCGCATCGTAGAACCTCCTGTCCTCATTTAACCTCCACACCCTTCTTCCGTACTTACCCTCCCCGTCTGAGAAACAGCTACTTGAAACGAGTCACCCTTTTCATTGTGTATCGCTATAGTGTTGCTCGCCGCAGTCATACCATCAGGTCGAAAGATGATATTGTGTACCCCTGTCGTAGTGCCATCGATGTTATCGATCGTTACCCCTCGGGGAGGACTGATCGTCGATCCATCCTGTGTTGGCCAACTGGTGGAGTTTCTCCTGGCGTTGCCCTTCCAGAGACTGAATTGTTGGTTATCAAGATTCAATTCGACCTTGTACTCCACTCCATCACTGATCGACTTGAGCCTGGCCAACTGGAGGACGTCAGCGAGGTCTTTGGTCACACCCCGCACGCGGAACCGACCCGCCCACTCACCCAGGGCAGGGCTCATGAAGAGGGCCATGATGCCGATGATGGCCATCACAACGGCCAGCTCAATCATGGTGACGCCTTTATTATGTTTCTTTCTCTCGCTGAGACCTGTCATCTTATCCCCCGGTTCATACACCTTTTTACATATCTAATTGCATATCGAATGCCAAAGAATATTTTGTTTTCCTTGTGCTAATCGATTGATTTTAAAGGGAAATTATGAATGGTGATAAATGGGGTTGACGGTGGAAGCCACTAAAAGTCTTTTTTCATCCGCTAAAACTGACAAAAATTGTCACACCCTAAGAAGCCAAAAAAAAGACCACCCCGGGGGTGGTCTGAATTGAAGCTAAATAACCTTTTTTCGGAATGATATAAAGCGTGCCCTGAAAAAGCCCTCTTTGGAGGGCCGGGCATCACTCGGAAAACTCTATCTGTGTGGCGAGAACAACAATGTACTCTTGATCACCTTCTTTTTCTATCACCTTAAGGCCCTTTATTACAACATGCGTCTCTTCTTTGAGATCCTTGAAAGCTACATCCTGCCATCGAGCCCGGGGCCCATGGACCTGATACCCAATCTTGGTGTCTTTCGTCACTAAGACCAACATCCTCTTTTCTTTGACATCGGTGGTCGGTGTTTTTTGCACAACCAGGCTATGCGGCTTCAGCCCGGGCCCCTTGTCAGCGGTCGTTTTCTCCAGGATGCGGGCCCTGAATGTGCATTCAGTCCCATCTCGCCTGATTGTCGATACATCCTGACCGGCCGCATAGAGCGCCAGGATCAGGATCGATGTGAGGACAATGACAAGACAGACTGAGAGCTTAATGGGTGTATGTACTTTCCCATATGATGATCGCATAAGATCCTCCTTCTTTATATAACACAGACGCACATATACATGAACGAGGGCCTGTGATACACTTAAAACTCCTCACGCCATGCATCCATATAAAACTTTAGCGTATTCCCTGAAAAGTCAAAATCTAAAATACCTCCCCCTGCCCCCACATAGCCCTTGACTTCCCCGGTATCTGTTATGGTAATTACCACCTCGGTGGGAACGCCCTGTCCTATCTGTTCGGACTGATCTGCTTTGTCCAAATCACCATCGCCATCAAAATCTATTACGGACACTGCCGAGAGGTAATCCAAGGCATAGAGTCGGGCGTCGCCTCCGTAGGAGCATGGATTAGCAACCGAGTCAACCGGGGTAAAGGTCGTAAAGAGGACCATGCCGGCCAGAACGGTAGGAGGTGCCAGGACCTTTTCGCCGGTGTTTTCCAAATCGATAAACCAGCCGTCTCCGGCAGCCAGTTGGGCCAATATGGTCGGTGCCTGAATGGGATCTTGTTGGATTAAGTCCGCGGTGAGATCGATGAGATGGGGGGATTCTGTCAGCACTCCGACTCGTGTTTGAAAAGCAGTATCGCTCTCGTTCTTATCCTTTACCGCAAAAAACCTGTTTGTTTCGGTCTGCGACATGGGGTCTGTCCTGTTACCGGTGCCGAAGTAGAGGTACGTATATCCCGGCTCTATTACCATATCAGGGGGATAAAAAATCTTTGGAGACGGCAAGGTACTGGCAAAGAGCCGGCGGGGGGTCCACTTAGTGATGTCCCCGTCTTCAGGAGTGGTATCAGCGGCATCTAATCTCTGATAGCCAAATCGCCACATCTGTCCGCCGAGATCGCCCACATATACCCTATTGACGTACCCGTCAAAGGTCGTGTCCACCGCCAGGACCGTACTGGAGATGCTCTTGGTCAAACTAGCATGGTCCGTGCTGGTAAAGTGCTTGAGCCGGTCGCCATTTTCAACATTTATTATGTAGAGGGCACAACCCGCTGTATTATCACTGCTGTAACCACCTCCGATAATCGCCACATATTTGTCTGCGGCACCAACCTTTACTTTAGCAATCGCAGGTTCGGACCAGGACTGGCCCAGCCCCGCATAATCCGTAAGTGTGTTATCGATCCTCCACAATAATTGGGGGTCGTCCGGGTCGGTGACATCGAGGGCACAATAGCTGGTACCGCCTCTCCGTTCACCGAAGACGATGATCACCTGATCACCGTCACCCTCCACAATATCCCCATCGTGGTCAACGTCTTTAATATAGGCCTGAGGTGAGGAGTCGACATAATATTGATGACCACTGGTTCCCTCGACGATATCCTTCAGCTTGGGCAGGAGGTCAGGGGGTATAAAGGCCCACTTCTCTGATCCATTTGTATCGTCAAAGCAATGCAGCATCCCGTCATTGGTGCCGACGTATATGACCCTCTGCGGGTTTGTCGGATTGGATGCCTCATAGTCTATTATCAGCGGCCTGGAGTGGAGAATATCCCCTAAGATCTCGCCTCTCTTTTCATCAACGACAGTATCTCCATCCTCATCATAGGCATCCTTGCCGCGGATATAGTTGATCAGGTCCGCAACGGGGGTGGAGCCTTCGGTAGGATTATCCAACATGGTTGCGTCGATATTGGTCGTATTAAATGCATTGGTCGTATCATTGAGATCAGTAGAAGTCCCGAGGTAGGTATAGATATTTCTATCTGCTGTCCTTTGCGTAAGCTCATATTGCGCATCCCAATAGGGATATGGTGCCCGGTCGGATTTGAGAAGGTCCTCGTCCAACGCGCCGGAGCTGTCGGTAACTTGCGTCTCCGTGCTCCCTGCAAAACCATCGGTGAAACCCATAAGCTCGCCATTGCTCCCGATCTTTAGTTTTACCAGGTACCCGGGCCAAAAATTAACCGTAGATCTCGGGGTAAAGAGTGATATGTACATCTTGTCTCCGCTTGTCGTCCTCTGGACCGGGACGACGGGGGCGGTAAAGGTCTGGGCCCTGTCGATGATGGTCGCCATGGCGTTCCTGAGCGCCTGTTCGAGTGCGGCAGGAGTAAAGGCGGTTTGGTATTCTCCATGGCCGTTTTCAGCGGTGTCTCTCAGCAGGTCGTGGTCGATGGTAAAACCGATGGTAAAGGTCGTGATGTTTTGGTTGCCTTGTATTGTAGGCCGCAGGTCCGTGTCGTAGAGATATTTGGCCACGTCATCGAGATAATCTGAGCCGCCACCGCAATCGACAGTGTAGAGGTTTGTCGTGGGACTGCCCCAAGGGTCCCAATCATTGGGATTGGTGCTTGCATCATAATCATAGTTCCATTTTATCGTGCCACCACGGTCAGGCAGGAAGCCCTCAATATAGTCGAATTCTCCGGCATCATTATCCCACGTACTCGTCGTATCCCCCTCATAGGTGGGGTATCCATCGGTCACGATGATGACGTAGTTCTTACGGCACCACGTAGCTTCAGTGATGGGGTCGGCAAATCCAGGATCATCCACATACCAACCTCGAGCTGCTCCAAAGTTTCCAAAGTAGCTACTATCTGCGTGTTTGAAATACTGAGCAGCATTGATCAACCGCACAGCCAAAGGCGTGGCCCCAACGGGATCAGCATCGTCTACATATCCCTTTAATGTTTCTTTGGTCGTCACGTTCCACTCTTGAATCGGTGAGCCGCCCTTGGCGGGGGAGAGCACCGTGTTGTCTTTATGGTATGCAGGGAGGGTGTCCCAGCCTACGTTCCCATGTAAGAGCATGATACCTAAGCGGACATTTTGATAGGTGTCATCTATAATCTGTTTAGTCGCCGCCTTAGCAACCGCTAGCCTGTTGCCACCAGTAATGTTTTCAAAGTTCAATCTGTTACCTTTTCTGATTCCCGTATTCGAATCGTACATGCCGTCATCATTAGCATCACCGGCCTCAAATGTTGCGAGGGTCATGGATGATACCACCCAACTATACTCATAACAATACGTGTGCCGCCAATTCCAACTTATACAAGAACGCTCGTATATGGTATCCGTCACGTATGTCAATGGCGTATAAACCGTTGCATCATCATAAGGGACGTCGTAGCTCATGCTGATCGAATTGTCGAAGATGATCAGGACGTTGGGCTTGATATCGATGCCAATATCGTATACCGCGGTATCGTCCTGCGCATGAGCGGAAAAAGGTATGATTAAGCAAATGACGAAGAAAAATGCGATACAATATTTTGTTGTTTTCATTGTCATTGCTCTCCTTTTTTAATAACCTATCCGGTAACCCCACATATGCACGGTGGACTTTGCAACCCCGGCTTCTCCATTTGAGTCAGTTCTGTAGTGGTGCGCCACAAAACCCTGTCTTGTCCCGGTTCCGCTCCCTACAGGGGGAGGGGTCTTGCAGAGATAGCGGACCGTTATATTACATTCGGGATCGTGGTGCTCGTAGGGCCAGGTGTCCCCAGGTTCAACCAAGGTCGCGTAGGCGGAAGAATAATTAGCCAAGGCGTAATCTAAACCGGCATCAGCCGCGTAAAAGGCCTCCACATGCACCTTTTGATAACCGGTTATCTTGGTATCCATGGTGGAGGTGGTCACGGCATAGACACCTATCACGGTTAAAATCAAGAGGATCAACACGGCTATTACCAGGGCCGCCCCCTCCTGTGAATGGGGACCAAAGATTCTGATTTTTTTTGAGTTCATCGTTAATCTCCTTGATTTTAAGATGTTGCCGCCATTAAAGATTCCTCAACTTGACCACCGTGGTGTAGACCCTCCTTCTGAAGCCATCATCTGTATTAAGTCCGGTGGTATGATCCTCTAGTGCCGGTTGATCGAATCGGGCCGCAGGCTCAGCATCCGCAACAGTAGCATCCTCTACAGCGGTTCTCACCGTGATATTGATCCGGACCATCCTGATGTCGGCGTTGCTCGCACTAGCCTCAGTTGGCGTGTTATACCAAGTCGTAGTATTCCCCGCCACCTGGTAGGCGAACTGGAGGTCTTCCACTACTGTGGTAGCCCCATCTCCGGCCAAGGGCTGCCCATCCCTCTGCAGTGAAGCACCGCTTATATTGTAGGTTATGGCCTGCACGCGATAGGCTTGGGCACCGTTATCACCAAGATGGTTGGGGGGATTCCCATTCACCTGAATATCATTAGTATTTGGCGTATCTATACTTTGTATTAGATATACTTGTTTTTCCCCCTCAAAGGCCACATAATCGCCGGGATTAAGACCATCCGCTCCACCCACTCCACCGTCGAGGCTCACTGTTTGGCCGCTCACACCGTTTACCGTCGCCGTCGAGACCTGTTCAGCAGCAAGGACCACCGTGATCACGTCGGAGCCACTAGCGCCGCCATTAGCAGGTACGACAGCATAATTACATCCATATATGGAGGAAACACCGTAAAAACCGGTCCCGCTTCCTGCCCCTGTCAAAAACCCCGCCATCCTGATATCACGGGCCATAATGTCAAGGGCAACGCGGGCATCCTGCTGGACCCCTGACACCTG
>Ga0307419_10001139_pt1 | contig 13768 bp, 10 predicted proteins | sample SalMarWE160230MG_2_FD_202512 | JGI IMG/M metagenome (GOLD analysis project Ga0307419, IMG submission 202512) | Salt marsh sediment microbial communities from the Plum Island Ecosystem LTER, Massachusetts, United States - WE1602-30 | ecosystem: Environmental > Aquatic > Marine > Intertidal zone... | reverse complement strand
GGGATTTCAAATCCGACATAATTTATCGGAATATCCCGGGTGTATGCCAGAGGTTTAAGAAGCATTGTTGCAATCTTTATTTCTGCAACATTTCTAATAACTAACTCATTAACAGTACGTTCTAATGTCGCTCCGGTATCAACTATATCTTCCACGATAATGATTTTTTTATTCTCCAGATCTTCGTTCCATCCTATTAGTTCTTTAATTGTTCCGGATGAACTGGTGCCCTGATAGGAAGCAAGTTTTACAAAAGTAATCCTGGCGGTCAGATCAATTTTTCTGAACAGGTCGGCGGCAAACATAAATGCCCCGTTAAGTATTCCGACAAAAATAATCTCGCTGCCTGCAAAATCACGGTTTATTTGCAGCGCAATTTCATCTATTCTCTTTTTTATTGCCTGTTCAGAGATAAGTTCCCTGAACTTCTTATCAAGTATTGTAATTTCGTTCATAAGGACGGTCATTGATTATCCAGCCAGAGCGAAAATATGAAAATAATAGCTTATTTTTGTCCATGTCAGGAAGTTAAATTTAAATAAAAAATATGGAACCGCTTGTAAGTATAATAATGGGAAGCACATCGGACCTGCCAGTGATGGAAGAAACAGCACATATACTCAATGATTTCAGGATACCATTTGAAATTAATGCTCTTTCGGCTCACCGGACACCGGAGGAGGTTGAAAAATTCGCAAGAAATGCTGAAAAAAGAGGAATAAAGGTAATTATTGCAGCAGCCGGGATGGCAGCTCATCTGCCGGGAGTTATCGCAGCCATGACACCTCTGCCGGTTATTGGTGTCCCAATCAAGGCTTCGCTTGAAGGAGTTGATTCAATACTCTCTATTCTGCAAATGCCTCCGGGAATACCTGTTGCAACTGTCGGGATTAATGCAGCCCAGAATGCAGGCATCCTTGCTGCACAGATAATCGGTGCAGGAGACAGTAAAGTGATGAAAGAGGTTATTAAATATAAAGAGAGTCTGAAAAAGAAGATCGTTGATGCAAACAAAGAGCTTAAGAAGATAAAATTCAAATACAAAACAAATTAGACAGATCCCTCCGTGGAACTCCGTGCTTCCTCAGTGTCTCTCTGTGTAAGTTCTTTTTTTTTTGTATATTTATAGTTTATACCTGAAACATTTTGTACTCGCTGCACAAAATAACAGTTTCGGTTTTATTTGTTTTTTTATTCCCGGCTCTCTCTGCAGGTGATCCTTATCGCATTCCTGCCGGAGCAGGCGAGTCAGGAATGGCATCCGTTTGTATAATGAAGAACGGATTCTGGCCCTCATTTCATAACCAGGCACTTCTGGCCTTCAACAGCTCTTTATCAGCTGGCATCAACTACGAGAACAGGTTCAATATCAGCGAACTGGGAACCAGAACCGCTGGGGTGATAATTCCTGCAAGAAATGGTTCCCTGGGCATTGTATATTCGAACTTCGGATATAACCACTTTCGAAGGCAAACTGCAGGCCTTAGCTGCGGGCTGGCACTTTCCCGGACAATCGCAGCCGGAGTGCAGATAGACTATTTTTCTGAGAAAACATCTTCTGAATATAACAGGAGGCATTCCATTACATGTGAGGCAGGACTGCTGATATTACCTGATGAGAACCTAAGTCTGGGCATTCATATTTTTAACCCGGTGCCAAATTCCCTGAGAAAATCATTCCTGCCGACAGCTCTCAGGGCTGGTGCGGGAATAAAACTCAACAAAGTGCTTTTTGCAGGTGCTGAAGCAGAGATGAGCACAGGTAAATCGCTGATAATCAGGACGGGATTTGAGTATGAAGTAATTAATAAACTCTGGCTTCGGGCAGGTTTCTGCACCGATAATACTTCTTTCACCTTCGGGCTGGGATATCTGCTGAACTCATTACAACTCGACCTTGGTTTCGCAACTCATGAAAACCTTGGAATTACTTCTTCTGCATCATTAATGTTTAAGATTCATTAACCCCAAAATATATTATAAAAATAATCCTAAACGAAGATTAATAGAATGAAGAACTTACACGGAGTTCCACGGAGGAGACACAGAGAGACACAGAGTTGAATTAATTCATAACCATATGGGAATAAATAAACTCATACTACCTGCTTTTGCGTACTTTGCAAGAATCTTTGCGAACTTTGCGGTTAATAAAATTCTACTAATACAAATCTTATTTATTATTAGTTATCCCGTTTATAGTCAGGGAAATAAGCTTTCAGGCATAATTATACATATCGCAGAGGAACTGGCTGCTGATGAGTCAGATCCTGAAACCGCCACATTATTTATAGAACAGCTTCAAGAGCTGTCTGAAAATCCTATCAGGATAAATTCGGCTGATGAATCTGAATTAGCCCGTCTTTTTTTTATTTCTGACTTTCAGATAAAATCATTGATCGATCACATAAAGGAATCCGGAGATATTATTTCCATCTATGAAATAGCCTCTGTTCCTGGTTTTGACCGTCAGCTTGCAGAAATGATGATGCCTTTTATCTCCGTGAGCAAAAAAGAAAATAATAATCCCGGAAAATTGAAATTCAGAAATTCTCTTCTCACTAACTTTATCATAAAACCAGGTGAAAATGACACATCTTCTTTAGGTTCAGCATGGAAAATACTATCAAAATACAAGTTCTCAGCCAGGTCATTTTCCGGGGGGATCACTGTCGAAAAAGATGCCGGCGAAAAATTCTTTCCTGACAAGCAAAGCTTCCCTGATTTTTTTTCTTCCAATCTCACCTATTCAGGTAAAGGTTTTGTGAGAAAGATAATCCTTGGTGATTATTCAGCCCGTTTCGGTCATGGTACAAATGTCAATTCAAGGATGCGCACAGGTTTCTCCCTCACGTCATCAGGATATATGTCGGGCAGAGACGAGGTAAGACCTTATACCTCTTCCGATGAGAATAACTTTTTCAGGGGAGCTGCAGCAGAGTTTTCAATCAGGAATCTGGGCCTTTTTATTTTGTATTCGAATAATGCTGTTGATGCAACCCTGGGCGCATCAGCAGATTCAACAGAAAAATATGTTGAGAATTTTTACAGGACAGGTTTGCATAACAGTCCGCTTCTCATGTCGAAAAAAGATGTTTTAAATGAGACATTTTATGGTATTAATGTCAACTATAATATCTCATCCGTCAGATTTGGTCTGATCTGGACTGAAAACAGTTTTTCACTTCCACTGAATCTAAAAAGTAGCGATCCCGAAGACCTTTATGGTTTTGAGGGGATGCGAAACAATGCATATTCAGTGTATTATAACAGCGTGATACACAGGATCCTGCTGTTTGGTGAAGTTTCAGCTGATAAATCATGGAATCACGCTATAGTTCAGGGACTCACAGCGAGGCCGGCAGACAGGTTATCAATAAATTTCCTGTACAGGAACTATTCACCCGGGTTTATAAGTTTTCATGCCGGTGGCCCGGGAAGTAGTTCCTCAACGGGTAATGAACATGGTTTTCTTGGTAATTTTACCTTTGAGGCTGCAAAATACCTTTTCATCAATGCTGGTTTTGATATTACATCCTTTCCATGGCTCAAGTACAGGTGCAGCTATCCCTCCATTGCAAAGAGAAAGGAGATCAGGATTAAATATCTTCCTTCCGATAATTTCAGCTTTGAAATATCATATAACTACAGGTTTTCAATGACCGACATGCAGGATGATACAGGGATATCAGGGATATCAGAACTAACAGTCAGAACATTTAAGAGTATTATAAAATATTCTCCCCAAGAGAACCTGAATCTTACAACACGAATTGATTACAAGGTTCTTGAAGAAACCGGAAGAAAAGGCATGCTCATGCTGCAGGACATTAATTACAGATTCCGGCAAATTCCGGTGACTCTATGGTTCAGACATTGCATATTCAGTACAGATGACTGGAATTCAAGGCTTTTTACCTGGGAGAATGATCTTCTGTACAGTTTCAGCATCCCTGCTTTATCCGGAAAGGGTAACCGAAGTTATCTCATGGTTAAATGGGAAATAGCTGATATGGCTGAGTTCAGGATAAAATACAGGCTGACATCTGTTCAATCAGATTATTATGCTACTGATGAAAGTGATGAGATAAAACTGCAGTTCAGGATGTGGTTCTAGGATTGCGGATTGCGGATTGCGGATTGCGGATTGCGGATTGCGGATTGCGGATTGCGGATTGCGGATTGCGGATTGCGGATTTCCGGTAGCCGTCAGCCGTATTATTCAGGGTTTTTAATGTCGCGAATATTGAGCTGTAGGTTTCTATTGCCACGGAATTCATTCATTTCCAGCGAATAACAAATGTCAAATGGTCCCCTGCTCCGGATATATTCAAAGTGGTTTGCCTGGTTAAATGCAATGGCAGAAATAGTTTTTGTTCCTGATGATTCCTGGCAGAGATCAAGTTTCAAGTGCTCTCCGTTTGCACCAACCATTCTTCCTGTACCGCTGTCAGTAACATTCCTTGAGACAAATACCGGAGACATGTTTTCGGGGCCAAAAGGTTGGAACTGGCTCATAACATTGAAAAACTCTTCGTTGATCTCCGAAAAGGAGAGTTCTGTGTCGATCAGCACCCTCGGCAGCATCTGTTCTTCCGTTATTGTGCTGTTAACGTAATTCTCAAACCTCTCCATAAAAGGCTGGATATTCTCTTTCTTAAGAGTCAATCCTGCAGCAAACATATGTCCTCCAAAACTTTCAAGCAGGTCACTACATGATTCAATAGCCTGGTAGAGGTCATATCCATGGACCGATCTTGCCGAGCCTGTGGCAAAACCATTCGATTCAGTCAGGATCACTGTTGGCCGGTAATAGGTCTCAATCAGGCGTGAAGCAACAATCCCTATAACACCCTTTTTCCATGATGGATTGAATAATACTGTTGTTTTCGCATTTGTGTTGCGCTGATTTTCCGATATCATCCTCATGGCTTCAGTGGTTATCACCCTGTCAACACTTCGCCGTTCATTGTTGTAGGTATTGATCTCCTTGCTTATTCCGGTTGCCAGTGTTGTATCATTCGAAATAAGAAGTTCAACAACCCTGCTTCCTGTTTCCATCCTGCCGGCAGCATTTATCCTGGGACCCAGCTTAAAAACAACATCTTCAACCGTCAGTGCTCTGGAGACTTCTGCCTCTCTTATTATTTCCTTAAGTCCTGTTCGGGGCGATTCATTAAGCTGCTTGAGACCAAAATAGGCCAGCACTCTGTTTTCTCCAGTTATCGGGACAATATCGGATGCTATGCTCACGGCAACCAGGTCAAGGTAATTAGCTATTTTATTGAATGGCATTCCATGTATCCTGGAATATGCATGAATCAGCTTGAAGCCCACACCGCATCCAGAAAGTTCCTTATAAGGATAGCTGCATCCGGGTTGTTTCGGATCGAGTACGGCAAGTGCTCCCGGTATCTCCTCTCCCGGAAAATGATGGTCGCAGATAATTACATCGAGACCCTTTGTTTTTGCATACCGAATCTTTTCAACCGCTTTGATCCCGCAGTCAAGGGTGATGATCAGCTTGCATTTATTTTCGACAGCAAAATCAATACCTTGTATCGAAACTCCGTAACCCTCCTTGTACCTGTCAGGTATGTAGTACTCAACATTCGAATACTGTTCTTTAAGAAAGGAATAAACAAGAGCCACCGCTGTTGTTCCGTCAACATCATAATCGCCGTAAACGAGGACCTTTTCATTTTTCTTGATTGCCGTTGACAGGCGGTCAACAGCAATATTCATATCCTTCATCATAAAAGGATCATGAAGGTAATCAAGACTTGGATTAAAAAAGGCATGAGCTTCCTCAGGTGTTGTTATGGACCTTTGAACCATCAGGGTTGCCAGTGATTCTGAAACACTAAGTGCAGTTGCAAGTGCCTTTACAACGGCAATCTCTCCTCTCTCTTTTAGTATCCAACGCTTTCCCATCAGTTCTTCAGATTGGTCCAGTTAAGGTCAAAGACCTCCCTGAGCTTTTCTCTTACAATATTCTTTACCTGTTCGATATCCTGCTTGAGGCCGAGTTCTTTTTCCAGCGAGGTTACCCCTTTATCAATAAATCCGCAGGGATTTATATAGTTGAAATAGGTAAGATCGGTGTTTACATTAAAGGCAAATCCGTGCATTGTAACATACCTGCTTGCTTTAACCCCTATCGCGCATATTTTTCTTGCTTTCTCTTTAATATCCGGGTCAAGCCATACACCTGTGCCTCCCTCCATTCTTGATCCTGTCAGGCTAAATTCACTTATCGTTCTTATAATAGTTTCCTCGAGACGGAAAATATACTCCCTCAGGCTTATCTTCATAACTTCCAGGTCAAATATCGGGTATCCCACTATCTGGCCCGGACCATGATACGTTATATCTCCGCCCCTGTCGATCCTGAAAAAATTTGCATCCCTGGCCCGCAATTGTAAATAGTCGAGCAGGAGATTATTTTCAGAACCGCTTTTCCCAAGGGTATAGACATGAGGATGTTCTACAAAAATAAGGGTGCCGGGTTTATATTCTGTCCCTGAATCACTTGCATTTTCCCTCTTCTTTTTACCAACGATAAGTTCCTTGAAGATTGCAGCCTGGTAATCCCAGGTTTCCTTATAATCCATCAAGCCAATATCCTCATATTTAACACTATAGCTCAAGTATGGTCCCCCCAATTTTGATGCCGCAATATAATCAAAATTATCCAGCCTTTACATGTTTTTCTGCATGAAAAGAGGAACGCACAAGGGGACTGCTTTCAACGAATTCAAATCCTTTGTTAAGAGCCCTTCTCCTGTACTCTTCAAATTTTTGCGGAGTAATATATTCAACTGCTTCCATATGATCCCGGGAGGGTTTAAGGTATTGTCCAAGTGTTAATATTCTGCACCCTGCCTTTACCAGGTCATCCATGGTTTCATATACCTCATGCTCTTCTTCTCCGAGTCCGAGCATGAATCCTGACTTGGAGATTTTTTTCTCATCAGATATATATCTAATAACGTCAAGGCTGAGTTCATATTTTGCTTTTGTCCTGATTAATGGAGTAAGCCGTCGTACTGTTTCTACATTATGAGAAATCACATCGGGTCCCGCGTTAATTACTTTCTTGATATTTTCGGGTTTCCCGTCAAAATCCGGTATAAGGGTTTCGATGGTTATCCCTGGATTTTTCTTCTTTATATTTCTTATTACCTCTGCCCAGAAAGATGCTCCTCCATCAGGGAGATCATCGCGGTCAACTGATGTTATGACGCTATGTTTCAATCCCAGTAATGTAATTGATTCTGCAAGTCGCTGAGGTTCATCATAATCAGGCGGCAGGGGTTTCCCTGTCCTGGTATTGCAAAATTTGCATGCCCGGGTACAGATATCGCCAAGTATCATGAAAGTAGCAGTGCCGGCATTCCAGCACTCTCCTATGTTGGGACAGTTACCACTGGTACAGATGGTATTAAGCCGGTTGGCTTCAACCAGTTTCTTTACCCGGGAATAATTCTCCCCGCTTGCTCTCTGCATCTTAAGCCATCCCGGTAATCTTCCTCCCTTTTCCATTTGATTTAATAATTGGCGCAAAGGTATAAAAACTCTGTGTATCTCTGTGTCTCCTCCGTGGATCTCTATGTAACAAAAAAGAAAAACTTTCACAGAGTTACACTGAGAAGTCACAGAGTTCCACAGAGAAAAATATTATATTTGTTTGATCTGAAAAATTAACTTTTGAAAACATATACTATGGCAACAGGTGAACTAACAATAAACCCTAACTACCAGACAGTTATAGGTGATTTTCCGAAAATAGGTATTCGTCCTGTTATTGACGGCCGTGAACGGGGAGTCAGGGAATCTCTCGAGAAGCAAACAATGAATATGGCGAAGAGTGCAGCTTCTCTCATTTCAAAAAACCTGAAGTATCCGAATGGCAAACCTGTGGAATGTGTGATTGCGGAGACTACCATCGGTGGTGTTGCAGAAGCAGCAGCATGTGCCGGGAAATTCAAAAATTCGGGTGTAGGTGTAAGCCTTACAGTCACTCCCTGCTGGTGCTATGGAAGTGAAACAATTGATATGGACATCGTGATGCCAAAAGCGATATGGGGCTTTAATGGCACCGAACGTCCGGGAGCGGTTTATCTCGCTGCCGCACTGGCCGGACACACAATGAAAGGATTACCTTCTTTCGGCATCTATGGGCATGATGTACAGGATGCGGGCGATCAGATAATCCCTGTCGATGTAAAAGAAAAGATACTGCGATTTGTAAAGGCAGGTCTTGCAGTATCATATATGAAGGGTAAATCTTACCTGTCGATGGGATCGGTTTCAATGGGTATTGCAGGATCGATAGTCAGAGAGGATTTTTTTCAGGAATACCTGGGTATGAGGAATGAATATATCGACATGAGCGAGTTCAACAGAAGGCTGAATGAGGAGATATTTGATAAGGAAGAATTTAAGAAGGCTCTTGCATGGACAAAAAAATATTGTAAAGAAGGTAAGGACCTTAATACAAAACCCAAATCACGCGCAAGGAAAAATGAAGAGTGGGAGATTGTTGTAAAAATGACCATGATAGCCCGTGATCTCATGGTGGGGAATCCAAAACTTAAGAAGCTTGGTTTCGGAGAGGAGTCTCTTGGGCATAATGCAATCCTGTCAGGATTTCAGGGACAGCGTCAGTGGACAGATCATATGCCGAATGGTGATTTCCTTGAAGCAATTCTTTGCTCCTCATTCGACTGGAATGGCATAAGACCCCCCTATCTTGTTGCCACTGAGAATGATGCAATGAACGGAGTTCCTATGCTTTTTGGATATCTTCTTACGAATACTGCCCAGATGTTTTCTGATATACGTACCTATTGGAGCCCGGATGCAATAAAACGGGTAACAGGTGTCAAACCGACGGGGCTTGCTGCAAAAGGGATAATTCATCTGATAAATTCAGGGGCATCAGCACTGGATTTCTCAGGAAGGCAGACCCGGAAAGGTGAATCATGTATAAAACCTTACTGGGAAATAACAGAAAAAGACGCAGCCGAATGCCTGAAAGCCACTCTGTGGGAACCTGCTAATATAGGTTATTTCAGAGGAGGAGGATTTTCATCGCAATTCAATACAAAAGGGGTAATGCCTCTCACAATATCCAGAGTTAACCTTGTGAAAGGACTCGGTCCGGTACTGCAGATCGCAGAAGGCTGGTCAGTGGAACTTCCTGCAAAAGTCCATAAGATATTGACTGACAGGACTGATCCTACCTGGCCTACCACCTGGTTTACACCCCGACTTACCGGGAAGGACGCATTTACTGATGTTTACTCTGTTATGGCAAACTGGGGCGCCAACCATTCAGCATCAAGCTATGGCCATATAGGATCCGATCTTATTACCCTGGCTTCAATTCTCAGAATACCGGTTTGCATGCACAACCTGCCTGATGATAAAATCTTCAGGCCAAGCTCATGGAATGCTTTCGGAATGAATAAGGAAGGTTCAGATTACAGGGCTTGTAAGAATTACGGGGCATTGTATAAATAGTAGAAGGGTATAATGGTATAGTGGTATAGTGGTATAATGGTAAAGTGGTTATTGGGTATGATATGACTCTAATAAAAATGTAGTTGATATAAAAGAATTCAGGTTAAGATGGATAATATTGAGAAACCCATAAAACCCGGGATAGAACAGGATAACCTTAAAGACCTTGATGTAACGCGAAAATGGGCAATGTTTATTGCCATTCTCGGATTTATAGGTGTCGGCGTCCTGCTGGTTGTCGGAATATCTGCAGTTTTATTTCTTTGTATCTTCAATAAAGGAGATACCTCATCCACCTACCCGGGATGGCTTGTCTGTTCAATTTTTATTGCTTCGGCAATTCTTTATTTCTTTCCTGTACTATACCTTTTCCGTTTCTCAAAAAATATGTCTGACGCAGTAAAAACACCTGATAAACAGCTGCTAACAAAAGCTTTCCGGAACCTGAAATACTGTTTTACATGGTTTGGAATCGTAATAATTGTTGCAATAGTCTTATATGTTGTTATATTTTTTGTTCTTGGTGCGTCGGTAACATTTTTAAAGGATATGGGGTGACAGTAAAAGATGATCTTGTTATAGTCTTCGATTGTGGCGCAACCAACGTCAGAGTTATTGCCATAAACAGCAGCGGGTCGATAATTGCTTCTGAATCAATCCCAAATAATACAAAGCCTGATCCCCAGTACCCGGATTACAGGATTTGGGATGTGGAGGAGATATGGAATAAAATGTGTCTGGCTTCACAGAAGGTAATAAAACAGATCAATCAAAATGAGATTGTAGGTGTTACAGTAACAACATTTGGAGTTGACGGGACTCTCTTTGATGAATCGGGAAAGATGCTTTACCCTGTTATTTCATGGCAGTGCGAAAGGACAAAGGCGGTGATGGAAAATATCGGGAATTATATTCCTCTCACTGATCTCTACCACGAGTGCGGCGTTCTTCCCTTTACATTTAATACAATAAACAAGTTGATCTGGTTTTTGGAACAAAGACCCGCTCTTATTGAGAAAAGCCACATGTTCCTCTTTTTGCCGTCAATATTTTCTTACCTTCTAACCGGCGAAATGGTTAACGATACCACCATGGCAGGAACATCAATGATGACAAGTCTATCCTCCCGTAAACTCTCTAAGACAATAGCTGACAGTATCGGTTTCCCGCCAGAAAAGTTTGGCAATATAGTCGAAGCAGGGACAATCACAGGTAAAATCCATTCTGCGGCATCTTCGAAGACAGGAATACCGAAGGATATTCCTGTTGTTGCAACCGGTCATGACACACAGTTTGCCATTTTCGGTTCAGGAGCGGAACGTAATCAACCGGTACTTAGTTCAGGTACATGGGAGATCCTCATGGTAAGATCGGAAGAATACAAATCAGGTAAAGAACAACTTGATATGTCAATTACCACTGAGCTTGATTCACGTCCCGGCTTGTATAATATAGGTAATCAATGGATTGCTTCTGGTGTGCTCGAATGGGCAAGAAAAAATCTTTACAGTGACATCACTAATGATGTTTATGAGGTGATGATATCGGGTGCCGAAAAGGTTCCTGCAGGGTGTAACGGAGTAAAGGTGATTCCAAAATTCTATGAGGAGTTGAAAGGCAAGCCGGCAGGTCAGATACTTGGGCTTACTATGGAATCAACCCGTGAAGAGATATACAGGGCAATGCTTGAATCTCTGTCTGAAAGGCTTAATGAGGGAAAAACAGCTCTTGAAAAAGCCGGAGGTTTTAAAACTGAAAGCATCCTTTGTGTTGGAGGCGGTTCAAAGAACAGGTTGTGGAACAGGTTGAGGGCAGATTATACGGGAGTCCCGGTAAAAATCATTGACCAAAAAGAGACCACCGTACTTGGCGCATCACTTTTTGTACAGGCAGCCTGCGGCAATGCTTCATCACCGGAAGATGCAAGGGAGAGAATTGATTATAAAACAGAAATAATTGAACCGGAGTGATACCCCCCATCGGGTAAAAATAAAAATTATGGAAATAGCATATTTCAACGATAGTTTTCTGCCAAAAGACGAAATCAGAATAGATCCTGATGACCGTGGATTTCTTTTTGCCGATGGTGTGTATGAAGTAATGAGATGGTACGAGGGATTCTTTTATGACATGGAGGGCCACATGGCAAGGCTGAAAAGAAGCATGAGGGAAATCCGATTAGCATGGCCTGAGGCAGATTTATTTCCCTCCGTGGCTCAGGAGCTTATAGAACGTAATAACCTGAATGATCTTCCTGTACTTGTCTACCTGCAGGTCACCAGGGGTGTTGCCAAACGCTCGCATGCGTTCCCGTCACCTGATATCCCTCCTACTGTTTATGCTTTTGCCCGGTCATTCAATCCTGAGAAAGATCTTATATCATCAGGTATTCATACTATTCTGCTGAAGGATACAAGATGGGCCAGGTGCGATATCAAATCGGTTTCACTTTTGCCCAACATCCTGAGCTTTCAGGAGGCAATGGAATGCGGATCGCTCGAATGCATTTTTATACGTGATGATGTGATTACCGAGTGTGCCCATTCTAACGTATTCTTTGTAATTGATGACATGCTCTGCACACATCCCGAATCAGAGAAAGTACTTGCCGGAATTACCAGGAAAAATGTTCTTCGCCTGGCCCGGGAAACTGGGATTACTGTTAATGAAACAGCTTTACCGGTTAACCGCCTGGGTGATATCTCAGAGGCATTCGTCACCAATACCTCATTTGAAATAGCTCCGGTTATTTCGATCGATAATAAACTCGTCGGGAAAGGGATTCCCGGACCTGTAACAAAACTTCTGCGCGAAAAATTTGATGACGGGATTGCATCTCTCAGGGACTGATCCCTAAAGCTTGAATTTTTCTATATTTGCACAAATTTTAATCCGTTATGAATATCCCGGAACTTAGTGAACAGGAACAGATACGAAGAAAATCGCTCGACGACCTGAGGAAACTGGGTATAGACCCCTATCCTGCAGCTGAATATAAAACCAATGTCTTTGCACAGCAGATACTTGACAATTTCGAACCTGAAAAGAACAATTTCCCTGATGTATGCCTTGCCGGTAGGATAATGACCAGGAGAATCATGGGTAATGCATCTTTTGCCGAGCTGATGGACTCTTCAGGAAGGATCCAGATCTATCTTCGCCGCGATGATATATGTCCCGGTGAAGATAAAACCATGTACAATACTGTTTTCAAGCATCTTCTTGATATCGGTGATATTATTGGCATTAAGGGATATGTTTTTAAAACCCGGATGGGAGAAACGACTGTATATGTGAAAGAATTCACCATACTCTGCAAGTCGATCCATCCGCTGCCTATTGTAAAAGAAAAAGAGGGAATCCTATACGATGCTGTCACTGATCATGATATGCGTTATCGCCAGCGTTATATCGATCTTATCGTAAATCAGCAGGTACGCGATGTCTTCCGCAAAAGAACACGGATCATTGATTCAATGCGAGAGCTTTTTAATTCCAGGGGCTATCTCGAGGTGGAGACTCCTATTCTTCAGCCCATACCGGGAGGAGCAGCAGCCAGACCATTCATCACACATCATAATACACTGGATATACCTCTCTACCTGAGGATAGCCAATGAGCTCTACCTGAAAAGACTGATTGTGGGAGGCTTTGAAGGTGTGTATGAATTTTCGAAGGATTTTCGCAATGAAGGAATGGATCGTACACACAATCCCGAGTTCACGGTTATGGAGATATATATCGCTTATAAAGATTATAACTGGATGATGACCTTCACAGAGGAAATAATCAAAAAAACAGTTATGGATCTTCAAGGAAAGACTGAAATTACATATAATGATATAGTTATCAACCTGAATCCTCCCTACAGGCGAATCAGTATGCTTGACTCGATAAAGGAAAACACTGGCGTGGACATAACCGGAATGGATGAGGCAGAATTACGAAAAGTATGCGACAGGTTTGATATTGAACATAATCCGACAATGGGCAAGGGGAAGCTTATCGATGCCATCTTCAGTGAAAAATGTGAACATACTCTTGTTCAACCGACATTTATAATTGACTATCCGACAGAAACTTCACCTCTTACAAAGATGCATAGAAGTAAACTCGGACTTACGGAAAGATTCGAGCTTTACATTAATTGCAAAGAGATTGCCAATGCCTATTCCGAACTTAATGATCCTATTGACCAGATGGAAAGGTTCAAGGAACAGCTTAAACTTTCCGAAAAAGG
>Ga0307419_10001136_pt1 | contig 13779 bp, 15 predicted proteins | sample SalMarWE160230MG_2_FD_202512 | JGI IMG/M metagenome (GOLD analysis project Ga0307419, IMG submission 202512) | Salt marsh sediment microbial communities from the Plum Island Ecosystem LTER, Massachusetts, United States - WE1602-30 | ecosystem: Environmental > Aquatic > Marine > Intertidal zone... | reverse complement strand
AATCCCAAATTGGCCTACTTATGAAAAGAACAACAGATCTGCTCTTGTATTAGGAAATGAAATCAAAATCGCTAATGCGTTATTCGAAAAAGAAAGGAAAGCATGGGATGGAATTTTAGAGATTTAAAAAAAAATCCCCTTTTTAATGTAATAATAATAACAATATAGAGATTCGATTTTTTATCAAATCAGTATCATTAGGAGGAATAGGATTTTAAGAAGTTATTGTTGTAAAGGCAATTTCTCAATCACCTCCATCTGCGATTCTCGGATACAATATATCATTAATCTTAGGGATTGCATCAATTATGGCTGTAATAATCGTCAAAAAAAGGTTAAATTATTTACATTAAAACATTTTCTTTCTATTTGTTTTTCCTTTCTTTAATTCAATATCTTCCCTAATATGTACTCTTGTCATCTTAAGACAAAAAATTTTATTTTGTGTCTAGACTATATCCAAAAATAATTTCTAAATCAGTCTATTACCTAAAATTTAAATAAATCTCTTTTTATCATTATTGTACAAAAATAAAAATTTAGGGTTGATTAAAATTAGAACACGTAAAATCTATAAAAAATTATCTTTTTTTATTATAATAGCTTTATTTGGGGTAGGATGTATAAATGTAGGGAATTGCTATGAAGATACGACGTATTTAACTGTTGGAAATTATACTTACTATTTCGTAGATATGGTCGCTGGAGATAACCTTACGTGGTCGTTTGATACTTATTATGAACCTTTTATTGTTAATTTTCAAATCGGAGGATCTGTAGTTTCAGAAGGATTAGAAACAAATTCAGGAATATACACAGCATCAAGCACGGATCATTTCTCACTTGTTTTTACCAATCTTGACACGAGTTTATTTAGAGATGGTTTTATACACATCTATTTCGAAGTTAATGTGCCGCCGCCGCCACTTCCCGGTCCTTTTACCCTTACCTCAACAGCTACTAATCCAGATACTGATGGTTCTTTTTCATTAGAGTGGACTGCTTCAGCGGATTCAGATGATTATTCAGTATATCAAGATAATGTATTATTGAGTAGTGATGTAACAAGTCTTTTTTATTCAATAACCGTTACCGTAAACAATACTTATGATTTTAAAGTAATAGCTTATAACGTTAATGGAGAAACAGAATCAAACGAAATTTCTGTAATCGTAGCAATCCCACCAGGAGAACCCAGTCCAACTCCAAGCTTGATACCAAGTTTTAATCCTTTAATAATCATTGGAATAATTGGTTGTTTATCTGGTATATCGGCTATTATAATTAATAAAAGAATTAGGAAATAAATAATGCAATTTATACTATTACCATTCACGATTATAGGGATTGTGTTATTTTTAATGGCGTTTAAAAAGATAAAAGAGCATTAATCAAATTCTAAATTTCTTTTATTTTGTAGAAAAAAAAATAAGAGATAAGAAAAATGAGAGATAAAAAATATATATTATTCGGATTGTTTGTCTGTTTTTTCATACTTGGTTTTGCAATTCCTGTAAAAGCGTTTTCTTCTACGAAAGTTGAGCCTTATGCAGACAGTAATATCAAAGCTTATTCTCCAACAGATAATTACGGATCAAGTAATTATCTTGAAATTGGAGCAGATTTATGGGGTTATCAACAAGAGACTTATCTTAAATTTTTGATTCCCACTATAGAGACTGAAATTCTTAGAGTCTATATTGATACCTATTGGTATTCTTTTATGTGTGAAACTCCGTTATCTGTGTCTGCGTGTTTAGTTAGTACTTCTTGGAATGAATACACAATTACTTGGAGTAATAAGCCCTCTCATAGCACTATTTTAGACGTAGATTCACACGTATCTGATGGAGATCATTTTATTATTGATGTTAGCTTGACTCATATTACTCAAGGAAGCACATTATCAATTTGTATTTATGAAAATACTCCATACAAACCAGATGGTCTTCAAGGCAATTCAAGAGAAGCGGGATATAATGTTCCTGAACTCGTGGTAGAATATGAAACTCCACCAATATCCCCTATAGTTTTTATCATTATTGGTGTTATAGCCGTGGGAGTAATCGGGGGATTAGTTGGCGGAATTGTATATTCTCAGAAGAACAAGAAGAAAAAAATAAGCCAACGTTTAGAAAATTCAACTCATGTGAATTATATTGAATGTTCTAAATGCGGTAATAAGCAAGAATTAAGTGATAGTACTTTTTGCACGAACTGCGGTCAAAAATTAAAATAGAAACATAATTTTTTTTTAATTTCTCTTTCTATTAAGAAATAACTTTAGAAAGATTTATTTCCTTAAGTTTAAATAATGGGTATTTCAAGATTTTTAATACTCGATATTCTTAAAATTTCGATAAAAATCAATAAAAAAATAGAAAGAAAAAATAAATAAAAAAGATATAAGATTTTAGTAATCCATTCCAGGATAGCCGCCCATACCAGGCATACCACCGCCCATTCCTCCCATTCCTGGCGGCATTCCAGGAGGCATTCCACCGGGGGGTCCACCTGCAGATTTGGCGCCTGCGATGACATCGTCGATTCTGAGAATCATGCTAGCGGCTTCTGATGAGCTCTTGATGGCTTGAATCTTGACAATTGTAGGTTCTACTACACCACTATCCATCATGTTATTTATGACTTTACCAGCATCCATATCATATCCAGCAAATTTGTTGCCTGCTTGATGTGCGGCTCGTAATTGCATTAGGATGTCAATTTGGTCGAGTCCTGAATTTTCTGCGAGTGTTTTTGGGATGATATCGAGGCTGTCAGCAAAAACTTCGACGGCTAATTGCTCACGACCGCCTAAGGTTGAGGCATATTTTCGCAATCGGATGGCAGTTTCGATTTCTGGGGCGCCACCGCCTCCAACGACTTTTTCATCTTGAACCACATCTCGAATGACGCAAAGAGTATCGTGAATTGCTCTTTCGACTTCATCGATGATTAATTCAGTTCCTCCGCGAATTAAAATCACGACTGATTTTGGTTCCTTGCATTCTTCGATGAAAATCCAGCTATCATTCATGATCTTTCGTTCTTCGACCAATCCAGCGTATCCTAATTTAGCAGTGGTAATATCATCAAGGTTCGTATAAACCATTCCACCGGTTGCTTTGGAAAGCTTTTCGATATCGGATTTCTTGACTCTCCTGACTGCCATCACGCCAGCTTTGGATAAGAAATGTTGAGCTAAATCATCAATTCCTTTTTGACAAACTAGAACATTTGCTCCAGAGTTCACGATCTTTTCAACCATGGTTCGAAGCATGTGTTCTTCTTCATCCAAGAATTGTTGGATTTGGTCTGGGCTCGTGATTTGGAGTTTTGCGTCGAATTCTGTTTTTTCGATCTCGATAGCGCTTTGTAATAATAGAATTTTAGCATCTTTTATGGATTTAGGCATTCCTGGACTTACAACTTCCTTGTCAAGGATGATGCCCTTGATTAATTTGGTATCATCAATGCTTTCGCCTTCTTTCTTTTGAATCTGAACTTTCTCGATGTCAGCGGTCCATTTACCATTATCGCCTTTTTCGGCTATAGCTTTAATTGCTTGAATGCAAATATCAGCAAGCATGGCTTTTGATTCAGAGACAATCTTGCTCGACATGCAAGTCATTGCGCAATTTTTTAAGCCCTCCAAGTCATCAATACCACTTTTAATGGAAATTTCTTCCAAGATCTCGACTGCTTTATCAGCGGCTTTTCTAAATCCTTCAGAAATCACTGTTGGATGAATTTTCTGTTGTAAGAGCTTTTCCGCCCGCTTTAATAATTCTCCTGCGATAATCACGCTGGTCGTGGTACCATCTCCCACTTCAGAATCCTGAGTTTTCGCGACTTCTACCATCATTTTAGCAGCAGGATGTTGCACGTCGATTTCTTTTAAAATTGTAGCACCATCGTTGGTGATGACTACATCGCCGAATTGATCGACGAGCATTTTATCCATGCCCATTGGACCTAGTGATGTTCGGACTGCCTCAGCAATTACTTTCGCAGCAGCAATGTTATTTTCCATTGCATCTTTTCCACGGGTTCTTTGAGTTCCCTCTTTCATTATGAAAATCGGTTGTCCGCCAAGTTGTGCACACATTTATCTATTCACCATTTTAGTTAAATTCCTTAATTTAAATTTTATTATGATTTGAACATCTTTATATATAACTATCAAAATATACTGAAAAATTTAAAAATTACGCTTTTTCATGTAATGAGTGAAAAGTTATCCCATCAATATATATAAATAATTTAGGAATATGAGTGATCTTACCAAATTTTTTTTCTTTTTTTTAACCTAAATTTGAGGGAATTAAGCCTTTAAAGTGTTTATCAAAAGTTGCTAAAAAATTGCATTTTAGACGATTACAATGCGCCAAAATAGAACTATCGGTGAACGATAATCTTTTTTCCTTGTACTTTTGAAAAATCTCCCACGATTTTTTAAAATCGTCATCTGTAAGGCTAATAATCTTTATCCTTCTACTCTTTAAAATGTAGTTTCCCAAATTTATTGCAAAATCAGAACGTTTTATTCTTATCAAAACAAGGGTCACTAGTTCATTAAACACTAATGTAGATGTAAATATTTGTCCAAACTCATTTTTAAGAAATCTTTTCATCCAAGACTGGGCAATATGGAAATTCTTATCGTCGCTGTTTTTAATTGCTAATAGAAACCCTGTATCTAAAAAAACAGCCATTTTATTCTTCCCCATCTAATTGATATAAGATTTCATCAACTTTTTCTGATAAATCTTCAATGCCTAACTCAAAAACATCTTCCAATCCTTTCCACGCGTGATCTTCAGTTATTGGGTCTGAGGGATCGTCTTCATCGAGACCTTCAGCGACTAATGCATCCTCAATCAGCTTTGCTACAAGATTTTTCTTGCTTACTTTATTTCCTCGTAAGGTTAAATGAGATATCAGTTTATCCAACAATTCTAAATGTCTCTTATCAATTCGTATCGTACTAATTGAGCTCACATTTTTTGTATCTTTGTATACTAGTATACATAATATTTTATATCTAATAATAATATTACATATTTAAAGGTTGTTCATAACCAATGCTGGAAAGGTAAATTCAGAGTCAGATTTCAATTTACTCCATTTATTCTTTTTTCAATTTATTTTTTGAAATTCCAAATAATTATCGTTTTCTGACAATAAAGTATAAGATTTAAATTTGGTCTAACCTAGTAATTAGTCACATCGAAATCTAATTTAAAAACCAACTTAACCACAAAATTAAATTAATAATTAAAATAGAGGTGAAAAATATGCCATATTTAATTACGTTCACGAAATGGCCAAGTGACAAAACAGTTGATGTAGTGAAAAAAGTAATTGAATCAAATAAAAAATTTCCTCCAGATGAGTCTTTAGGAGTAGATGTAATACCTGGAAATGCTATTAAATCAACGAGTGAAGGTGCCAAGACCATATCTGTTTTGAATGTAAGTAAAGGAAAACTTGAAGAAGCTTATTTCCGCATGCAATCGATTGGAAATTTATTTGCCATGGCTATTGCAGGCTTTGAATATACAATTGAGGTTTGGTCAACCGTAGACGAGGCTTATTCCTCGATAGGTCAAAAACCACCGGAATAGATGAACGAAAATTAGACCAATTTCAAATTACTATTTTTTTTCCATTTCATTATTTTTATGCTTAACTAAAAAATCTAAGATTTTGACAAGACTGGAAAAATTAAATTTTTTAAAATATAATTTCTTTAAACCTTGGAAATAAAGTAACTGCATTTTGCTGGACAATTTTCGTGAGGGTTTCTCTTTCAAAATCATAATTTTGAAGACCTTCATTCATTAGTTTTACAACCCTTTCGGGCAAAAATGGATAATCACTCCCATATAATACTTGCGTTGGTTCCACTAAACTCAGCAGGGAACTTAATGTATAGGGGGTTGCTGACACTGCTGTATCATAATAAAAGCGTTTTAACTGATTAATGATCTTATTATTTCCAAAAGTAATTCTCCACGTTATAAAGGGAACAGTTCCTCCTCCATGCGAAAAAATAAAACTTATATCCGGAAAGCGTTTTGTCGCTCCTCTATGTATAAGATTAACAATTGCTCTTGTGGTATCAAAAACGAATTCTAAAATTGCGGGTTTTATTATCATGGGTAATGTATCTAAAGGAGGTACGCTTGGATGTACAAAAACCACAGCTTTCCTGCGATTTAGCTCATAAAAAAGAGCATCATAATGGGCATCTCCGATGTATATACCCCCAAAATTTGAAAGTAAAACCACCCCATCAAGTTTTAAGGTATCTAGAGCATACTCCAATTCAACTATGGATGCCTCTATATCTGGTAGGGGTAAAATAGCAAACGCACCAAAGCGATTTGGGTATTCATTCACAATACGAGCAGAGATTTCATTACATTTGCGTGCTAATTTTTGAGTAAAATCATTATCTCCAAAATAAATACCTGGTGCAGAGATTGAATTAATTGCTATAGCTATCCCTTGTCTATCCATAAAAGCAATAGTATTTTCAATATCCCACTGTGGGAAAGGTTCACCAACAGCATTTTTAATGCCTATTGAGGCTAAAGCGGCAAGGTATTCTTTAGGTACAATGTGATGGTGAACATCAATTTTTTGAGAGGTTATTGGCATATTTATCTAATAATTTTTTAATTTTTATAGAATGTTTTGGAGAAGAACGCCTAATTCATTAGTTTTTAAAATATGTAATTATTTTTTTCATGCATTTATTTGAACTTGGAATATATTTAAGACCACATAATATTGAAACATTAAATAGAATTATATGTTTTGCACCAACTTTGCCATAATTTTCAATTTGACCAATAATTTCATCAGGACTACCATTTAAGTAAAAATCATGACACATTTTATCAGGGATCTTTTCAATTGTTTGCAGCAATGACTCTTTATCGTAATGTGTAGGAATAAATTCTAAAGTCCCATCAATATTTTCTCCAAGAGGATGTGATAATCCATATAGCTTGAAATCTTCATGATATAACGTCATTAAATTATTTTTTGTAATTGGATTTTTGAGCATTTTATCGACTTCTTCACTATTCTCATCAGTGATAACTCCCAAAATAACTGCAGGAGTAATCTCATCCACATTTCTACCTGCTTTCAGCGTGTATTTTCGAAGAATCCTTAGTTTTTCTTTATAAACTTCTGGTTTTAAAAATATAGGTAACCAACCATCACCTAATCTGCTGGTTATATCTAGCATTCTGTTACCACGAGCGGCAATCCATACTGGGGGAAATTTTCCTTTTTTAAAAGGATTTAATCTGAGGAGGGCATTTTCTAACTTCCAAATATTTCCATCATAATTTATTTCTTCATCATTTTCCCATAATTTTCTAATAATTATAACGGCTTCTTCTAATCTACTTACAGGCTTTTCCCATTTAATTCCGTAGGGAACGGTATTTGCTTTTTCACCCGCTCCTATCCCCAATATTGATCTCCCTCTGGATAATTCATCTAAAGTCAGAAAGGTTTGCGCAAGTACCGCGGGATTCCTTCTAAAAGCTTCGGTTACTCCTGTTCCGAGGTAAATCTTTTTTGTGTTTAAGGCAGCAACAGTCATCATAGTAAAAACATCATATATTAGATGGGGACTGGGATAAACTGTAGCAAGATCAGTAATATCTGGAGTCCATATAGATTCCGGTATCCAATTTAAGATATGATCGGCAAAAAATATGGAATCATACCCCTCATTTTCATAACTTTTAACTGTGGCGATATTACTTTTAAATGGGGGAATAAATGTTCCCTCTCTTCCTATCTTAAGATCACTAATGTCCATAAAATCAAATTTTTTATTTCTTCAAATTGGATTATAATAATTTTTCAACACTATCAACCACCCGGTAACCACTTTCTACAGAACCAGGAGTTCCTATAAGACCTGGATATATGCATGAATCTCCTACGTTAAATAGATTAGATATCGGCGTCTCTAATGGCATACCATAACCAAGCCAAGTTCGACCTTCAGGCCATTCATTGATAATACCACATGCTCTCATTTTTAAAATTCGACCGTGTTTTTCGAAATCTGGAAAAAATTCCTTAATATCACTTTTAACTTGTTGCATTTCGTATTTTATATCCATAGGATGGAGGGTCGATTCGGACTTAGCTGAAGTGTACATAAGATGTTGCCCCGATGGGACAAGTTCGGGACAGATATTACTAATAGGGATAACAGTCTTAATTCTTCGCGATCCCATTATTATTTCCAATCCATCATGTATTCCTTCCAAGCACAGAGGCTTATCACTTGCGACTAGAACCAATAAACATGGACTTGGTCGGAGTTTAATACGCACCCGTTCAAGATATTCCTTATCAAAATTTTCTTTTCCTGCTAGATTTACTGTCGCTTTAACTCCTGTATTACTAATAACCATCTTACATCTTATTTCAATTTCTTTTCCTGCTTTTTCAACAATTACACTTGTAACTTTTCCCTCTTTGACAATTATTTTCCTTGCTGGGGAATTAGTCCATACAGCACCATTTTTCTTAACTACTTTAGCAAGTTCTTGTGCTATGTTGAGGTTTCCGTCAGGTGATATGTAAAATTTACTCATTTCTTGGAAGAGGAAAAATTTTGAGACAGGTAGCTCCCAAGAATGAGCCATCATCAATCCTGTACAGAGTGTATCAAAAGCATCATGCACTTTTTCATTCTCAGTATATTGAAGAAGCCAATCTCGAACAGTTATAATTTCTTCTTGATTTATTCCCCGCAATTTTTTATAATAACCACGCATAATCTTACTTAATTCGACAGGATTCGTTGAGCGCTTCTTCTCTTCAGCTTCCTTTCTTTCAAGCTTATCTATTATATCAAGTGCTTTTGGTACTCCTATTTCAGATGGGATTTCATAACTTTCACCATCAATTCTATAATAAACTCGTGTTATTGGTCTTAAATTTTCAGTTCTGATTCCCATCTCCTCAAGTAATTTTACCACCCACCCATCTGGGATAAGAATCGCACCAGTGGGTAATTTGAAACCTTCATACTCAAAAGTGGAAAATCGCCCTCCTATACGACTTCTACTCTCCACTACAAGAGTATTAAATCCCTTACAGGAGAGGAGACTTGCTGCTGTTAATCCGCCCAAACCAGATCCAATAATCACTATATCATAATCTTCATCTATCATGTTATCTAGCATCTCCAATATCTCCAATTAGAATAATTCCAATTGGATAACTATTATTGGTCTCTAATACATCTTGACCAAGCTTTACATCATGCTTTCTTTTAATTTCTTTTTTATCCGTCCAGAATTAATTATAAATAGAATTTTTGAAATAATAAAACTTTATACAATAACAATTAATTCCCGCTTTGTTAGGTTAAACTTGTGTCCATTTTAACCAAGAAAATTACAGAAGAAAAAATATTAGAGATAATACTTCCGCATGGATTGAGATGCCGTGGAATGGGAAAATTTTATGAATGTTTTTTCAATAGTCTGGTGAATATATAAAAAAGGTAACTTTATTAAAATGAGCAACAAATTGATAAATATGACAATGGAGACTAAAATATTATTGTCTGGTCTTGAATTTCCAGAGGGCCCTCGTTGGCGGAACAGAAAGTTGTTCTTTTCAGATTTTATTGGAAGAAAAGTCATTGCCGTTGATGAAAAAGCTAAATCAGAAATTGTAGTAGAATTGCAAGATTCCCCGTCGGGATTGGGTTTTTTGAATGATGGTAAGATGCTTATAGTTTCAATGCAAAGACGTTTCCTAATGCGTTTAGATCCTGAAGGATTGAAAATTCATGCGGATTTAAGCAAATTTACAGAATATAACTGCAATGACTCCATAACTGATATCCATGGACGAACTTACATAGGAAATTGGGGCACTAAGTCCCTTGAATCCCCAGCTGAACCCACAAGCATCATCCTGGTAACAAAAGAAGGGGATGTAAGAATAGTTGCAGAAAATCTTATTTTTCCCAATGGATGTATTGTGACTCCCGATTGTAAAACTTTTATTGTAGCAGAAACTTTTGGAAGTAAGTTGACTGCTTTTGATATTGATAATTCAGGAAATCTAATAAATCGAAGAATTTGGGCGGAAATTAAAGATTTTACTCCAGATGGGATATGTCTTGATGAAGAAGGCGCCATCTGGGTTGCAAATCCATCCAAAGCAGAAGTCTTACGTGTTTTGGAGGGAGGTGAAATCACTTCTACTATTAAAGTAAAAGGTACAAATGTTTATGCTTGCACTCTGGGTGGAGATGATGGAAGAACTCTTTTTCTTTGCACTAGTCAATATTTAGAGGGTAAAAGATCAAGTGGGAGAATTGAATTTTTACAGGTTGAAGTCCCGGGTGTTGAGATTCCGTGAAAGAAGAAGGTTGACTCACAGGATCTACGTCAAAGAATGTATTAATAGCTCCAACCCAACTATAATCTCCAATTGCACTTTTTAGGGCTATAATCCCTAAAACCGATGTACCTCTTTGGTACATGTTAAGAAAACCAAGGCAAGCTTGATAAATGATAAAGAATTTAATAAATCAAAGAAAAAATGATACATGGATCCATAAACCCTAGTAATATCGAAATATAGGAATGATTTTGAATAACACGTTAAAACCTATCATCCCAAATTTAATAAAGCTTTAAATAGCTAATTTTTTTAATAATTATTTTTCTAAATTATATAATGTTTTAAATTTATTGTAATATTTACTTTTCAAAAAAAGCTTGTAATTAGTGTGATAGAACAGTGTCAATAAATTTATGGGTAGTTTATGTCAGCGGTTATGGTATTGCTATGATTGTTCAGTTATGGGCTAATAATAAACGTGGAGAACCATTTGAAGACCCAGAACTTCTAAAGAGTAAAAAGTTTGGCTTTGTACTTTCCTTGATATGGATCTTTGGAGGATTTGCTAGTAGCCTTTTTGTACCCGTAAATTTTGGGCTCCTTTTTTACATTGGATTAATCTTTGGTGCAATAGGGTTTATTATAGTTTTACTCACTTTCTACAGCTTTGCACAGAAATCTGGACTTGTTACATCAAAAATACATCAATATTCAAGAAATCCAAATTATGTGGGATGGGTCATATTTTATTTTGGATTAGCTTTAATGGGGTGGTCTGAATCGATTTGGAGTATCATCTTTTTCATTTACTTTCTAATAACCATACCTTACCTTCATTGGGTCGTATTAATGGAAGAAAAATTTCTTTCCAAGAAATATGGTGAATCCTATAAAGAATATTTAGAAAAAACACCAAGATATCTAGGAAAATCAAGAAAAAAAGAACCTAATTAAGTGAAATTGTTATGTCAATTCTCAATAATTTATGGATTTTTTATGGAATTAGTTATGTAATAGCATATTCTACGCAAGTATGGGCAAATCATAAACGAGGAAAACCTTTTGATGATCCCGAATTTTTATTTGCTGATAAAAAGATTATTGTCATTGCAATGATCTGGCTATTTGGAGGGTTAGCAATTAGTTTTTTTGTTCCCGTTAATTTTGGGGTGTTATTTTTTATTGGATTCCCAATATTTATTGTAGGTTTGGTTATTGGAGAGATAGCATTGCATTCATTTGCATATAATAAAGGACTTACGACTTCCAGGATTCATCATTACTCACGAAATCCAATTTATGTAGGTACAACAATCATGTATTTAGGTTTAACCCTAATGGGTTGGTCTGAATCAATCTGGAGCATCATTTTTTTAATTTATTTCATCATTACTATACCTTATTTTCACTGGACTGTCCTCCTTGAAGAAACTTTCTTAAAGAAGAAATATGGTGAGGATTATCAGCAATATCTAAAAACTACTCCAAGATATTTGGGAAGACCAAAAAAAGAAGCACCTACCTCTTTACAAAGTAAGGAAAAGTAATTTCAAAATTTGGAAGGATAAATTAAGGAAACTCCACGGCAAAAGTGCTTAATATTCATTATTCCTTGATGTGTATCTTTTTAATAGAATGACTAAATTATGTAAATTATGAATATTCACTTATTAGCGTGGAAAGAGAAAATTCTGTCTGAAATTCGAGATTCACTTATGAGCTTAAAATTAAAACTCAAAATAATTGGAATTACTAACGAAAAGTTTTTTTATACTTTATATAACCTTATTATTAGAATCTTAATTTTTTTTCATTAGATTTACTTTATTTGAGTTTGTAAGTATTTCCGTAGTGAGTTAATCAATATATTTTTGAATTCTTTAAGCGTTTGGCTTAATAATTAGCAATTCTATCATCGTTTATTAGTTTACAAAAAATAAGAAAAGAATTAATAACAAATGGTCATATAAAAGTAGTCAGGTATTGATATGGAAGATGTAAATAATCTGTGGATAAAAAGAAATTATGAAAAATGCAGCGGATGCAGAAGATGTGAGATTGCGTGTTCTCTACATCACGAAGGGAAAATTTGGCCGGAAGCATCAAGAGTTAGAGTTTTCATGTTTGTTCCAGGTGTTGAAATACCTCATCTTTGTTTTCAATGTGAAGATTATCCGTGCGTTGAGGCGTGTCCCGAGGAAGTTCTATCAATAGACGATCATACAGGAGCCGTAATCACTGATAAATCGAAATGTACCGCATGTGGAACGTGCATTAACGCCTGTCCTGGGAGTGTACCCCATCTCCATCCTCAAGACGGTTATATAGTGATTTGCGATTTATGTGGTGGAAAACCGAAATGTACAGCGGCTTGTCAAGAAGGTAAGTGGGAAACTTTGATTCTTTTAGAGGGTCAAGACGCGGAAACGGAAAAAGCATCCACAAAAACTCCTAAGGAACTTGCATATGAAATTGCAAGAAAACTATTGGGTGAAAAAGCAACTGAGGAGGTGTATGAATGGTGAATGGTTATGCGGGAAAATTTCTGGAAATAAATCTGACATATAAAAAAGTTGAAGAAATTACGTTTTCAGATAAAATTCTACAGGATTATATAGGAGGAAGAGGTTTAGGAGTAAAGATATTGTGGAACCGGCTTGGAAAAAAGTGGGAGATGATTGATCCTCTAGGTCCTGAAAATATTTTACTCATGCTTACTGGTCCTTTAACGGGATATTTTCTTGGTGCTAGAATTTGCGTAACTGGAAAATCCCCACAAGGTAATGGAATTATAGGTTCCACAGTCGCAGGAGAGTTTGGCGTGGAATTAAAATGTGCAGGCTATGACGGAATAATTTTTACGGGAAAGGCTGAAAAACCGAATTACGTATTTATTTGTGACGATCACATAGAAATTAAAGATGCTTCGCACATATGGGGGAAAAATGGCAGAGAATCTATGCGTTATCTCGTAAAGGATTCGATTAACGATATCAAAAAGATTCATCCTAATTATGGACAGTTTAAGGAACCTTCGGTGCTTTACATAGGTCCTGCGGGAGAAAATAAATCCAGAGTAGCAGCCGTAGAAGCAAAGTATGCACACGCTGCTGGTTACGGTGGATACGGTGGTGTAATGGGTTCTAAAAACTTGAAAGCTGTGGTTGTGAAAGGTTTTGGGTCCTTACCAGATGTGATTGATCAGGATAAAATGCTCGAACTATCGCAGGAATTTTCTAATAATTGTTTTAAGATAGAATTTTTTAGACGTTGGGGTACGGGCTCGGGAGGATATACGTTTGGCGCTGACTCAAGTTCAGAGCCAGTCAGAAATTGGCAGGAAGAATGGCATGATGAGAAAAGTTATAA
>Ga0307419_10001134_pt1 | contig 13782 bp, 11 predicted proteins | sample SalMarWE160230MG_2_FD_202512 | JGI IMG/M metagenome (GOLD analysis project Ga0307419, IMG submission 202512) | Salt marsh sediment microbial communities from the Plum Island Ecosystem LTER, Massachusetts, United States - WE1602-30 | ecosystem: Environmental > Aquatic > Marine > Intertidal zone... | reverse complement strand
TATGGATTGGTCCAGTGAAACCGGGAAAAGATTAATCTGGTTTCTGTTATGTCCTTGTATGAATTTCATATAGTTAAGGTACAAAACTCAAAAGAGTATGGGAACTTAACAATCACTTAGTTATGAACAAACAAAAGAGGTTTTTAGACAGTCTGACGGCCCGGCAATATGGGGAGGTTGTGTTACCCGACGACAGCACCGGGCAGGGTCCCGGTACTTTAGCCGAGAAATTGTCACGGTGCAAGCCCGCCCGTACCGAACGGTACGTTCGGGCGGGGAGGGTATGGCGTGCTTTTTGCCGTCATGGTACAAATTTTATTGAGTGCTGGTGCGATCGCGGTACAAGTTTTATAAACGGCCGGGGAATAGTCTCTGTAGATAAAGTTGGAAAAAAGCATTGGCGCAGTGTTGCAGTATAATTTTGATAAGTAGCAGGATATTGTCATGGTGCAGAATTTTTATTACGTGCAGATGCGCGTGTCCGGGTGCAACGGCCATTACAAAGCTGTCTTGGGTGCAGGAGCAAAAGCCCGCCCGTACGACCGTACGGTCGGGCGGGCAAAAAGTGTGACGAGCCCATTAATTATACCGTCCGTGTTATGCCTAGTTTTTATTTTTCTATAAACCCCAACTTGCTTAAAAATTCATAAGCTTTTTCATCAGCCTGTTCTTGAATTTTTTTATCAGGGCGTGGCCACCCGTTGTCACCCAGAGAAGTTGGTGTAAATAAATGACCAACTTGATCGTATATCCAAATTTCACAATAATTGTTTTTTGCAATTAGTTTATCATAAAATAGTTGTACCCCGTCTAATGGAGTAACCGAATCATCTCTGCCCTGTAGGATAATGCATGGTGGTAACCCGGTTCTGATATGATCAACAGGCGAATAATCCTGAGGATTTACGTTTGCACCATTTAATAGTTCTGTAAACCAACCTTTTGCATCGGTACCTGGAGATGTTAATAAAATTGCATCAGGAGAGCTATTGATTTTAGAATCCGGCAATGTATCTGGAAATATTGCTAAAGTTGCACATAATTGCGCTCCTACAGACCACCCAGATGCTGCAATTTTATTGACCATTATACCTAATGTATCAGCATTTTTTCGCAGCCAAAACATTAAGTCTTTAGTATCTTGAATTGCTTCAAGCGGGGTAATATCTTTATAGTTAGAGAGTCTATACTGAGCTGCAATGGCAATCATCCCCAATTTGGAATACTGTTTGGCCTTTGCATAAGCCCATGATGGATTTCCTAAAACAAATCCACCTCCATGAAAAATGACCATTGCTGCTCTTTTATCGTTGTTTTTTTTCTCATTGGGATAAAAAATATGTGCTTCCAATACAAATCCATTAACCACTTTAAAAACTCTTACGATGTGATCCTCACGATTAGCTAGTTCAGTATTAATTTGACTATCTATTTTTTTTATGAATTCTTGGTTAACAGCATCTTCTTTAAATTTACTTATGAATGAGGCACTGTTTGTAATACCATTTAAGTCAATATATTCAGTCAAATATTCAGAAATCCAATAATCCCGTAAATACCGATCTTTAAATATATTTGGTACAATCTGAAAGACTGCTTGCATTTTTTTATCATTATAGTATTTAGGATCTTGATTTTGATTAACAACTTGATTTGCTTTAAAATCAATTTGGGTTTTGCAAAATCTCTTATAATTTGAGAGCAGGAAGAAGTCTCTGTTGTCTATTGGGATTGTATTTAAATAATCGAGAGTGAATTTGCTTAAACCAATTTTCTCTCCAGAATAAGTCAAATGTAAGTCAGGATATTGGATTATTAAACGACCAAAAGCATATTTTACATCTGTTGAATATAGTTGGTTAAACTCTCTTGAAATCTTGCCTTTATCTTGAGTTGAAAGAATTTGGTCGAGGAAAAGTCCTTGGAGAGAATCTATTAGTGATACAAACTCTTTTTCATTTTTTTTATGGATATTAACCCATTCCTTATTAAAGATGCTGTTGGTCACTTCGTTTATTGAGATAGATTCTTTGAGAATATTATTCTCATGGACTAAGTCACCATTATAAACTAATTCTGATAAGTTATTTGATTTTAAAGTGAAACCAATTTTAGTTCCTGGCTCGGCGTACAATCCCCAGGTTATTTTTCCGTAGGTTACATCGTAAAAAACTGGAGATTTGAGGTTTATATTGAAAATAAACTTACCATTCTTTAAAACAGGCAATATACTATCACCAACTTGTAGGATTGAATCATCTGGATTAACAATTTCACCAGAAATCCAGGTTTCTTTGTTTCCTTTATGGCAACTAGTCATAAGGATAATTATTAAGAATAAAAATAATGTGATGTGTTTTTTCATATTGTAGATTCTAAATTGTGAGCAAAATTGGGCATAACTAAATAGTGTTTTATACACAGTCTTATAACAGCCTGCCCATTAAAGGTAGGCAAAAATATTAAAGGATTAAGCTGATTGGTGTTAAATAAGATTGTGTATAAAACTGAGTTGGACTAAGCCGAGTGTTCCTATGGGCATTCTATTGATTATTTTTCTTATTTGTCTGATTCCGATAGAGATAGTAATATTTGACAAGGATTTTTGTTGGTCATCAATCAATTCATTTAAACTAGTTGTTCTTATAATTTTTTAAATATAGTATGATTAATTGAAAAATCATAGGAGTTTAAGATTTTTGATTATATCTACCGATATTTGTCGGTTTAGTTCAACGGCCCGGCAATAAAATTAGTAGGTGTTACCTGACGCCCATCCGGGCAGTATCCTGGTACTTTAGTCCGCCAGTTGGCGGATCACGGTGCAAGCCCGCCCGACCGGACGACCCGGTCGTTCGGGCGGGGAAGGTATGGCGTATTTTTTGCCGTCCGGATACAAAATTTTGTGAGCATTACGAGTGTCGCGCCGAAGGCCCTGACTGAGCGCAGCGAACGTCATGGGGTACAAGTTTGATCGGAGCCGCGAATTTGTTCCCGGTTAAAAATTTGGTGGCATGCACTGGCGCAGCGAAGGCGGTACAATTTATCTCGAAGGCAGTAATTTATCACGGTGCAGTATTTTAATTGGGTGCAGATGCGCGTATCCGGATGCAGGAACCGTTACGGATTTTTATGGCCAGCCGAGCCCGAAAAGAAGATAAAAGATTAATAAGAAAAAAACGTTCGGGCCCATACTCAAACTCCACTTTTTGCTCGGCTGGCGTTTACGTCACCAGGCAAAAAGTGTGACAACTGTGCCAGCCGAAGCCTTGGCGAAGGCTGGACAACTTACCCATATTGTCCGTGTTATGCTTAGGCATTTGTTAAGTTATTCTTGTTTTTCTAGGAAATTATCATGCACATGTCATATACAATTTCTCCTGTCATGACATCAACATAAATCTTATGATGTAGAACGTATATCTCCCATGTAACTCTTAATTGAATACTATCTCCACTATTTAATGGAAATATTGTTAGTTTGAAGGTAGCTGAATTCAAACTTTCCGCTGAAATTATCGTGTAATATGGATAACCATCAAAGCCAGTGCACCCAACTACTCGGCCAACTAAGAGATTTTTAGCCATTTCCTGATCGATATTAAGATTCAACGGAATATAAATATTTGGATACCAGTTACCATTAAATATAACAACCTCACTGTTTATAATATTGATATAAATGGATGCTCCAATAACTTCAATTGATCCTATTTTTTGTGGCGCAGATTCCAGATACCAGCGAAAGTCGTTATTAGCCGTTTCAGTATTTATTGTTTTAATAATAGAAAGATTATTCGGATCTTCAATTCCGGTCTCTGTTTGATTTTGTAAAATGAAGTTTTTAACAATCTCAATAGCTTCTTCACGTGTTATGTTTTCGCACTGAGGTGGGTCACTGTATAATCCACCACCTGAGCAGAAACCAAATTCGTTCAATGACGAGACTATATACTTATTTCTTTCTGTAAATGCGAGAATTCTTTTAGAAAGTGTGTCAGGATTAAGTTTTGGGAAAGTAGTCGGATAATTAGGATCAACAGGCAAATTAGGGTCAGGTTCAAATTTTGTAGTTGCGAGAAAAGGATCACCAAAACCTATACCGGCAATATTAGTTGCATATGCGCGAACAAAATAATCTGTATTTGGCATTAAGCCGTTTACAGTGACAAAGAAAGACCCTAATCCTGTTCCAGCAGAAACTCTATTATTTAATAGCTCGGAAGTATCAGGATTTTGAGATAAGCTCCAGCATATACCACGATCAGTAATCTCTGCAGCTCCATCAGAAGTAACATTACCACCAGTATATATACTTGTTGTCGTGGTTGTTGATAGCGGACCCCAATATGTCTTTACTTTTGGTATATATGGAGGATCGGTGCTAAATGATTTTGTTTCTCCGTAAGATGTTCCTATACAATTAGTCGCGAAAGCTCTCACATAGTATTTGGTGTTTAAAGTTAAATCCGTCAATTGTATTGTGAAAGTAGTAGAGCTATCTACAGTGATTGTATTGTCGTATTCTGTTGGTTCCCCCGTAGTATTCCAACAAATGCCCTTGGATATAACTTCACAACTGCCCTGGGAAAAAAGATAACCTTTGCAAAGAGCAGATGTTTGAGTTATTGAAGAAATATTGCCGGTTGTTACTGTTGGTAACTCTTGATCTTTGCAACTTGACAGGATGATAAATAAGAACAGAATTAATTTTAAAGATTTCATGAGATCTTTCAGATGGTTAGCTTTTGTGTCTTATTATCAATATTTTGACCTCAAAAATTATTCCAATTTATTTCTTTTGCCGAAGAATTTTCTGTTTGTGCAGAAGCCGGTTGAGCTTAAGCATAACGTTATAGTGTATGCGCCGTTTTAATGGCGTATACACATTGTTAGCAATAGTTATTTTTTCGATTGTGTTTCAAATGCACACAAATTGAATATAGGCCTTTTTTTATTATGTATGTGTTTTATTGGGGCATCCATCGATACAGTTTCCAGGTTCCATCATCCACCTTTTTATAAACGGTTAAACACCTGCTACGCGCGTTGATGGTATCCTGATTATCTCTGCTTATCCTGGTTTGATCCAGAAATCCAATTTCATAAGCCATAGTGTCATGAACAAAGAGCTCACTCCTTTCATAATCGAGACTGGTCCAGAGATAATTTTCCATTATGTTCTTGAACATTTCCTTTGTTGCCTGGAGGTCTTGTGTCAGATCTGTGCTTAAAAGATTTTTAAAATCTTCAGTCATAAAAGACAATACGGTTGCCGGGTCCCCTTTTAAAGAGGCATCAATATAATCGGTCCATAACTGTTCGAGGTTCTGAGCAACCTGGGTGTAACTTTCTTGATTATCGTTCTGTACCTCTCCCTGCTGACAACCAACAAGGATTAATAAGAAAACCAATGAGATTAAGAATGTTGGATTTTTCATGATTTAAGGTTTTAAGGTTTCATATAGAGAATTTATTCACATTTCTAAATAGATTTTATCAACAATAAGTTGTTTTTAATTTTTGCTAGTTTATATGAGTAATAAGATTAGTCTCATCTGCCTAAGCTGTCTAGATAAAAGTATTTTTCAATTACAGCACAGCCACGTCAGTCACATATATATTTTCATCCCCAATACAACAAATAAATCTACTTTTTATTCTGTGACCGACAGACGGCTCCCTTTCACAATACAAGTTATGCAATCTGATTGAATTAGAGATTAAAAATTGTATGATTTTTCATTTATAATTGATTAGTAAAAAAAAGGAAGCATTCCACTTCCTTTTTACTTGTAGTCAGGTCAATCGAACTATTCTGCTGCCATATTTCTCCTTAATCATTTCAAAAGGTATGGGCTCCTGATTTATAGACCTGTGTTCGTCTGATCTCCAATACCAGCAAAGTTTATTCTTTGAGTATCGGAATCCAAGTTCTTTCAGAGCATCTCTTACCTGGTACGTCTTCCCACTTACCCAAAGCCAATTCCCCATTAGCTCAAGATGCAAACCTTCAGGATCAACTTTTTCCTGAAGGGCCTTAATTTTCATGGATATGGCACCATCAATTTTTCCTGAATCAGCAGGTTTTGATGGATTGAGTACATTAGAATGAGTAACAAACTCATTATACTCATTATCGAGTAACTTAAGGACATCTTTTTGTCCATTAAAGACTCTGGACAATTCCTGGTAACGTTGTTTGCCCTCATTTGAGGTTTTACAACCATTGAAAAACCGAATAAGCCTTAATTCATTAATTTTAAGGAGTTTTAATTTTAATTAGTTTTATATAGTGGATGTGGGAGGGGTGCTCTCCGCCGGTTGGCGGATCACCGTCCCTTGGCTCTCCAGTACTGCTAATAGAAAACATCCACCACGCTGAGCATGGAATTAAATAAGGTGCCTGTTTCTAAAAGCAATACCGGATCCTGATTTCAAATATTTCTCAAAACCAATTGCCTTATACTTATCAGTAAAACCAATGAAAGTGACAAGTTTTACAGGTCTTTTATCCTTTGTATAGTGTTCTTTTCCTGAATTATGTTCAATAAGTCTTCGTTCAATGTCAGTTGTATGACCTACATAATGTGAAGCATTTACACATTTCAGGATGTACACAAACCATAATTGTTCCATTTTAAGTCTTAATTAGAAATGCAGCTATACAAATTTAAATATTTTGTATGATTTAAAAGAATGATAGTGGACTGTGTCCACCGTAGCCCGGAGTAGGTTTAGCGAGATAAAAACTTAAATAAAAGTGAAAGCCCTACTTCGCCAAGGCTTCGTAGGGCGGAGGTGGAGCTGGCGGGAGTCGAACCCGCGTCCAAACATGGAGACCATATGCTTTCTACATGCTTATTTCTGCTTGATTTTCGTGACCTGTCAGCCGCAGAACAACCTAACATGTCCTTAGCCTCTGTTTGTTTCGCCGTCAGATCGAGACTCTCATCAGGCTAGCCCCGGATTGCGTGCGCCTCCGTATCGGGTTGGATCAGGGCAGTACCGCCCGGGAGACGTCTCGCTCCGGTACCTGGTACCGGATAAATCTTAAGTTACTTTGTTCGCTTAAGCAGCGAGAGCGTATTTAGTTTCGCCAGTTATTGTTTTGTAACACTGTTTAAGGAACGCGTCACCACATCCTGCATGCTTACATACCACCCCTCATGCTGTCAAAACCAGGTCAGCCCCGAGGATGGCAAAGGGCTCAGAGCAAAGGGCTCAGGGCAAAATACCCTGTGTCGTGTGTCGTGCGTCCTGCGCCTTCTTTTGCAAAGATACAACATTGTTGCACATCCGTGATATCTTTCTTTAAAATCAGGCCGCTCTGTTTTGGTCAATTGATTAAATTTGACTATTATCGGAATTCCGAAAACAAACAGCAACCTGACAAAATATGCACTATTAAATAATAAGCTATAAAAATCAAACCATACCATGAAATCAACCAGACGTAAGTTTTTGGGAACAATGGGTGCCAGTGCTGCCGGACTGACCGTCGGAACTTCAACATTTTCACTTACTTCATGTGCTTCTTCTACAAATGAAGAAGATGACGGCCAGGTGCTTTTTATAGGCGATAACACTGCACTCGCTGATACCAGATACGGAAAAGTAAAAGGATATGTACTCAGGGGAATTAACTATTTCCTCGGTATTCCTTATGGTGCAGATACATCAGGTGCCAATCGCTTTATGCCGCCACAGAAACCGGAACCGTGGACAGACGTGTTCCCGGCAATATGGTGGGGGAACTCTGTTCCCCAGAATATGGAAGGGAAGTAATTATCCTCAATGATGAAAGCGAGGTGCAGAATGATCCCGACAGGGAAGCAAGAGCTTCACTTACTGCATGATAACTATTAACAGAGATTAATACTTTACTTAAATGAATCATTATGAAAGGAAATAATCTTACAAGGAAGAGTATATTTATACTAACAGTTGTATTGTTAACCGGACCTGGTTTGCTGGGGCAACCAGGATTCTTTAGCAGAAGATCTCCGGTAGTACATCCGGACCTAACCGTAACCTTTAACCTCAATGCCCCCAGTGTCTCAGAAGTGATGTTGATGTTCGAGGGTGACACTGTTAATTATACAATGACAAAGGATGAAAGAGGGAGATGGACAGTGACCGTAGGTCCGCTGAAGCCTAAGATATACACTTATGCTCTGCTTGTTGACGGCCTTAGGATACTGGATCCTCTGAATCCCGAATTACAGTTAGGTACGGTACCGGGATTTAACCTGCTGAATGTCCCCGGTAATCCTCCGCGGTTTGATGAACTGCAGGATGTGCCTCATGGAGCTGTACATATCAGGACTTATTATTCATCAGTACAGAAAAAGTATCGTAAAGTATATGTATATGTTCCGCCGTCCTATGAACAGGCCGGTGACAGAAAATACCCGGTATTATACCTTCGTCATGGTGGAGGAGGAAACGAGACATCATGGTACAATGAAGGTGCTGCCGGTATCATTATGGATAATCTACTGGCAGAAGGAAAAGTTAATCCCATGATCATTGTGATGACCAATGGTAATGTGGTGACAGGTGTACCTGGTGGATACAATAATGAGGCACTGGAGGTAGGAGCGGATGAGTTGTTTACGGATGTGGTACCTGTTGTTGAGAAGAACTACAGAGTATATACTGATCAGCAACACAGGGCAGTAGCAGGCCTTTCCATGGGTGGTGGCCAGTCTTTCTATATCGGATTGCGTTATGTGGATGAATTTGATTGGGTCGGTGTTTTTAGTACCGGTTTGTTTGGTGGAATCACCGAAGCTAATTTTGATGCAGAGAAAACAATACCGGGCATATTGACAAATACCCCTTCATTTAATAAAAGCCTGAAACTCTTTTATATATCAGTGGGAGAACAAGATCCCAGACTTGATGCGACAAATAAGTTTGTCAATTCACTCAGACAACACAAAATGAATGTTGAATTTCAAACCTTTCCGGGTATACACGAATGGCAGGTTTGGCGTTTGTCGTTGTATGATTTTCTTCCAAGATTGTTCAATTAATAATTATATAAAACTCATGAAAACAAGAAAAAACTTTTTCACAACAATTATTTTGAATTCAGGTATCATCCTGTTCTGTCTGATATTTTTTACAGGCTTGCGGACCAACGCACAGGATATGCCGCAACAGAGAATACCGCGAATCGTCTCACCTGAGATTGCTGCAGATAACAGTGTTACTTTCAGGATTTATGCTCCCGATGCAAATTCGGTTGGTCTGAACGGAAGCTGGATGGGAATGGGAGAAAATAAAGAAATGATTAAGGATAACCGGGGAGTCTGGTCGGTAACTATTGATCCGTTGGAATCATCGATGTACAATTACAATTTGATTTTAGACGGTGTAAGTATTATTGACCCGGCAAATCCAATCACTTTACGTGATGTAAACAGATATTCGAATACACTGATCATTCCCGGAAAAGGTTCCGAACTGTTTGAAGTTAATGATGTGCCTCACGGCTCTGTAACCAAGGTATGGTTTGATTCTCCAAGCCTGGGGCTTAACCGCAGAATGTGTGTTTATACTCCTCCCGGATATGAAGACAGTAAGGGAAAATATCCTGTATTATACCTTCTTCATGGCGGGGGTGGTGATGAAGATGCCTGGACAACTCTGGGACGTGCAAATTACATACTTGATAATCTGATTGCACAGGGTAAAGCCAGACCGATGATCGTTGTTATGCCAAACGGTAATGCTAATCAGACAGCAGCTATGACCGATATACCTTTTCAGGTGGAATCTTCACGGGCGCAGGGACCCATGGACATCGAAAATGAGCAGGCAGTTATTGATGGTACTACATTATATCCGAATAGTCTGGTGAAAGATATAATTCCTTTTATTGAGAAACATTACAGGGTGACAGCAAACAGTGACAATCGTGCAATTGCCGGTTTATCAATGGGATGTCTGCAGACACAGGTTACTTACATTACTTATCCTGAATTATTCCAGTATGTTGGCTGCTTTAGTCTGGGAATACATTTCAACAATCAGTTTGCTATTATTTCCAACAAGATACTGATCCCTGCTTATGATAATAAGTTAAAAACATTGAAGAATAATCTTTTTTATGTTGGCTGTGGTACCGAAGATTTTTGTTACGAAGGTGTTCAGGAACTACGAAAGAAATTAGATGAGCATAACTTTAAATATTATTATAATGAAACCGGTGGTGGCCATACATGGGCTAACTGGAGAGATTATCTTTCAGATTTTGTACCCCGTATCTTTAAGTAAAAACTTTAAAAGAAGCAAAAATGTCACATAAGATCATAAAAAACTCTTTGGCACTACTTACAGGGTTTCTGATCATTTCAGGATTTCAACAGGTTATGGCCCAGGAAACCATTGATGTTGGAAAGACAGGCTGGGATGTTAAAAGACCGGTGATGGCTGCAGCATGTGATGCAGGATGCCCCTGGGGTGAATTGGGTAACTTTGTTAAGGAATCCATGGAACCCTACGGATATTCCGTTATTCTTTGTCGCAACTGCAATCGATCATATGGTCCGAGGCTTGTTTCTGAAAATGATTATCCCCCACCCCTCGATGAAGATAATCTTCGGGTCGAGGTCAACGTTCGCGTTAATGCACGTGTCGATTTTGGAGTTACATCAAGTGCTTTCTTAACCAGGGCTTATAACGGGACTTTTGGAAATGAAGGACCCTATGACAATCTTCGCCTGATCGCAAAGATAGAAGATCCTTACTATCTTTTATTGGCGGCCAGAAAAGAATCCGGGATAAACAGTATTGCCCAGATCAAACAACAAAAATTACCTGTGAGGATTTTTGATAGTGGTGGTGGAATGGCAACGATTTTAGACTATTATGGAATAACGGCAGATGATATCGCATCATGGGGAGGAAAAATGAGGGTTTCCGTGGAAGACGCCTTAAAGGGTGATTTTGACCTTATCATTGGATTTATGGCCAGTCCCAGTCTGAATCCCGAATCTTCATACTGGACTACCCTGAGTGAAAAATTCGATCTTTATTTCATGGAACTTCCGGAAGAATTGCTGGATAAGATCGCCGAACAAAATGTTGATGCAGAACATGTGATAGCCCGTAATCAGTTGCTCAGGGGAATGGACAGGTGGATAAAAACACTTGGAAGGTCGGGAGAATCCATTTTTGCCCGGGAAGATACACCTGAACAGGCAGCCTATGATCTGGCTAAGGCTATGGATGAGAATCGTGGTGCCCTGAAATGGTTCATTCGCGTATATACTTATGATTCCAATACTGTCTGGCAAAATTTTGGTGTTCCATTGCATCCCGGTGCTGAAAAATATTACCGTGAAGTTGGATATATCAAGGATTAGATAGTAAATATGTATTTGTTAGTCTAATCCAATTATTGACATAACTATAAAATAATATAAGAAATGAATCGTAAACTTATCAGTGCAGTGATCTGCACAATAATCTTAGTCAGCTGTGCTGAAGATAGTGTACATAAGTCGGCATTACTTAAGTATGATGCCGAGATAGACGGTATAATAATCCAGATGACACTGGAAGAGAAGGTGAACATGCTTCATGGTAAATACATGTTCACATCGGCAGGAATCGAAAGGCTCGGGATTGCCGATATGGTATATGTTGACGGGCCTTTCGGTATTCGTGAAGAGATGGAACCGAACAGCTGGACACCCCTTGGCTGGGAAACGGACAGGGCAACATTCTTCCCGACAGGTTCGGCTCTTGCTGCTACATGGAGTCCCGAACTGGCTTATGCCTATGGTACAGGTATGGCACGGGAAGCCAGGTTGCGCGGAAAGGATATGCTACTGGGACCTGCCATCAATATCCAGAGAATACCTACAGGAGGACGTACCTATGAATACCTGAGTGAAGATCCTTTTTTAAGTTCCAGGCTTTCGGTCGGATATACAAAGGGAGTTCAGGATAATGGGGTAGCAACGTGTCTGAAACATTATGCACTGAACAACCAGGAGAATAACCGTGGGAATGTCAATGTAATTATCGGACAACGTGCAATGCGCGAAATATACCTTCCTCCCTTCAGGGCAGCCGTTGAAGAAGCTGATGCTTACGGTGTTATGGCTGCGTACAACAAGATTGACGGGTGGTGGTGCTCCGAGAATGATATGCTGCTCAATAAGATACTCAGGGATGAATGGGGATTTGCAGGTCTTGTTGTTTCCGACTGGGGAGGCGTGCATCATACAGTTCAGCCGGTAATAAACGGACTTAATGTAGAAATGCCCGGCAGCAGGTTTATGGGTGAGGCTCTTCTCGACTCAGTAAAGGCAGGATTTGTTACGGAAGAGGTGATCGACAAACGTGTACGTGAAATATTACGTGTCAGGATGGCCATCAAACCGATTCCCGCGGACCAGGCCAACAAGGAGGTAACTTCAAAACCCGAACAGCAGAAAATAGCCTATGAGGTCGCCTCTAAATCGATAGTCCTGCTAAAGAATGAGGGTGTCCTGCCGATTGACCTGAGCAATAAACCTGTGATCGCAGTTATTGGGGCCAATGCAACCCAGACAATGGGGCTTGGTGGTATGGGTGCCGGCGTGAAGACTTTATATGAGGTCACTCCTCTGGAGGGTTTGAAAAACAGGATCGGTAATAAGGCTGAGATAATTTATGCACAGGGTTATATTCCTGAAGTCTTCGATTTTGCAAGTATGTTCCGCAGGAGAACCCCTGAGGAACGTGCAAAGGAGGCACGTGAAAAGGAACTTATGATAAGTAAGCTCACAAAAGAGGCACTGGATATAGCAAAAAAAGCTGATCTTGTACTCTTTATCGGTGGCGATAACCGTGCTGTTGAAACAGAGGGTAGCGACAGGAGGGATATAATGTTACCTTCAGGGCAGGATGAACTTATCAGTAAGATCGCTGAGATTAATCCTGAGATTGTAACCGTTCTTGTCAGCGGTGCACCGAATGACCTGAACGTTGTTGAACTTATTTCTAAGGCAATTTTAATTTCCTGGTTTAACGGAACTGAAGGAGGCAATGCCCTTGCTGATGTTCTCCTGGGAAATATCTCACCCGGCGGGCGTTTACCGTTTACACTGCCTGTTAAGCTTGAGGATTCACCGGCATTTGCACTTGATAACTATTCTCCGGGACCAGACAGAAGAGATATATTTGCAGGTGTTGTTTCCGAAACCAATGCCTCAGGGAATGCAGAGACAAAGGAAGAGGCACAGGGCGTTGCCAAAGATCCGAATGACGCATACTATTCCGAGGAATCACTGGTAGGATATCGCTGGTTTGATACAAAAAATATCCCGGTAATGTACCCGTTTGGTCACGGGCTTACATATACCACTTTTGAATATTCTTCAATAACAACCGATAAGGAAAAATATGGCAAGAAGGATGTTATATTAGTGACTTTTAACCTGGAAAATACTGGTTCCATGGTCGCCGACGAGGTGGTACAGGCTTATGTACATCGTATCAATCCTTCCGTGGAGTGGCCTTATAAGGAGCTTAAGGCATTCTCACGCGTTACTCTTAAACCGGGTGAAAGTAAAACAGTTACACTTGAGATTCCTGTTAAGAATCTTTGCTACTGGAACGAAGCAATACATGACTGGGCTGATGATCCCTGTGATATTGAAGTACTTGTTGGAGCTTCAGCAGGGGATATAAAACTCGAAAAGCAGGTACTTCTTAAATAGACAGAATTTATTCAATTGTTTAAATTTGAATAAAATATAACTACAATGAGAAATTTAT
>Ga0307419_10001133_pt1 | contig 13787 bp, 9 predicted proteins | sample SalMarWE160230MG_2_FD_202512 | JGI IMG/M metagenome (GOLD analysis project Ga0307419, IMG submission 202512) | Salt marsh sediment microbial communities from the Plum Island Ecosystem LTER, Massachusetts, United States - WE1602-30 | ecosystem: Environmental > Aquatic > Marine > Intertidal zone >... | reverse complement strand
TGCACCGGGACTAATTCCCGGCCACTTAGAAACTTTGTACCGCGACCGCGCCTGCACGCAATAAACTTTGTACCATGACGGCAAAAACACGTGCCATACCCTCCTTGCACCGTGACAACTTTCTGGCTAAAGTACCAGGACTCTGCCCGGTTGCTGTGTCGGGTAACACAACCTCCCCATATTGCCGGGCCGTTAGGTGGCATAGCAAGCCCAAAAAACAGACCTTTAACAACTTAAGATAATTTCGCAATTACAAATAAATCCTGCCTCTTTATCAGGATTCAGCCATCTATAAAACTTATCTTGACATGACCGGTTTGCGCCACCGCTCCTTGCAAATTGTAATTCACGGTTTTGCTTTTTGGAAATTTGCAAAACCAGCCCATGAGCATCATCTGCAAGTTTTGCCTGACCGTGCAAGCCTGGTTCTGTTCCATTTGCCGGGACTTTAAAAAAAAGCTACGACCACCTAACGATTAAAGAAAATTTGTGTATCCCGATTTGTGACTTTTTTGTTATCGATGACAAATAAAAATATATTTATGACTACTGATACTCATATAATTAACTTAATTTTGTAATAACAAGACTAAAGTAGAGTTGAAAAATAAATTAATAAACAATATTTACGATCATGGAAAAAATTATATGGAGTAATGAGTTTAATTTGGGGATACCTGAAATAGACACTCAACATAAAATGATTATTGAACAGATTAACTATCTTATCGAGAACCTTGATCGCAGTGACAGCGGGTCACTTAATCTAGAGATAATAAAAAATCTTGATAAGTATTCCGAGGAACACTTTATTACTGAAGAGAAGTACTTAAGAGATCACAACTACCCTGATCTTGAGAATCACCTCAAAGTTCATGAGGCTTTTAAAATGAATACAGTACATTCTGCCATTAAAGTAATGAAAGGCCATGTGGATGTTCATGAAGAGACAATTCAATTCCTGAAAAAATGGTGGACAAGTCATATTCTTAAGACGGATATGGAATATAGAAATTTCTTTTTAAAAAGCTAACCGTCTAAGTCACAAACTCCCTCGGAGTCTTTTTCGAAACCTGGCAAATGACAAAAGGGCATACTTATTGCATGACGATAAACAAATTGCTACGACCACCTAACACGGACAATAAAGGTAAGTTGTTTGTCATGCTTTTTGCATGACTCTGAGCCACTTAACAGGACCTGTACTTAACCCGGCACCCGGATACGCGCAGCTGCACGTAATTAAAATCCTGCACCATGACAATATTCTGGCTCCGAGACAATTTAAACCGCGACACTGCACCAGTGCCCTTTCGTAACTTCATCTATCGGGACTATTTCTTGGTCGTTTATCAAACTTGTACCGCGACCGCGCCTGCACGGAATAAAAATTGTACCATAACGGCAAAAAGCACGCCATACCTGGCTTGCCACCGGGACTATTTTTCGGCTAAAGCTCCGGGACACGTAGCCGGATGGCTGCGCCAGGTAACACAACCTCCCTTTATTGCCGGGCCGTCAGACTGTCTAAAAACCTACCCTTTTTGTTCATAACTATGGGGCCGGTGATTCTTTAAAAAACTGTCTGTTTTGTATCTTAACTATATGAAATTCATACAAGGACATAACAGAAACCAAATCAATCTTTTTCCTGTTTCTCTGGAACAATCCATCGACCCCGATAATGAAGTCAGGATAATAGACCTTTTTGTGGATAGTCTTATTCTTAAAAATTATGGATTCAGAATCGACTTTACCGAAAACGGACGTCCTGCATATCATCCTTCTGATTTACTCAAACTTTTCATTTACGGGTATCTGAATAAAGTGCGATTTTCACGTGATCTGGAAAAAGAATGTAGACGAAACATTGAAGTAATGTGGCTCTTAAAGTGCATCAAACCTGATCATAACACAATTTCCAATTTCAGGAGGGATAATCCCAAAGCCATTAAAAAAGTATTCCGTACTACGGTTCAGATTGCAAAACATTTTGATCTGATCGGTGGAAAGCTTATAGCTGGTGACAGCACTAAATTACGTGCACAAAACAGCAAGAAAAACAATTACAATCAGTCTAAAATAGACCGCCACATAGCATACATTGATAACAAGCTGGAAGAGTATACCGGGGCATTGGCCGAAAACGATGGAGACAACCGCAGGCAGATAGAGGATGAGATCGACAAGCAACAAAAGAGAAAAGACAATTACAGAAATCTGGAAAAGCAGCTTAAAGAATCCGGAAAAAACCAGATCTCTATTTCTGATCCCGAAAGCCGGCAGATAATGATTCGTAACAATATAACTGAAGTAGCTTATAATGTTCAAACTACGGTTGACTCAAAGAATAACATTCCTATTGACTACATGGTAACAAATCAGAACGACAGCAAAGCAATGGGTGACATGGTTCGAAGAACAAAAAGCATACTCGGAACCAGTGAATTCACGGTCCTATATGATAAAGGTTATCATACTGGCTCAGAACTAAAAATAGCTCAGGACTTAGGGGTTGAAACGATAGTTGCAATACCTGGTATTCCGGTAAGCAGTCAGGCTCCGAACCATGAATACAATTACGAATACTTTAGGTACGACACACTCACGGATACTTACACTTGCCCCCTGGGAGATATTCTCAGAACAAACGGATCGTGGTATAAACAACTCACAAGCAGTGGCAAGGTCATTTGGTTTAAACAATATAAAACGCGTGCCTGCAAATCATGCCAGGCAAGATCAGAATGTACGAGATCTAAAACTGCCAGATTGATTCAAAGGAGTGAATTTGCAGAATACTATGAAGCTAATCGTATAAACACTCTTGAAAAAGAGCATCTCTACAGACGACGTCAGGCGATTGTTGAACATCCATATGGAACAATTAAACGACAATGGGGATTCAGTTATATTCTCACAAAAAAGGGAATGGACAGGGCTAGCTCCGATGTGGGATTTATGTTTATTGCATATAATTTAAGGCGAATTGGTAATATTTTGACCAAAAATCAGTTGAAGGAGTATCTCAGGATACTTGTTTTGATGTTTTTTGACCTCTTTGGCATTAACTTCAGACAATTTAACGTAAAAAGGCTGGTAACTCTGGCTTAATCAACAAAAACTGAATAGTTATTAGACAGACTCCCGTTGGCGGTAATTATAAACCTAAGCGAAATGAAGTTAAAATATGAGTGCTATGATAAATATATTTAATCTAATCAATAAATACTGGTTAAACTTTATCCATAGAGTAAAAATAAAAAGCATTGCATTAAGATATTTCATATTTCTGATTATTGTATTTATTATCAAATCTTTCCATTCAAAAAACATATTTGCTAAAATATTAACAGTTAGATTTTATCTTGATATTCTATATGCATTTATTGTACTTATAGTAATCTGGGAAACCATAAAATTTATATCAACCAAACTGGATAAAAGAATTAGCTGGGAAAATAATCCTAAAAAAAGGCTCATAGCTCAATTTTCTTTTACCTTTTTAACGTCCTTACTCCTGATTTATCTTCTATTTTTGCCATACTCCCTATTATTATATAATATTCCATTAATTAAAATTTTCTCCCCGGCTCAAATTATTGCAGCTTTAGTGGTAGTATCTTTTTTCAATATTTACTTTGGATGGCAATACTTATTTAAAAAAGTAAAGGAAAAACCTGTTGAGAATGAAACAAAGGTTTATAAAAAGACCTGCAGTGAAAATACAATTATGGTACATTCGGGAGGAATGTACAAATTGATTAATTATGATAACATTGCCACTATATTTATCGATGCAAAATACGTCTTTTTAAAAACAAAAGATAAGCTCAATTTTTTAGTAAACAAGAATCTGGATTACTATGAAGATATACTGCCTTCAGAGAGTTTCTTCAGGATAAACCGACAGTTAATTGCTCATAGGAATTATATTCAATCTTTTACAAATATTGAAAATCGTAAGATTGATGTGTGTTTTTTAGATGACACACATGCAGTAATAAGCCAAAAAAAAGCTTCCAGGTTTAAAAAATGGGTTGAAAATAACTTTCATCAATCAGAGGGTTGATATTATAGGCATCAAAATGTATACTTCAAAATTTACCGTAATACTTCAATCCTGATATTGGGGGCTTCAATAATATTCATTTCAATATTCAGGATATTAAATACTTCCCTTTATTTTTTTTACACACAATATCAAATTAAACTTTATTAATCATGAAAAAAAGATTTTTTATTGTATGTAGTGGATTTTTAAGTATTGTAATAAGTATCAATTGTTTTTCGCAACAGAAACTTACTCCAGAATTTAAAATTGGAATTGCCAAAGTTTCAATAAATCCTGACACCAGTCTTATCAACAATTACAAAATATGGTTGGCAGGTTTCATGAAAAGAAGGACTGCTACCGGGATCCATGATACCTTATGGGCTAAAGCAATGGTATTTGATGATGAACAAAAGAGGGTATGCTTCATAGTTATAGATGCAATCGGATTAATGAGGGATGATGTGGTTGATATACGAAATCGGATAGATGTTGCACATTTAGGTATTAATCATGTGATAATCTCATCAACACACACGCATTCTGCCCCGGATTTAATCGGATTTTCAGGACCGAATCCACTGAAAAGTGGTGTAAATCAAGAATATTTAAATTTTGTTAAACAGAAATGTGTCCAGGCAACAAAAGATGCATTAAATAATGAGCAATCTGCATATCTGAAGCTTTCCATAATTGATACAATACCAGAAGATATTGTAGTTGATGAAAGGCCTCCAATTATCATCGATAAGTCAATATATCTGATGCAAATAGTAGATAAGAAAACAAACAAACCTTTTGGGATTTTAATGAATTTTGGGATACATCCGCATGCATTGGATGCAGAAAACACCCTTATAACATCAGACTTTTGCCATTATTGGCGAAAAGGAATTGAAAACGGTATTGTCTATAATAATAAACTAATCCGGGAAGGCATTGGGGCAACCGCAATTTTTGCAAATGGGGCCATGGGAGGTCATATTACAACTCATGGTAGTAATACGTATGATCCGTGGCTCGATACTAGTTTTACTAAATCGGGTTTTGAAAAATCGATGACGATTGGGAACAAACTGGCAGACATTGTTCTACAAGAGATTCAGGAGGGTAATTGGGCTATTGTAAATAATCCTGAGATAAGATTCCAGGAACGTAAATTTCTTTTGGAGATTCAGAATAAGCGAATGATAGGAATAGATACACTAGGAATTATCAATAGGAAATTTATTGATTCCAAATTTATTGAGACCGAGATTAGTTTATTAACAATTGGGCCGGCATGGATTTTAACTATACCTGGAGAAATTTATCCTGAAACATTAATAGGTGGTATAGAAAATCCAGATGGAGCCGATTTTACCGAAAATCCTGTTGAAGTTCCCCCAATCAGGCATCTAATGAGCGGTGAATATAATTTTGTAATAGGACTGGCTAATGATGCAATCGGATATATTATTCCTAAAACTTTATGGGATAAAGATGCGCCGTATGCATTTGGTAAACCTTTTCACGAGGAAGAGACATCAATAGGCCCGGATGCATCATCTAAAATATACTTAAAGATTAAAAAAATGATCGAAGAATATAACTATATTAATTCCGGTCGGTAATTATTTAACTTAGGTTATGGAAAAGATATTAATTCTGGGTGGCACAAACTTTATTGGCAGAAACCTGGTTGATAGATTATTAGGTCATAACCAATACAAAATAACCTTATTCAATAGAGGGATCACAAATCCTGGTTTATTTCCTGGGATCAGGAAAATGAAAGGAGACAGGAACATTTCAGATGTTAATTTAATTTCAAAAGAAAACTGGGATTACATAATTGACTTATCATGTTATTACCCGGACTCATTAATAAAAGTAATTAATTCATTAAAAAATGATGTTCAAAAATATATTTTTATATCAACCTGCTCTGTTTATGATCATGAGTTGAATAAAAAAATACTTCGCGGAGAGGATTCCCTGATTCGTGATTGTAATGATAAGGATAGAGTTGATTCTTCAATAAACACTTACGGTAAAAGAAAAGCAGAATGTGAAAGGTTATTACAAAAAAGTGGACTACGATATACTATTTTTAGACCTGCATTAGTTTATGGGGAGTACGACAATACTGATAGATTTTATTATTGGCTATATCAGATTAATAAGAGTAAAGAATTAATGATTCCGAATAATGGCGAAAATTTGTTTTCAGTGACGTATGTCAAAGATTTAATTCAGGTCATTATTAATTCAATAAATTCCGGTTCTAAATCAGATATTTACAATGTAACAACTTATCTAAAGCTCTCAATTTCCAGGATTACAGAAATGTCATCCAAACTATTAAATAGTTATCCAAAATTGTATAACGCTAATTCTGAATTTCTTAATGATAACAGGATTGCTCAATGGACTGATTTGCCGTTGTGGTTAGATTGTGATTACTTTACTTATGACAATGCAAAAATCATTAGCAATCTAAAAATGGAAATTACTGACTTTGAAATTTCTTTAAAAGAGACCATTGATTATTATAACAATATGAATTGGAAAGAACCAAAGTCCGGAATTTCCGATAAACTAAAGCATAAATTGATTGATAAATTAAAATAAAAATTAATAATGAAATATAAAATAGTAATCTTACTAATCTTGTTAACGAGTGCAATATCATGTGGCATACCTGATAAAGAAGTTGTTATTATAACATATAAAAAAACATTTCTAAACAGACTTGATGCACATATTTTCTTTCCCAATAATAATCAATCTGATACATTGAGATCAGTATTTATATTTTTCCATGGCGGTGGATGGGGACGAGGTGAACCCGAGTGGGAATACGGTATTTGTAGACACTTTGCATCAAAAGGAATGGTTGCAATGTCAATTGAATATAGATTAGCAAATAGATTATTAGGAATTACTCCTGTTGATTTAATCAAAGATGCAAAATCCTCTGTAAGATGGGTTCGCGAAAACTCAGAAGAATTGTCCATTGATACAAATATGATTGTGGTTGGAGGATTTTCTGCAGGTGGACATCTTGCTGCATGTACAGGAATTATTGACAAATTTTATGAACAAGATGAGAATTTAAGAATTAGTTCTATCCCCAATGCAACAATTTTATGGTCTGCATGCGTAAATCCTGTTGAGAAGGATTCTTGGTTTGAAAAGATTCTTGGTAATGAAGCTAAAATGGAGGATTGTTCACCAGTTCACAATTTAAAAACAAATGTTCCCCCAACTATAATATTTCATGGTGAAAGTGACAGTACAGTTAAAATTGAGACAATTTATGAGTTTACAAAAATAATGCAGGAATTTGGTAATAAATGTGAGTTAAATGTATACAAGGGCCAACAACATAAGCCCTGGACAGAAAATTGGAAAGATGTTTATAATAAAATTGAGATATTTTTAGAGGAATTGGGATATATTGAAAGTGAAAATGAATAATAACTACCGCCAACACACAATATAAAACAGTTGGGTCTCAGTGGTTTACGAGCGTTTGGTTCTAGCTTCAGCGTTCTAGACGGTGGATAAATACGCAGCCCGAAAACCCAACCGTTTCATATTGTCAAACCTTATGCTGCAATTATGCTTTTCTTTAGTCGCCGTTTACCCGCTTGCCCCATCCCTGGATTACCGTGATAACTTGACTACCTGGTGATGATATCCTGATTACTTTGCTGAACCCGGACTGTAAATTGAACCTTGACAAATTCCATACTTTGACTTCCACAAACCGGCCTGCCCTTCGGCAAGCTACATTACCTTGAAATGAATACTATCCTCCACCTATATACCAGGATTGAAATTCTGCCGCTTTTACACGGTTTGCCCGAAACGCGTTTGCATATGGCAATTCACGGTTTTGTTTTTTGAAAGTTACAAAACCGGCCCATGAGCACCATCTGCAAACTTCTCCAACGCACATGCAAACCTTATTCGTTTATAGCTTGATAATGACTCATTATTCTCCTTAACTGCAGCAAACACGCTGGTATAGGCAATAAGTTTGTCACGGTATTTGCTTTACGCCACTTAGACAGTTTAACAATAACAGAAATATCCTACACTTAAGACAATCTCATCTATGGTTGGTCACCGCAAAACCAGCCGCACACGACGGCGCAAATATAGCGCCATACCCGTCTTGCCACCGGGATAAATTCCCGTCTAAAGTACCGGGACAGGTGACCGGATGGCTGCGCCGGGTAACGCTTACATGCCCATACCAGCGAGCCGTTATGTGCAAGGCGGCCACAGTACTAACTTTATGATTACAATTAAAAAAGAGAATTAAGAATACAATGAAAATTAAATTATCAACCAAGATTCAAATGTTAGGATGGTTGATTTATTGGATACTGCTTTTAATAATTAACCTGTTCTTTTTTAAGGAAGAAAGTCCCTCGAAATTTATACTAATTCTATGGACAATTATGTTTACTGCCGTAGGGATAATTATTTTTTATGGATTAACACAATTTTATAAAATCTTTTTAAAAAAGAACTTGAATTTGTTGCCTCTTTTCTCTCTGATTTTTATATCATCCTTTTTAGGTGCATATATCTGGACAATGTTTGAGCCTATTATCGCATGGATTATTAACCCTAATATTAATAAGCTTTCAATTGCTTGGGACATTAATTCAAGAGGTGCTTTCCCTTATACATTTATTGTTGCATTTTTTAGTACAATCTATTGTTTTTCGGAGAAATTGAAGCCTTATCAGATTCCATCAAGTAACTATCCAAACGATAATACGACAAATGTAAAAACTGTTTCTCTTTACTATAAAAATAACATTGTGTTATTGCCAATCCATGACATTAAAAAAATAGAAGTATTTGGCAATTACACAGAAATTATTGATAATAAAAACAATAAATATCAGAAGAAAAAATCATTACAAAGCTGGGAGTCTGAACTACCTTTAAATGATTTTATACGAATTCACAGGTCTATATTAATTAATAAAACTTTTATCCAAAATATATCGTTAGGAGAAAATTATACATATGAAATTAAATTACATAATTCCGATGCTGTTTTAAATTCGAGCAGGAGATATTCATCTATCTTAAAGAATAAATTGAATTTACAGTGAGATTCAATTACCACTTAAATTCGTTTTTTAACCGCTTATCACTTTTATTGAAAGATTACAATTTCAACATATATTTTAGCAGAATAATAATTTAAACATGCTAAAATGAATAAAATAAGAATTGCTTATATACTATTGTTTCTTTTTAGTATATTTTTTTCAAATATAACTATAGGGCAAACTGTAAATAATAACGAACAGATAGAAAAATACATTTATCTGAAAGATAAGATTAAGGATATGATTATCCATGAAATGAGAAACAACAATCTCGTTGGTGTAAGTGCTGCTTTGATTATAGGTGATTCAGTTGTATGGAAAGAAGGATTTGGGTATGCAGATAAAGAAAACAAAATCCCTATGACAACAGAAACAAATTTATGTATAGCTTCCTTAACAAAACCGTTTACAGGTTTAGCTATGATGCATTTATATGAGCAAGGATTATTAGATATTGATAAACCTTTAGTTAATTATTTGCCCGAATTTAATATGAAAGCCCATATTGGCAGTATCAAAGAAATCACTCCCCGACAGGTATTAACTCACCATTCAGGAATTCCCTCAGAAATTTTAATGAATGCTTTAAATGAGGATGAAGATTATACGAATACCCTAAATTATTTAAATGAGACCTATGTAGCTTATCCCCCCAATCTGATATTCTGCTACTCAAATGTTGGTTTTAGCATCCTGGGCAGTACAATAAAAGAAGTATCTAAAACAGATTATCCGGATTATGTTAAAAATTTCATTTTAGGGCCCATCGGTATGAATAACTCAGGATTTATGGGCTACCACAACATTAGAAATGTTAGTAAGACATATAATCAAAAAGGGGAATATCAGGTTCAAGGATATTATAGAGAACTACCAGCAGGAGGATTATATTCCAACATATCAGATTTATCAAAATTTGCAAAGAAACTAATAGCAGTTTATAACGGAAAACAAAATGGATTTATAAAACCAGGGACATTAAAAGAGACTTTTCGTGTACAAAATGAAAATATATTACTATCAGATAACAAAGTTGGATTACCTTGGTTAATTTTCGAAAATGATTCTGCAAAACTTATATGGCATGGTGGCTCTACTGGATTAAGCAATGCAGGCATGGCTATTGCCCCTGAATTGGGTGTTGCAATTGTATTTCAAATAAATACTATTGGAGGTTTTGGTACAATTGCTAACAATGGAGTTATTCTTTTTGAGAGAGAATTGGGTATTGAACCTCATGATGGTCACGCATCAAAGCTTAGAAAAACTAATAATTTGGATAGTGAAATAGTACTAAAACAGAAAGATTTAATTACTCACGTTGGAGATTATCAGAGCCTTGATGATATCTTTCAGATAAAACTTGAAGATGGTAATCTTGTAGTTCATAGGAATGAAAGAGAATGGCTTTTAAAACCTATGACAAAAACAGAATTTGTTCCCTATGAAATAATAAAAGATACTTTGGTAAAACTAGCGAATGAGAGGTATATTTTCACAGATATCATGGATTACCATGTATTAGTAAGAGATAGACCTATAAACAATCAAGAAATATTGGGAAACAAAATCCAAATAAAAGAAATAAGTGAAACCTGGAAAAAACGTATTGGCATTTATGATATAATTACAGGTGAAACAGGTGGAAATGAAAGTTTTTCGAGTGTTGAATTATTTATACGCGACAACAAATTAATTATGTTTAAAATTTTATCAAATCCATCTTATACTTCACCTACGATAATCCAAAATGACAATGAATTAATTAAAGGGGGTATTGGTTCATGGGGAGGGACAACGATTCACTTCATTCAAAAAAATAATACAGAATATTTAGTATTTTCGGGATTATGGATGAAGAAAAAAGATTAAAACGCCCAGCACATAACACGGACGGTAAAGTTAATTGGCTTCGCCGAGCTCTCCCGCTTAGGCGGGATCGGTTGCCTTCGGCAACCCTGAGAACTTGATAATCAGCGAGAAACACTTATGCGAACACCTTCATCATTACTTATATAATTTGTATACCTTGATAACTCCTGCAGCCAAGACAAAGTCAATAGGGCTGCCGGCCAGCCCCGCCTTCGGCCTTCGGACGACGTAGTCGCCTACGGCCGACGAAGTCGGCAGGCATTCCCGCTGCTGTCTGGATTTTTGCTTCGTAACTTAGACAATTGAACCTTGATGAGTAACATAATCTCCATCTACCGGGACTCAGCCATCTGGAAAATTAAACCTTGATAAGAAACCTTCTACCCTTATACCGGGATTGTGCAAAAACCCCGTCAGCGCTTAACAGACGGCAACTTACTTTGCCGCCGGGCCGTTATATTTAAGCAATTGGCCTCGTGACAATTAGCGAAAATTGATTTGCCTAAATATAACTCATAAGGCATTTGTGCTTATACTAATGAGTTATGCCCAATTATCCTTATCGCAACGAATTGAGATTAACTACTCAAGATAAAGTAAAATGTATGGTGATAAATTGATTGATGTTTTTGATGGTAACATTGCTAATCGTGACTTGTTTTGTGAGTGTTGGGTGGAATTAGCTTGTAGGTCCGTGCAACGATTACAAAACTCATTTGTCTTTTCTTGTAAATATTTACCAATTTTAATATTATCACAATAAGATAATTTTATCTATATAGAATAATTAATCTTACAAAATGAAAAAAATCATTTTACTCTGTTTCAGTCTTAATTTTGTTATACTGTTCGGGCAATCACAAGATTTAGAAAATGTTATCACAAAATATGCGATAAATAATCAATTTAATGGCTCAATTTTGGTTCATAAAAACGATAGTATCGTATATTCTAGAAGCTTTGGTTATTCAAACCGAGAATTCAAAATAACTAATCAAGATTCAACCAGATATAAAATTGCATCAGTATCAAAGCTTTTTACCTCAGTAATAATAATGCAACTTTATGAAAAAGATAAGCTTCAACTTTCTGATTATATTAGTAAGTATCTTCCATACTATAAAGGTGAGGGGGCTAACAAAGTAACAATTCAGAATTTGTTAAATGCCACTTCAGGAATTGAAGATTTTGAAAAGGATGGAGATAAAGTTTATGAAGAACTTTTTTCAAGTGATTATATTTTAGAGAATTACTGTAGCGGCAAGTTAATTAATAAACCTGGCAAGGTCTTCAATTATAACAATGCAGACTTTGTAATCTTAGGAAAAATTATTGAAGCAATAACCGGACAATCATTTGCTCAGGTGTTAAATAAACAAATATTACAGCCTTTGGGACTGAAAAATACAGGTATGCTCAATTATGTGGTTGTTGAAGGACTAGCTGATTCTTATATGTATAATGATAGTATAGGAATAATCGAAAGAGATGTTCCTTATTATCCTGAAAACTATTTTACATCGGGAGGCATGTATTCCTCTACTTATGATTTAATGAAGCTCTCAAATGCACTGTTTACTTCCACCCTACTATCGCAAGAAGCTTTAGAAATTCTTTTAAAGCCTGAACTTGAAAATTATGCCAGCGGTTTATGGGTTTTTAACTTTTGGATAAACGATGATATTCAACCTAAAGTGGCATTCAGACCAGGTAATATTTGGGGAACTGACGCCGTATTCATTAGGTTTTTAGATAACGATCTATCCATTATTGTACTTTCTAATATGGAGGGCACCTTTAATATGCGCGACTTTCAATACAATTTAGTTAAAGCATTATCGGAAAAATAGTTACAGGGCATAACACGAATGGTATAATTAATTGCCTTCGATAGGCCACACAACTCCATAATCAACCCCAAAAGTCTATGGGTGTAAATATTAACCCACTTTTTAAAATTTTGGTGCCGTGACTACTCCTGCTACCGGGACAAAATCTATGGTCCGGCCGGCAGACGCGTATGCTGTAATGGTTTTTGCAAACCGTTCCTGCTACCAGGACAGATTTCTAATAGGTAATAAATCCTGACCACGATAGTGCAACGCATTAAATTCTTAAACGGAATAAATTTATGGCTCACATTAAACTTTGTACCGCGACAATTATATAGTTTATGGGAATCTCATACTGACTGAAAAAAAAATTAAACCAAGACATATCTGTTTATCAAGAAAGTATATTTAGTAGAGAAAACTTTAATCCTTGCCTAAATATAACACGGATGGTATAGGTAATTGCCTTTGGCAGCCCGGACTACTTCGTAATCAGCTCCTTAAGTCTATGCGAGAAAATTTAAACTCACTTATTAAACTTTCGGTACCTTGACTAATCCTGCTACCGTGACAATGTCAATAGGGCTGCCAGCCTACGCGCAGTTGTCATGGTTTTTGCATCTCCCCAGACAGTTTTACCGTGACGGGACAAATCCTGCCCATCTATAGGGACTCAGCCATCTGGACAACTTCATCATGACACGAAAACTCTCGTCCATCTACCAGGACTTTGCAAAAACACATGCCAACCCTGACACATACGGCAACTCCCCATACCACCGGGCCGTTAGGCTTAAATTGCTGGCTATCTGCACATAATGACAATTCATTGGCATACTGCTTTTTATAGAATTCCTGCTATCGGGACAACTTTCAGGATATAATGATAAAAGACCTTCATAAGAT
>Ga0307419_10001131_pt1 | contig 13797 bp, 19 predicted proteins | sample SalMarWE160230MG_2_FD_202512 | JGI IMG/M metagenome (GOLD analysis project Ga0307419, IMG submission 202512) | Salt marsh sediment microbial communities from the Plum Island Ecosystem LTER, Massachusetts, United States - WE1602-30 | ecosystem: Environmental > Aquatic > Marine > Intertidal zone... | reverse complement strand
CTGGTTTTTATTGGGTGCCAATGGCATCGTTACAGTTATTAGGGAGATTTGGGCAAAAGGGAAAACCATGTAACAAAGGGTGCCCGCTGGACAGACTTCCATCGTATGTTCGATAGGTTCTTTTATAAGGGGGAGGGGGAAGAGGGGTAGCAATAAGAATATAATCGAGAGACTATCTAATTATTTAAGTTAGCATCTAACAAAAATTCCAGAAGAGAAGCTAGGGGGGAATCTCATGAATGATAAAATTGCAGAAGAAATCATAAAGTCCATGGGGAGCCAGATGGATCTTATATTCACATTGTCAGTCGCGTTGTGTGGTGGCATTATAGCTCTGCTCGTCCAGATAGCTATTCACAACCGCTCCAAAACGGCCGCTCCCCTAAACTTGAGGGGCTATTGGCTTCTTGTTTTTACCTTTCTGTTTGCAGGTGTGTCAATTATATCCGGTTATCTTGCTAGAGGATCAATTACATCAAGTATTCCAGAGATATATCAACTTGATTTCTCCAACATAAAAAGTTGGGGATCAGCTTCTTTCGAAGCTTCCAGCACGATTAAAATACTTTTTTTGTCACAGTTTTGGACGTTTTTCTTAGCAATACTATGTCTTTTTGTCATTGTGTGCATCAACCTTAACCTTGTAAGGAAGGAGGGTTAAAATGCGTAAGGTTTATAAGATTCTTCTCATTTTAATAGCCCTTTCCTTTTGTGCTCCTTTTTTGGCTAGTGGTCAGGAAATATCAAACCAGTTCAGTGTTGCTTTAGATAGACTCCCTCAAGAATTGGAATCGCCTTTTGCGAAGGCCGGTTTGGAATCAATCGTCTTTCAGTTCTTTCGTGCTCGTGTTGAATTTAAGCCTAATAATTATGAGCAAAGTTCTGAATTTCAGGGTACCTTTATTGAGTCTTTCGAGGCATTCAGAGTCGTGCTTTATTCCTCAAATCTTCGAACAATTAAAGAATATGTTTCACGTCAAGATATCGCGGTTATGGAAATTTCTTATTCAAGGCACATGAGAAGTTTTGCTGATTTTTCTGGGACCTTGTCTCAAAGGGCGCCTTTTTTCCGGCACGTTCCTCAAGATACGATACTAAAAGCACAAATGTATTTTGCTCTGCTACTAGCAGGGTACAACAAACAACAATGGATGTCCGCGCGCAAATTTACACATATATTTCCATTCTGTGACTGAATGACCTTTGGAGAAGGTAAGGGGTTATGTCTCCATTTTTGATAAGCTGAAATATAAACTCATTTGAGGATTTGTTGTCTTGAAATGAATTATGAGTAAAGACTGTGAACCTGACAACTAGCACTCTTTTAGGTAGAAATTAATTGCTTTTTGTAACGGTTGCTGTAAGGAATGCTGTAAAAGTTAGCCATTAGATTTTGTTAGAATTCAACAGGAAGGATTAGCAATGGGCATAAATCTGATAATGAGTTTTATTGGTGTATTTATTGGAGGGATAATAACATGGTATGTTGCAAGAAAATATTATATTCGTGCCAGTGATGATTTAAGACAAGAATCTTTGAATTTACGTGTACTGTCTAATATATTAGTAAATTTTTTAGCCCATAATAAGCTGATTGAAATCGAAAGAGATAAGCAAGGAAATGTTTTAGGATATATAATACCAGTTGAAAAAAATGGAAGGCTTGTGCTTAATACTTACTTTGATCCTCGAAAAAGATCTATTGAATTCAAAAATGTTAGCATTGGGGAAAAAAAGAGAACTTTAAAGATAGATCTACCCAGAGACAAAAGGACGACACAGAAAGATAAGAATCGTTCATTAAAGAAAGAATAGAGGTTGTATCTTCAAAGGGAAGGAATAGGGGTCGAATCTTCATTGGTGACAATTGAGATTCAAAGCTGAACGGATCATTAGATACTTTGACGCACGAGGATAGAGAAAAATAGCATGGACTGGGAAGGGTTTACCAAAAAACAGATTCAATTGAATTTCCGTTGAATTTTATCGGTATAGGCGATATTATCTCGGCGAACAGTTTTAACGGCGATATTGAGAGTGTATCTGCCGTGCAATTGTTGACTACCTCGACCTTGACCACTTATTGAGTACATTTCAGAAATCTATAGGAGGTGTATAAAAATGGAAAAAACAGCTGAAGAGCTCGGTGAAGAGAGAGAAAAAAGAGTAAAGGACGCCATTGAGCTGAGAGTGCCCGACAGAGTACCCTTAATACCATGTTTTGAATTTTTCGCAGCTTACTATGCGGGGATTACCTGCCAGGAAGCTATGTACGACTACAAAAAAGCGTATCAAGCGTATAAAAAAACGATTCTCGATTTTGAGCCGGACATGTATGTAGGTCCGGCAATTTTCCGTTCAGGCCCTGTATTAGAAACCCTTGACGTTAAGCAACTGAAATGGCCTGGCCATGGAGTTCAGCCCAACTATGTGTATCAGTTTGTAGAAGGGGAATATATGCCGCCCGAGGAGTATGATGAGTTCATAGACAATCCATCGGATTGGATGCTCATGCGGTACATGCCGCGCATATATGGAGCGCTGGAACCGTTCAGCAATCTTCCTGGCGTACTCGATCAATTTTATTATTATGGAGCCCCCAGTGCAGGGCTGGCGACCATGGGTAGGCCGGAAATTCAAGAGGCCTTTCAGACCCTTTTAAAGGCGGCGAGAGAATCATTGAAATGGGTGACCCACCTGCAGTCATTCAATCAGGAAATGAAGGAACTGGGTTTTAGTTCCTTTTTCTTTGTCGCCACGTATGCGCCCTTTGACCTTATTGGAGATAATTTCAGAGGAAGTCGTGGAATGATGCTGGATATGTATCGAAGATCCGATAAGATACTCGAAGCACTCGAGAAGGCAACAAGAGTAATGATAAGGATGGCGACGCGTAGAGCCGCGGCAGGCGGAATTCCTATGGTATTCATACCGCTCCATAAAGGAGCTGAGGGATTCATGTCTATGGAACAATATAAAATTTTCTATTGGCCTTTTCTAAAACAGCTCATGATGGGAATAATTGATGCGGGGCTTATACCCTATCCATATACCGAAGGCGGTTATACATCACGCCTGGAAACGATAAGCGATGTACCGAAAGGAAAAGTCCTTTATCATTTTGAGACCGTAGATCTCAAAAAGGCAAAGGAGGTTTTAGGCGATGTCGCTTGTATATCTGGTAACGTTCCAAATTCCTTATTATGCGTTGGATCTCCCCAAGACGTAAAAGATTACTGCAAAATGCTTATTGATGTTGCCGGAAAAGGAGGAGGTCTCATTGTAGATGCTGGGGCAACAATTGACGAGGCTAGACCTGAAAACATAAAGGCTATGATGGATTTTACGAAGGAGTATGGCGTTTATAGATAAGATCGGGCTGTACGTAAGATGGGCCGGGAGAGGTGGGGTTGGATCTTCAATCGTGACCATTGAAACGCAAAAGCGGAGCCGTTCATTTGTTATCTGGAAGAAAAAAGGATAGAGGAAAATAGCATGGACTGGGACGGGTTTACGAAAGAACGCATTCAACTGGGCTTGCCGCTCTTTTCTTAATAGGCGACAAGGCTCGGCAAGAACGTAGCAATTTGAGGGACAAGCAGCAGCAGAATCGTAAGAATTATCAGGGCGCCGAGAAACGGGAAAATACCTCGAAAGATCTTCTCAAGTGGAATATCAGGCGCGATCCCTTTGATCACAAATACATTGACACCCACAGGCGGTGTGATGACTCCCATTTCTCCGACCAGGACCAGCATGACACCAAACCAGATCGGATCGAATCCGAGCCTTTCCACCATGGGGAAGAAGATAGGGATGGTCACCACGATCATGGCCATTGCATCCATAAAAAAACCGCCGAAAAAGTAGATAAGGAGCAATACACACATAATGGCCATGGACGGAAGCGGCAGGTTTTCCACCCACTCAGCCAATGCAAACGGGATATTGGATATGGCGAGAAAATGCCCGAATACGGTAGCACCCGCTAGAATGAAGAGGACCATGCAGGACGTGCGAAGCCCGTCCTTCATCGATTCCAAGATGACTTTCAGGTTGAAGTGTCCACGGAACAGGCCAATGAAGAAGGCGCCGCAGGCGCCAATGGCCCCGGCCTGTGTGGGGCTGAACCACCCGAGAAATAACCCACCGATGGCGAGGCAAAACAGGATAACGGCCTCAATAATGCCGCCTAAGGAAAGTACCTTCGCCCGCCAGCTCGTCGGGGGACCGGGCGGGCCGAGTTTGGGATTACGCAAACATAAAAGAACAACGGTGGCCACGAAAAAGATACTCAATATGGCACCCGGTAAAATGCCGGCAATGAAGAGCTTTCCGATGGATTGCTCTGCCAGGATTCCGTAAATGATCAGGACGGTACTGGGTGGTATGAGAATACCGAGCGTCCCGGCGGATGCAACAGTACCTGTGGCCAGAACATCATCATAACCATATTTTTTCATCTCGGGGAGGGCGATTTTACCCATCGTGGCTGCGGTAGCTGCGCTGGATCCGCATATGGCCGAGAATCCGGAGCACGCAAGCACCGTGGCGACGGTGAGGCCGCCGGGGAATTTGCCGACCCAGGTGTAGCTCGTGGCATAGAGCCGTTGACTAATCCCCGATGCGAAGGCAAAGGAACCCATCAGGATAAACATGGGTATCACGGAGAGGGGATAGTTAGAGAGGGTTTCATAGACATCCTGGGCCAATATAGTGAGGGCGGACTCTGCATCACTGAGATACGCGAAACCAACTAGCCCAACAATGGCCATGCTAAAGGCCACGGGTACACGCAGCAGGAAAAGGAAAACAAGGAGCGCAATGCCGATCATGCCGGCGGTTTCAGGGGTCATCGTTTCACCAGTCTCACTATGGATGCAAGTAAGTGATATAAGTAAACCAAACAAACCGGTATACAGGCAAAGGCCGCACCATAGGCAAAAGGATACAGGGGGATACGGGCGGTTGGGGTGAGTTCATTCTGAATTTGCAAGGAGTATGCATACTCGGTGAGGCGCCACACTAAAACAAGGAAAAGAGCAAAGCCAAGTAGATTGACGAAGACATCAACAACCCTCTGCAGCGGTTTTGGCAGCAGGGGAATGAAAAACTCCACTGCCACATGTCGCCCAGCAATGAGCGTTGTAGCAACTGCAAAGGACATGGCTATAAGCTGGACCTGCATAACGATGTCCAATGCGCCAAAGACCGGGTGAAGAAAAAGCTTTGCGCCGATCACATCAACGGTGGTAATCAGCATCATAATCAGAAATCCAATCAGTCCCACCCACTCTATAGCTGAGCTGATATTGTGATTGAATGTCTCAAATTTTTCCAAGGCAGGCATAGGCATTCACGTACAATGGAATACCCTTCCCCATCCCGATGATACACAGGACGGGATGGGGAAGGGGTACGTCAACAATGATAGTGTGCCGTTATCGCCTCAATTCAGGCGGGCCGGTTGCTGACGTTATGTGCAGTTCGAGCTGTTTTTTGGTCAGGTACTCGGTCCGCTCCTTTAAGTACGTGATCCAGCCGCGTACCTCAGACTCCGCAAAACCCTTGGAGACCATTCTCTTGACGTAATCCTCGACTATCGGTTGAACCGCCTTGACCCATCGTTTCGACTCTTCAGGGGACAGGTCAATGTACTTAACTCCCTTCTCTTCACCAAAGGCCCTCCCTCCAAAATCTTGGGCATTCCACATCATAGCAAACCGCTCCTTGTATTCTCCGCACAGGGCATCGAAGATCTCTTTGATATCCGGGGGCAGGCTGTTGTATTTCTTCTTGTTCATTACCACATAGAAGGGATAGGAGTTACCGACACGCCAGGTGTCCGTGATATATTTAACCACCTCGCCGAACCGGAGGTTCTTGGCCTCCCCCCCACCCACAAAGGCGCCCTGGATCACGCCCTTGGCTATGGCATCATAGGTCTCCATGACCGGGGTCGGCGCGGGCGTCCCGCCGAGGGCCTTAATGACCTCCCCGAGAATGGCAGGGGCCCGGATAGTCAAGCCTTTCATGTCTTCTAGTTTTCGCACCGGCTTCACGGTCATCAACATGCTGGGGGTATTCGCATGGAACCACATCACCTTGAAATCATCGAATTCCTTGGGCTTGAACGTGTTATAAAAATCATTCATGATTTGGTTGGCAACCCAGCCGGTGGGATACCCCAGGGGCATTTCCGCGGCCTCCATGACCGGAAAGCGACCCGGTGTATACTCGATATGGGAGAACCCGATATCCACAATTCCCGATTCAACGCCCTTAATCATGGCGGGGGCAGTCTGCAGTGAGCCGCCGGGAAAGTAACTGACCTCTACCCTGCCGCCGGTTCTCGCCTGTAGCTCTGCAATAAACTCTTCACAGATCTTTGATTGTCCCGCGGGAGCGGGCAAGTAGTTGGCAAATTTTAACTTGATCACCTTTGCACAGGCCTGTTCGGATGGTAAGACAGTTACCACGAGCCCCACGCAAAGAAGCGTCGCCAGGGCTATAGTTAAGAGTTTTTTTCGTCTCATCTGTAATACCTCCTTCTTGTTAGGTTAATAGTAAATTAAACTAACATTATATCAATAATATTAAACCATTATAGTACCCCGTTTTTCACCTCCTTTCTCGGCTGCTTTTTCAAATTTTTATTTACTTATATATATATATATAGTGATGTGTATCACGGGATTTTCGGTTTGTCAATGTAAAAAAATCTTATGCGGATGAACCAATACGGAAAGATCGTGTCTAGATCGAGCTAACAGTGGGATGTAGGCCGCGCGAAAATGAGATCCATCAAGCAAAAAGCCGAGGTTAAGGCAGTATCTCAAGCGGCCGCAAGGCTCGGCGTGCGGGTCGGTATGAAGGGGGAGGAGGCGTTAGAGTTCTTCCGGTAAATCTATGTTTTTCTAAAAGTATTCGTCCTAAAAATTGCAATAAATCGATACTTATGATATAGTTATCACTCAGTATGTTCGGCTCTTTTTATGGTGAACATGGGCGTTTTACAAACTTTTGCGATAAGGATCGTATATGGACGAACTGGGTGCCCTCAAGTTAGACAAAACGAGCTTCTCAATTACTACTGTCTCCGCCCTTTCCGATGATAAGGGGTATTGGCTCGCTCAATCACCCTACGAGCGGCTGCGGGCCGTCGAAACCTTACGCACATTAAACTATGGCGTCCGTCAATCTACCGCCCGACTTCAAAGAGTTCTTGAAGTTACTCAGCGATCATGAGGTTGCATACCTCCTGGTCGGCGGTTATGCGGTTGCCTATCATGGCTATCCACGGGCGACCGCTGATATGGATATCTGGGTCGGGATCCACCCTCATAATGCTCAACGGCTTGTCGATGCAATCAAGGCGTTCGGTTTTGATATGCCCGAGCTATCCTCTGACGTGTTTCTGAAGGAAGATCGGATAATACGCATGGGTGTGCCGCCAATCAGGATCGAGATTGTGACCAGTGCCTCCGGCGTCGATTTTGAGCAGTGCTATGCGGCGCGGGTGGTTGATGAGCTTGATGGCGTCGCAGTTAACCTTATCAATCTTGAGCATTTGAAGATCAACAAAAAGGCCGCTGGCAGGCACCGGGACCTGGACGATCTGGACAATCTCCCCTGATCTTTGACATTCGCGAGGATAATGCTGCCCAAAAACGTATTGGAAGGTCTTCCATTAAAAGACGCACCGTAATGGGTGATGCCTTTTTAGAATTGACATCCCGCTGAGTGAACGATATCCTGTTGCAGGATAAAATTCCGTTCGAGAGGTCTTGCCCATGATTGATCTGAAGCCCGTCAAAGAAGCCACCATCACCACCCTAATGGATAATTACACCGATGTCCTGCTCCCTTCTGACCAATGGGTGCAGAGGGCCCCTTTACTGGAAGAAGGGCAGATGGCCAAAAACCCGGTGGCGGAGCATGGGCTGTCCCTCCTTATTGATATTGATGAAGAACGGTTCATCCTGGACTTCGGCCTCAGCGACTTTGGGGTCATCTACAATATGGGGATCCTGGGGATCGATGCCAGCAGCATCCCCTTCGGTGTGCTCAGCCACGGTCACCACGACCATCTCGGGGCCTTTTACTCCTTTCTGGAGAAGCGGAAGGGCCCGTTTGCCCTCTACCTTCACGGAGATGCCCTCTTGGAGCGCCGATATCTCTCCCTCCCCTCAGGAGATGGGTTTTACTTCCCCCAGGTGGAGCGCAAGCGGATGGAGGACCACGGCGCAGAGGTCCGAGTCATCCAGGGTCCAGAGTCAATCCTGGGGGGGAGTTGTCTTATCTCCGGAGAGATACCGAGAAAGACCGAGTTCGAACAGGGCATGCCCGGCGCCTCATATGAAAAGGACGGGGAACAGGTCAAGGATCGCATGCTCGACGATATGGCCCTCTACTTTCACGTGAAAGGGAAGGGTCTGCTGGTGGTCTCGGGGTGTGCCCATGCCGGTATCGTCAACACCGTCCTCTATGGGATGGAGCTGTCCGGTATACAAGAGGTCTACGGGATCGTGGGGGGATTCCACCTCACCGGGCCGGCCATGGCGAAGGCCCTCCCTCAGACCGTGGAGCATTTGCAGGAGTTTTCCCCCCAAATCATCTGCCCCATGCACTGCACCGGATGGGAGTCGCAGCGGAGGCTCAAAGAGGTCTTTGGCGATCGCTATGTCCTCTCCGCAGTCGGGAGCACGCTGAACCTGTGAGAGGCGTGATCAGGGTACGGTGATTCCGTTTAAAGGGAAGCATTGGGGGTTGTATCGTTACTTTAGCATGACACAGCAGCTTCTTACATACTCCTAAAAAGCACCACATTATTGAGTCTTCTTATTGGTCAATCCGACGCAGCTCTTTCACTTCTTTTTTAGTTGCGGAATCCACATGGGGACTGCCCGCATGTACTGCTCGTAATCCGTGCCGAAGCGGGCGAGTAGCAGTTTTTCTTCGTGACGCGAGATGTAATGCAGAAAACAGACGGCCATGAACCACACGAAGGTGGCTGCCAGGGACATGCTGAGCATCAAGAGGCCGAGATACAACAGGATCTCACTGAGGTAGATGGGGTGGCGGACGTAATTGAACACGCCTTCCCTGATTACCCCGGTGTTTCTCCGCCCCGCGCCGAACACGATGGCAAGCCCTGTGCCCGCGAGGTAGCCTGATAAAATCAAAAAAGCGACTCCAAGTACTATCCTGATGATAGAAGGGATATACTCGTTGAGGAACGTCGTGTACCTGAGGAAGTATGTATCCGCTACCCACACCACCCCGAACAGGCAGGCAAAGAATGCCTGGCCAACAGCCCCCAGGGTATGCTCGCCCGTCAGCTCATCCCAGTGTCTCCTTCCTTTCTTTCTCTGGTGTGCCATAGTATTTGCTTTCTGAAAACGTTTTATTCGCGTTTCCTATTAATCAGTAGTTTCTTCATCCTCTGCTTGTACAATGAGGGTGAGGCCCTCGATTCCCACGACCCGCACGTATTTCCCGTTTGCAATCGGCGGATACCCCTCTATGACCTCGGCCCGCCACAGTTCACTGCGTACCTGGATGTAGCCCGTGGGGGCCAACCGATCCTGGGCAATGCCCCGCATGCCGATGATGGAGGTGGGGTCCCCGGGGCGGCTCTGATCGTACGAGCGCCAAACACGAGGGAACATGATAATGTCTTTTATGATCATCAAGGCGACAAGCCCCCAGATGAGCCAAACGGGGATATCCACCCACTGTCGAATAAAGTACAGGATCAGGGGGAGCAGCACAATGAGCGGGAGCTGCAGTAGGATATATTTTATTAATACGCGAGCTGGCCAGCGCCGCTTCATTGTACCTGGATATCCAATGCCCGGCTGATGAGGGCTGAAAGTTTGAGGAATGAGGTCCGGGCATCGTTGACTATAGCATCCTCATTGGACATCTGCCCGAGCAATCTCGATAGATCGGCAAGCTGGACCTTAATACGTTGTTTGAGATCTGCCATATTATGTGGTTTTTCCTGTGCCATTATTCGCCTCCCTCATTTTAAAGACGATATATTGCTTCTCATATTTTAAATGATATCCGAGCATTCCAAAAGAGGTTTAATGCAAGCTTGGGTATTAATTAAGGATCGAGTTGCCGGCTGTGCTCAGTTGTTCTGCATCGAAATACCTTAGATTAGTATCGTTAAAACGCCATTCGGGGGTGCGGAGGATCCTCCCGAAATCGAGCGCGTACCACGGTGACAACCCGGCGTTATTGGGATTCTTCAGGACATGGATGTCCTGGGCCGGCATGAAGCTCTGGGCAAGGAGAAAGACCTTTGCACCGTTCTCTTTGTTTTCGGCCATATCCACCACCATAACGGCATGGCCGGGGAATCCCGGTTCTATGAATATATCACCGATTGCCATGTCGTGGATATTTTTTCTCGATTTTAGTTCTCTGCTCAACGAGTAGGTGCCTGCATAGACAAAGACGGTGGTGAGATAGCGTCTGAAATTCCGATAGGATGAGTCTTCTCCTGCATTCTTGATCCATTGGACCTTGTTGTTGTCCACCTTCGGACGATACCCTGCAGCCCATTTGGTAAACGAGGCCTCGTCACCACTGGTAAAATTGAAATGGATTGAGGAGTATAGGCCCCTGGAATAGAGGTACTCCCCCCGCAATCTGATGACGGCATCGGCGCATTGCTGGAGATCCCGGGTGCCGGTATCGATATCGACGACGGCAAAGTGGGCATTCTGATTCATTTTCTTTGTGCCGTTGTAGAGATAGACTGGCGTGCCTTTTTTCTTGAGGGGGAGATTGCGCAGCCAATGTGCAAATGAGTTTGCTTCCACTGCTATTCTTTTGTATCCCTCTGGGGGAGAGATCTTTGTTGCGATGCTGGTTTGAGGTTCACCTTCCCCCAACCAAAGATAGCCCTTTGGTACAGTGAGAGAAGAAGTCGCAAAGAGGCAGAGAGTGAAGATCGTAAGGGGTATGATCCTTGAAATCATATGTAATCATTTCCCTCTTAAGGGTCTCTGGATTTATAGAACGATATCCGCTTGCTGTCAAGTATTTGCTGCTTTTTTGCCAAAATTATCGGGATAAAAAGGGTTGGTTGGAGGCTTCTGACCGGAATATTGTTAATACTATGATTTTATATATATCTCAATACCATAAACTATTCTTTCATAACTATATGTAAAATATAGACATTATTATTCAATAACTAAGATTCAAAAAAATAACTTGACAAAAGGGGTTAAGAGCCTTAAACTAGTTCATAGTATGAACAAAATGGCAACCAAGGTCAATGAGGAGCTCCTCGGCTATCAGGCCCAGAGATTACAAGAGCTGATCGCCGAAATCCTGAAATGCTGTGAGGACAGGAAGCTTTATGAAACCGGTAAGTTCGGGCTTCCCTATGCGGAGCTGAGGTGTTTGTTGTTATTTGAAGGAGAGCGATATTTGACCGTAAAGGGTATAGCCCAAAAACTGGATGTTGCCAAAAGCCGCGTCACCAAGATCGTCAATGGGCTGAGAAACAAGAAGCTGGTAGAGCAGATTGATGACCCCCATGACGCACGGATAAAGCTGATTAGCCTCACACCGGCAGGGAAGGAAAAGTCGCAGGAGATAGCGGCCTTTCAAAGAGAGCTTCATCGCCAAATATTGTTGCACCTGGATGCAGATGAGCGAAAGGGAGTATTTTCATACCTTGAGTTACTCAGGACGGCCATGGAGGCCGTCAAGGCACAATTGGTATGAGTGCTAACCAAATTAATTACGGGGAGGATATCATGAAGGAAAAAGAGGGGAAAGCAATGGAAAAGCACAGTGCAGGTCAGGAGAATAAACTTGTCGAGATAGTCTTTAGCGGTGATCTTGACAAGGCACTGGCTGCTTTTGTTATTGCCACCGGGGCAGCTGCCATGGGGATGGATGTGGTGATGTTCTTCACCTTCTGGGGGACGCCGCTGCTCAGGGACAAAAAGAAGAAGGTCGGGGGTAAAGATCTCATGGGGAAGATGTTCGGTGCAATGCTGCCCAAGGGGGTCAGCAAGCTAAAGCTCTCTAAGATGAACATGGGCGGTATGGGTACGGCCATGATGAAATCCCTCATGAAAAAAAAGAATGTTGCTTCTTTGGAGGATATGCTGGCATTGGCAGCAGAAATGGATGTAAGAATCTTTATTTGTGAGATGTCCATGGATCTGATGGGATTCAAGCGTGAGGAGATGATTGATTACCCCAATTTGACCTTCTGCGGTGTCGCCAAGATGCTTGAGGAGGCGCAGAATAGCAAGGTACAGTTCTTTATATAACACTGAGAGCGTTTAAAGGAGGTTTACGATGAGCGCAGATATGAAGGTAGATAAGGTTATGGATCTGAAGGGTATGCCGTGCCCCATGCCGGTGGTGAAGGTCAGCAAGGGGATCAAGGATGTTGAGGTCGGGCAGGTGATAGAGGCCCACACGACTGACCCCGGTTCCTTGGCCGACTTTCCCGCGTGGGCGAGAACGAGCGGCAACGAGATTCTGAAGACCGATCAGACAGGAGACGTCATTAAGTTTTACATAAAACGGAAGGTATAGATGTGGTTGCAGGTGCCCCCCTTCAGGAGGGCACCTGTGTTTGTTCCCTTGCACAAAGGAGGCTTCCGTGGAGATAGTTTACTATATTGTATTAGTACCGATGGTCTACGTGGCCTGTGCGGTGTTTGTAGTGGGCACCATTGTCAGGCTCGTCAAGATCCTTCTGGAACCGAAGCATCCCACGACGCTGCAGATCTACCCTGAAAAACGGCCTCGGTGGCTCTGGGCCCTGCAAGATACCTTCCTGTTCCCCACGGTCATACGGCACAAGCCGGTCTTTTGGGTCGTCTTGATGCTGTTTCACATCGCCTTCCTTCTCCTCATCATCGGACACATAGAGCTGATTGCCGAGATCAAGATCTTTCAGATCATCCCCCATGAGGTCTTTTTGGGCAAGGGGTTTGTCGGTTTGATCCTGTGCCTCGCGGTGCTCTATTTTCTCTTCAGGCGCCTCGTCTCACCCTACAGAGATCTATCTGTCCCAGAGGATTATTACCTGCTCATCTTGCTGTTTCTTACGTTTATTTTTGGGAGCGAGATGGACTGGGCGCGTAGGTGGTACGGATACGACAGTCTAACGGTCGATGGCTATCGGGAGTACCTTTCCAACCTCCTCTACCTCAAGCCGTACGTATCAAGCGATCTAACCGCGCCAGGGCATTCTTTCATGTTGCTCTTGCACGTATTTTTCGCCAATCTGTTTCTCATATTTTTCCCATTCAGTGACTTCATGCACTCGGTGTTGTCTTTGCCGATGAATAAGCTGAGACGGGGGTAGCCATGGACAAAAAGACACGGGATAACCTGCTCAAGCTCTTTCAGGGTAAATTGGATGAGGCCATGCGATTGTACCTGGAGCAGTGTACGAGGTGCGGGCTCTGCACCGAGGCCTGCCATGCGTACGCATCTATGGGCCAGATTAAATATATCGCCGCGTATCGGCACGAGATCGTCCGCAGGATCTACAAGCGATATTTCAAGGGGCGGGGGAAGGTTTGGCCGTCAGTAGGGGAGGCCAAGGAATTGAGCGAGATGGCCCTTGATGAGTTGTACGAGGCTGCCTACTCGTGCACCGGCTGCCGACGCTGCATGATGTACTGCCCCTTTGGGATCGACACCCAGATGCTCATGTCCATTGCCAAGCTGCTCCTCGTCGGTGCCCATGCCGAGCCGGAGATTCTGACGATGCTTGCCGATACCTCCATCGAAAAGGGAAAG
>Ga0307419_10001126_pt1 | contig 13865 bp, 16 predicted proteins | sample SalMarWE160230MG_2_FD_202512 | JGI IMG/M metagenome (GOLD analysis project Ga0307419, IMG submission 202512) | Salt marsh sediment microbial communities from the Plum Island Ecosystem LTER, Massachusetts, United States - WE1602-30 | ecosystem: Environmental > Aquatic > Marine > Intertidal zone... | reverse complement strand
TGATATCGTACAGCTGACCAATGAAGGAGGCTGGAAAGATTTTGATGGCACTTACTCGCCGGATGGCAAAAACGTGGTTTTTGTTTCAGATAGGGATGGAAATTATAATATCTGGGTAATGCCGGCCCATAATTCAGAAGAACCAGTAAATTTAACCAATAATACGTCATTTAATTCCTACCCTGATTATTCTCCGGACGGCAGTATGATTGTTTTTACATCTGATAGAGATGAAGACGAATATAAATCTGATATATTTGTGATGAGTTCCAGCGGAGAGAGCCAGACTAATATCACCCCGGATTTAAAAGACTCTTATCAGGGAGGGCCTTCCTGGTAGGAAATATTTGTTTTTGGCTTCAGAAATTATGGGAAATAAAATAATCTACCGAACAGGCGGATATCGGACCATATCTTTTATGTACGGTATATTTGTCTCTGCTGTTGTAAGTCTTGCTGCTGAGGAGCAAACAGAATTGGGGCGGGCAGACGCCCTGGCGGCAAACAAGCCGTAAGGTTTATCATCCATAAATGGCACCACTTCCGACGAGCATGGCTTTCAGGTTAAAATAATTCACGGCAGAATTAAGCTTTTAAGCTTTACCGAATTCTCCTATATAGGTAGGTATAAACAAAAGGGATCTGGCAAACGTATATTTTATCTCAGCCAGACCGGCTTTTTCCATTATTTTTACCAAACCTTCCCGTGACAGGTGTTGGTCGGGATTTTCACTTTTTTTACCATATAAAAAATGAAATACTAAAATTATGCCATCTGGTTTTAATAATTTTGATAATTCATTAACTATATCCTGTCTTGTATTTTTTTCTATATGATATATTACAAGATGAGCCAATATCACATCAAAAGTCTGTTTTTCTATATTCAATTTCCTTAAATCACCGGCCAGGAAATCAATATTTGAATACCTTTCCAATCTTTTTTTGGCAGCTTCTATTGAAGATTTGGATATATCAAAGCAAGTTAATTTACCATTTCTTTTTAACAGTTCTTTGGCTATAAAGCGGGAGCAGGTACCGGTCCCGCAGCCAAAATCCAATACTTTTTCATTGCCATTTAAATTTAATCTGCTTACATCTTTCTTATAAAATGGAGACAATAAGGTATATGATAATATTTCATAAAAGTTTTTAGCCATAATTACTCCTTTACTTTATTTAATTCTCCGGGAAGAAAATTCTGTAGCGGTACTTTCTTTCTATATTAATAATATTGTAACCAGAATTATTAATTTTAAAAGGGTATTTTTATACCGGAATCAAATAAATAATTCATCAAATAATTCTTTGGCTTTATGCTTTGAGTCTTCAAGAACAGCCTTTCCTTTATCTGTTATAGAATAATACTTTCTTATTTTACCTTTAATATTTGCTTTTCTTGAACTTAAGTATCCGCTTTTTTCCAGTTTATAAAATATAGGATAAAGTGTTCCAAAAGAAATCTCATACCCGTGTCTTGCCAGCTCATTTCTAAATTCCTTCCCGTATATTTCTTCCTCTTTTGAATGATAGAGTATATGTAGTTTTATAAACCCAAGAAAAAAATCACGGATGATCGTACTTTCCATTTGCTCACCTCCTGGCAGCTAGATTTAATCTTATCTTACTAATGATCAAACTTGCCAAAAAGATTAAAAAACCCAATAAACTAAAAATTGCTGAGGTAATAAATGCCCACTTGCTTCCGTAAATATCCCATAGGGTACCCATTATAATTGAAGCAGGGAAAAGGGCTAACCCAATTCCGGTATTAAAGAGGCCGTAAGCCGTAGCTCTCTGGTGGGGGCTTACAAGATCCGATATATATGCCCTGAATATGCCATCGGATAATCCGTAGTATATGCCGTAAGCCCCAAATAAGACCCACACCGACCACATGGAATTGGATAGGGCAAATAGAAAATAAATTACCGAATAATAGAGAAAAGAGGTAATTATTACCGGTTTTCTGCCGATCCTGTCTGAAAGCGAACCAAATACCGGTGAAGAAATAGAACAAAATATATTATATACAATCCATATAACCGGAATTAAAAAAACCGCAAGGCCCTCTTCTCTGGCTTTAAGGATTAAAAAGGCATTGGATGAATTGCCCAGACTGAAAACTATATTTGCTGTTAAAAATAAAATAAAAGGCGTGCTTCTAAGGCTGCTTTTTTGTTTGACGGGCGGAGCATCATCACTTCCGGTAGAAGTCTCTCTTACAAATTTTATAAAGAAAATGGCTATCGCGGCAGGAACTACGGAAAATAAGAAAACCAGGCGCACATTGCTTTTAAAAAAGAATAAGATGAGCATGGCTATTAAAGGGCCGCCTATGGCTCCTATTCTATCCATGGCCCTGTGAAAGCCAAAAGCCTTGCCTTTCTTTGAGGCGCTTACGGAAGTAGAGATAAGGGCATCCCTCGCAGGAGTCCTTGAAGCCTTACCCACTCTTTCAAGAAATTTTATAACAAGCACCACAGGCCAGGAACCGGCAAAGAATAAAAACGGTTTTGAGATGGTGGACAGGCCATAACCCAGATAAATAAAGAGCTTTCTTTTTTTTAGTTTATCCGAAAGTCTGCCAAAAATAGGCCTGAAAAGAGAGGCGGCACTTTCTGCAATTCCTTCAATTATACCTATTACTGCTTTTTTCGCCCCAATACTGACCAGAAATTCAGGAATTAAAGGATAGATCATCTGACTGGAAAGGTCTGTAAACAAGGAAACCATTCCCAGCAGGATAATATTCTTTTTTGACCTTTTATTATTCATTATATAGCATAACGATATCGATTATAGATATTATATTTTCCAGTTGAGCTTGTCAATAGCTGTTTATGATAAAAAATGCCCGGCTGATTGAAAATAAATATGGTATGTTTGAAGTTACTCATTGATAGTCATTTAAATAGCCCAAAGGACTACAAATTTTTTTGACCGGCCATTATAAACTCCTCGATTTCTTTTAAAAAGAAATCCCGGTCAGAGGATAAACTGCTTCTCTGCTTTTTTAAATAGGAAGACCTGAATGGCGAATACCTCTCGATTTGATGGGCGTATTCTGTACTATAAAATTTATCGTTGAGTCCAACGGATTCAATAAGCAGTATTTTAATGCTTTTTTCCATCAGACTTTTTAAAGAGCCCAGATTACTTCCGCCGAAGCAGTTAATCTGGTTCATTATCCTTATACCAAAATTGAAAGTGCGGTTGGTCAATTCATCCAGTGATGTTTGTCCGGAAGCTTGCGAAAAGGGAGTTAGAAGTCCTGCTTCGCAATCTTTTTTAACGTCCTGTATATCATCGACAAGTTGCAAATATGCACCGAAACCAAATAAAAACCTTTCCTGAGATTCGGTTAATGAGCCGGAAGCAAGATAACCATCAGCCAGAACTGAAGCGCCTCCCTTCTCAATACATATTTTTAAAATATCTGTTTCCGTGAGTGAGTCCGAAGCGTCAAGGAGGCGGATACTTTTCGTTTGGCCGCGATGAATCGCCAATAAGCTTTCATAGATCTTCGGATAATACGAGCGTTCGTATTGCTTTTCTATCATTTCTATAAGCTTAAAAATATTTTTTTCATTGGCATTTTCAGGCATGATCTTCTTTCCTTTTATTCGCTGCTGGAAGCGCCGGCTGAAAGTAATTTTGTTTTCTGAAGCAGTACGGGGATTATCCAGGTAATTATCAGTGTAGGGATAAAGCATGCTGTATGCAAAAATAGAAGGTGTTAACTCAATCGGCAGATTCATCATGGATTGTATCCCGTTTATTATCCAGACATTACGGCAGGCCTGGAAAATGTCTTCCATATCAAGCTCTGGATCAAAGCGGCGCCCTGTTTCTATAAATTTCTTTGTCATTTCCGTATAGCTGTCTGAGAGTATAATATCCAGATGATTATCCTTAAAATTATATGTTGATTTGAAAAAGTTTCTTATGGCAGAAAGGATAACTTTTAAAGAATTGGAATTATTTCCTTCAAATTTGGATTTTTTATTTTTTCTTTTTTTTAATTTTTTTAAGAATTTTTCTAATCGGGACTCACAGGATAATTTTTCATTATGAGAGTATATGGTACCCAGAAGAGGTGCCTGTGTACTGCATTCCAACCAGGATTTGGCAAAGTGTTCGATATATTTTTTAGTTTGCATATTGGATTAACTTAATCCCTATAAGCTATATAAATTAATAGAATCTAATCCATCCAGGTTTGTGGATTCATTTATAATCTTATTCTTCGAGCTATGGAACATTTTGGAATTATTAAGCAATTATATCATTTTTTAAAAATAGGTTATTGTAAAAATTAAAAAATAGCCAGCGACAGCAGGCAATATTAAAAACGGGACACTGCCGGGTGAAGATATTTCCATAACTGACTTGTCTCTTTAAGTTTAATTATTATTTTCTCCATATCAATACCCGCTATCTCTTATTATCAGGATTAAACATCTGCAATATAATTTATATCTTGCTCTTTAAGTAGTAGAATGTATTTAAAACAATTTATTATAAGATTTAAAAAGAATTAGGGCCAGCAAAGGAGGTTGCCAATGACAGTATCAAAAGTCTCAGAAATTAAAGCATCTTCATCCAAGAGTTTTGATGATGCAATACTGCAGGGGATTACCCGTGCAAATAAAACCCTCAGAAATGTCAAGTCCTCATGGATAAAAGATTTCGAAGTAATGGTCGATGATGGAGGACAAATTGCTGAATACCGGGTTTTAATGAAAGTCACCTTCATTATCGAAGATTGAAATAGATAATCACACCAGGATCTATTTAACAGGCAAGTATTGGTTGTCGGCTGGCCGTAGGTGTAAAATTTCAAATCATTTTTTAAATGAATTATTTATATATTAAAAACTCCCCGGTACATTAGCAATCACCCATTTACTGTTATTTATTTTTTCTATAATTAATGTAACTTCTTCGGGCTCCATGACATCTTCCGGATATGGCAGTTTAATTATGCATTCTTTTTTATTATCTTTATCCTCTATTTTTACTATTGCTGCTGCTTCCCACATTCTCAGGTCCCCGCCATCAGCATTAGGCTGTGCAAGCCTGCCTTCAAATTCAATAATATCTGCTAACTTAATATATTCATCAATACCTTCTTTTAAATAAACTTCACCTAAATAAAGATAAAGCTTATCCATAGTATCAAGATCAGATCCAAAATACCTGTATTCAATGTCATTATATAAAAAGGTCTCAAGATTTCCTTCTTCAGGGTATATTATTTTACCTCCGCCGGAAACATGCCAGTAATGAGCCACTGCATTTTGTGCAAGAAATAAAATTGAAGTTTCACTTATATAATTTTCATCTGAGTCCTGCAAACTTTTTTGGCCGGCATTACAGCCTGTGTACGTAAAGGATAACAGGACTATAAAAATAATAAGCAGCCATACTCTTCTCATTTTTCCCCCTTTTATTTAATTTTCCCTCATGATTGACAAATGAAATAGTTATATAAGGTATTATTGTCTCATGACTTCAAATATTTATAAAATTCAACAATTTATAGGATTTTTATTAATATAGCAAAATAATATAAAATAAACTTATCCTTGAAATATTAATCTAAAAAGGAGAAATATGATGACAAGTAAGGAAAAAATCCAGATCTGCCAGCTATGTAAAAAGCATAAGGATAAAACCGAACTTCTTCCTCTGGAACTGATAGATACTGCGCTGCTTGAATTTTCATCAGGATAATTTAAAGATCTAAACGATGCTAGAATAAAGCTGAAAAAGCTTTATATTTGTATAATATATTACTATTCTAAGATATCATCAATCTTAACAAATTCAGGTTTCGTAACCTTTTCTTTTTCTTCAAATTGTTCAATTATTTCACTATCATGAATTTCCTCATATAGATCCCAAAGGGATTTCTTTATTAGATTTGAAGAATCGCAATTAAAATATTTTTTTAATGTTCTTAAAATTTTTTCTTCTTTTGTATTGAATCTAACTGATATCACTGCCATTTATCATACACCTCTTCTCTTTTGCCAATATAAATAACATAGTAATCATCATTTAAAATATAAAAAATAGACCTATATTTACCCTTTCTCAGCCTATAATAATCTTTATTATAATTACCCTTTATTTTTTTAATATCAAACAAATTAAAGTCTTTTGTCAAATCCAAAGATAAAAAAGCATTATGAAAAAGTACCATTAGCTTTTTTGGAATTAATCCTTTTTTATAATTTTTCTGGACAGATTTCTCATAAAAAATCATGTAAACAATGTATTACAATTAGGTGCTCTTGTCAAGCTATTGTTGTGTGACTTGGGAGAGTCCCCGTTGTTTGTGAAGAACCCAAATTTTTTTCCTCCAAGAACTAAATATCGATCCCTCCATACATTTATAAGGTTGGCTATCTTCTGGTAAGGTAAATCTTCCAAATATAGATCGTGATTTGGAGTGTAGCAAATAACTTCACATATGCCTTTGGACTCTCTTAACCTGTAAGGAAAATCACTGCCGGTATTTAACCTTTTGTTATTGATCCTGTCAGGATTTTTACTGAAAGTCGGAAATTTATTTTCAAAAACTACAATATCATAATCACCGGCCGGGATCTCTGTTTTCATCTTACCGCTCCCTGTTGGACAAAGAGGGCAGTAATCTTTAGGCGGGTGATAAGTCCTGTTCTGTCTTTTTGTGGCAATAGCTACCAGCTTATTTTTAATAGGATCATATCTCAGTTCAAGTATTTTATAACTCCTTTATTCCTTCCAGATCTATGCTTGAAAATCATAATATATTAAATACCTACCATCATCTTTTATTATCACTCTCTTCTTCATATTGAAACTTCCTCCGCATTCCACGCTTACAGAAATCCCATTTCTACCGGATAGTTCATTTCTTCTGCTTGTACTGCTGTCTCTAGCTTTTCCTTTTATCCCTCTATCTGACTTAGTTTTTTCTTTCTTCATCTCTTCTATATACTCTCAAATTCAACTTTTCTTGTCCCATCTGAAAACAAGCATTCTATAAAATCGGGGACAGCGTTAAATTTTTTAATAAACTTACTGCTTATTATATCCTTAATAATATCAATCTCGCTTTTATCAACAATACTGATGACACTTCCCCCAAAACCTGCTCCCATCAATCTCCCGCCGTAAACTCCTTTGATTTTGCTCATCTCATCAACCAGGCAATCAAGTTTTTCAGTTGACACTTCATAATCATATCTCAGACTATTATGCGATTCGAATAATACCTGCCCTAATTTTTCAATACTTTCTTCAATCAGATAATCTTTTGATAATAAGACTCTATTATTTTCTGTCACAACATGCCTTACTCTTTTAAACAACTTTTCAGGTATCTTATTTTCCAGTTTGTACATCATGCTTAAACTGACATCTGATAGAGATCTGATGTTTTTATCTTTTATCATTTTAGATATTAGTTTAACCGCATCATCACATTCTTTTCTTCTTTCATTATACCCGGTATCTGCAAGATTTCTTTCCTCTTTAGAATTAATGACTAAAATCAACTTTTCTTTCAAATCAAAAGGAATATATTCATAAGACAGGTCTTTAAAATTCAGATATATTACATAATTTTCCTTCCCATAAACAACAGAAAACTGGTCCATTAATCCACAATTTACTCCTACAAAATTATTTTCAGCACTATTGCAAAATTTTACTTTCTCTTTTATACCAACCTTTAGATTGAAAAGTTCTTCAATAAACGTTGCCACTCCGACCTCAAGGGAAGCTGATGAGCTCATACCGGCACCAATAGGCAGGTTGCTGTCAATGACTATATCAAATCCACCGATTTTATAACCGTGTTTAATATATTCTTTCAAGACTCCCTTTATATAATTCATCCAGCCCGTATTTTTATCAAAGGTAATATTGTCCAGTGAAAATTTGCCGGAATTACCTAAGTTTTTGGAAAAAATTTCTACATAGCCTTTTTTATTTTTAAATCCCGCCATAAATATATATTTATTTATGGCAGTATTTATAGAAAGCCCCAGATTATAATCCGTATGCTCACCTATTATATTTACCCTCCCTGGGGATAAAATATTTATAAGATCTTCTCTTTTAAAAGTATTTTCTTTGTCTTTATTTCCCTTTACAAATATATTAAAAAATAAATCATGCAATCTTTTAAGATATTCCCTGATTTCTAATTTTTCCATTCTATTTTTATTTTCTATCCTCTTTTTTATTAATACCGGGTTATTTGATCTGTGGAAGCTTTATGCTTATTCAATTTCTTAGAGTCTCAACGACTTTCTATTAAGATAATACAACCGCTTTACACCATTCAGGATCTTAACGTCTCCGGATTCAAGGTCCAAGTATTTCTTTAAATCAATGTAATAATTCCAGGTAATAGAGGAAATAATTTTTAGCTCGTCATGATTCCAACCAGCAATTATATGCTTATGCAGCTTACATATATTGGCTTCTATAAATGCTTTAAAATATCTGCGCTTATCCTATTTCTTTGTTCTCCCGAACAGCGATTTTATAAATCCTACGAATCTTCTACCGAGATTTAGCCTTTTATTCATATAAGCATAAATGGTAAGAGACAGGACTATGACCAGACCAAAGATAAACTGGGTCCAGAACCCTGAAATTCCTCCTGAAACAATTCCAGCTTCCAGAGACCCCATTATGATAGCCCCTATAAAAGTCCCAAAAATAGTCCCCATTCCGCCAAATACCGAAGTACCTCCTATAAAAACGGAAGCAAGTGATTTCATGAGATAACCTTCTCCTGTTGAAGGCCACAAATACAGTACTTCCAGAGTGGCAAGAATGCCCACAAACGCAGCACAGACTCCGACCTGCATAAAGACAATTGTTTTTACTCTCTCAACATTTACACCCATCATTTTTGCACTTACCGCATCATCACCGGTATAAAGTATATGAGCACCAAATCTGTGGCGGTTTAAAATCAATGCAAAAATTACAGCAATAATAACAGCCCATAATGCCTGTGCGGGGACTACACCTCCTATCCTTCCAACAAGTGCTTTGTATAAAAACGTTCCCTGTGTATTAACCAGAGACAATCCTCTTCCCCCGCTTGCTATATAAACTAACCCCCGCCAAAGAAACATCATTCCTATGGTCAATATTAACGAGGGGATCCCTACTCTTACTATCAGGACACTGTTTATAAGCCCGGCAATCATACCCACAGCCAGGCATATAACAAATGCTAAATAGATATTGTTTGTTTGTTTAAACACAGCCGAAAATACCCAGGCACAAAAACCCATTACTGAAGGAAAGGAAAGATCGATCTCTCCTAAAATAATGACTAGTGTCAATGATAAAGCTAAAATAGCCGAAAAAGGAATGGTTGACATAAAAGCATAATAAATGTTATAGCTAAGAAAAGTCCTGGGATTTCCAATAATAAATATTATAAATACAATTATTAATACCCCAAATATACTCAACTGTAATTTAGATTCGCTTATTTTTTGTTTGATTTTCTCTAACATTCTTGCTGTTCCTTTTCCAATTCCAGTTCCTTAATTATTTCTGCCTCAACTCCTCTGCTCAGGCAGTTTAAATAGATATTCCATATATTATTATTATTTTATAAACTTGCCTTGGATGTAAGGAATTACAACCAAGGCAATTTCCAATATATTCTATAACCATTACTTTCTAATACCAGCCTAAGCCAGCTTACCATGTTTGGCTACATACTCCAGATTTCCAACCAGCTCATCTAAGGATAGATCTTTCTTTAGAAATTCCCCTATGGTATTCCCCCGATCTAAAACAACAAATCTATCTGCAACTGAATAAACATGGTAAATACTATGGGTTATAAAAATACAGGATTTTCCATGCTCTTTTATCCACCTGACAAAGTCCAATACCTTATTGGTCTCAGAAAGTGAAAGATTATTTGTAGGTTCATCCAAGATAATCAATTGCGCATCAAAATAAAGGGCCCTTGCTATCGCTATTCCCTGTTTTTCTCCGCCGGATAGACCCATGACGCCCAGATTGGAAGTAAGGCCTGACTGGGTAAATCCGATCATATTTTTCAGTATTTTAATTGCTTCTTCTTGCGATTTACCTATTTTTAAAAATCCTGTCCGTCCGTAAGTCAATTCTCTCCCCATAAAAAGATTTCTCCAGATGTTCTGCTTTTCAGCTAGAGCTCTGTCCTGAAAAACAGTTTCAATTCCTATATTGCGTGAATTTTCGACAGTTTGTCTTTTTATTTCCTCGTCCTTCCAGTAAATCTGCCCCTCGTCCTGTCTTTCTACTCCGGTCAGTACTTTAATAAGGGTAGACTTACCAGCTCCATTATCTCCTATTAGTCCAACAATCTCATTTCCTCCGACTTCAAAATCCACTTCATTTAACGCAGTAACTGCTCCATAGTATTTATGTATATTTACCATTTTTACCAAAGGTTTAGTTACTGATTTATTTGGAGAAATTACTGCGTTTTCTTTCATTTGTTATCTGATCCCTTCCTCTGCCAGGCCTGCTAAAAGATCTACATTTTCTGCATTTACAAAACCGCTTCCGGTATCAACATGGAGACCGGCAAAATAGTAGCTCTTGGTCAGGCATACCTGAAGGATAGGCAGATACCCCTGCAAGTACGGCTGCTGGTCAATTACAAGTCCTAAGTATCCAGATTTAATAGCATCAACTGAAGCAGCTGAGAGGTCAAAACCTGCAAAATTAACTTCGCCGGGTTCTAATCCTGCAGCATCGCCATAAGTTGCCACCGTTGAAGTAAGTGCACCATGGTCAGTTATTATTAATTTAACATCCGGATTTGCAGATACATATCCGGCTACTACCGGGGTACCCAGAGTCGCATCAGTATTTATTTCATCTGAAATTTCCAGGTAGTCAACTACCAGTCCTGCCTCTTCAAGACCATCTATACAGCCCTGCGACCTCAGCCCGCGGGTCGGTTGTGCTAAAAGACCCCAGACCAAAGCTTTATCTCCTTCTCCCAGGCCAAATTCAATTACAGCCTGCCTGGCTAAATTCATTCCTGCAGAGTAGTTGGAAGCACCAACATAGCCAAAACCATTGGCACCATACTTTGCCTCAATGCTTGGAAGTTCCGTATTCTGGCTGGTCACTATAATTCCTTTTGATTCGGCTTCATCTACCAGTGGTGCAAATGCGTCTTCTCCAGGATGCCCCATGATGCAAATACCATCAGGATTTGCTGCAATCGCTTCTTTAAATTGTGAAATCATTGTTTCAACGTTCCAATCAGACCAAACATAAGTCACATCACACCCTAAATCCTCTTCTGCAGCTTTTGCTCCACTATAAACAACACTGGCAAACGGTCCACCTTCGGGTCCGCCGGGGAAGAACCATATGCTTACATCCTCGAAGTGTTTTCCGCCTGTAGCTCCTGCTTTGTCGCATCCGTATAATGTTGAAAAAGACACAACCATTACTACACTCATTACTAAAATCACTACCCATAATAATAATTTTTTCATTCTAAAACCCTTCTTTCAAAACTCCTAATTGATAAATACTTTCTTTAAAACCTGCCTCCCTTCCTCTTTTATTTGTGCGTATTACTTTTATTACTTTTTTAAGATTTTTTTTATTGCAGTTTAAATCAGTTATCTTTAACAAATCTTTTTTAATACACTCCGCCCTCTTCGAGGTTTCTCCATCGTATCTCTATTAAAAGTTTTAAGTTTTTATGAAGAAATTTTTTTAACTAAACTATTTATAAAGCTGAATTTATTGACTTAGCTGTATTCGTGTTAAAATTTTAACCCTGATCACTTAAAATTAAAAACACTTGCGCAAGTGCTTTCTTATCCTATTAAAAAAAGCTGTCTGTGTCAAGCTTTTAAATTTATTGGTAGTGGGTCAATTTGACTCAATTAAGTTTAAAATATCTTTTATACTCCAAATATGATTTGTTATCCCTGCTGCCATAGCAGGTGTTTTTATATAAGGCTTCGATAAAGATTTATGAGGTCGGGCAAAATTATAATACATAAAATGTAGAGCAACAGCATGCTCTAAATTTTCTATCTTTTTTGAAAATGCATTGGTAAGTCTGGTAAATCTTCTCATGCTCATTCTCATTGTAAGATTTTGCCTTTCAACATAACTGGTAGAAATTAGTTTAGGATTTGGTTTTCCTTGTAATATACGCTTCTCCGTTGCCACACAATCAGCCGAGCTATATCTTTTTTCATTATCAAGTTCATCATTTCCATACATCTTAACAAACATAGCATAATAATCTACATCAGAGCCAAAAGCATTTTCAACAGCTTCTAAATATATTTTATGACCATCCGTGGTAAGCTGCACCCTATTAACTAATCTATTTTTTAAATCATTTACAAAAGCAATAGCATAATCGCAATCTCTTAAACCTACTAACCAAGAGGAAACTAATTTGGTATCTGCGTCAATGGCTATAAATGTCCAGACATTACCATAACCGAATTTGCCCTGTTTATCATCGGGAACATTTTTCTGTTTTGCATAGCAGAACGACCAAATCTCATCAATCTGAATGTTCTTACAATTAAGATTCCTTAAATGCTCATTCTGATATTTACTACAAGCTTTACCGACTGATTCTAACAGTCTTGTTACTGTACCCTTAGCAGTACCAGTTATGCGACAAGTAGCCCTAATTGAATTACCCTCAACTAAGGCTCTTATTATCTGTACTCTTTTTTCTGTACTTAACTTATTCATAATTGTATTATACTTGACCGCTCAAGCAATGTCAAGAAAAAATTCTATTATTTAATAATTTAACTTTGGAACTATCAGCTTGACAACAAATATAAATAGTTATAGAATGTAGTTCCGATTGGTTGGATAGGTTTTATTTTAGACCTATCCATTCCTGTTTTTAGAAGTATTTTTTCATATTTTCAACATAAGCAATTTTATTCATAAGTAGTTGTCCTCTATATAAATTTGAACTATCATTTCTACTTGGTAATAGAATTTTTAATAATTTATTTTGTCTTAAAAGATATTTAACTAAAAAATAATAATCACTATCTCCGGCTACTATTATTGCTTTATCATAGTTATTTATTTTCGCAAGAACATGCGTTATTAAATTTGAGTCTACATTTGCTTTAATCTCATTATCACTGTCTATTATTGGTTTTCTTAAAGATAGTTGAAACCCTGCACTTCTTAAAGACCTATATAAAGTGCAATTTCTGCCTTGTGTGTAACCGATAAAATAAAAGGCTTTTGTTATACTATAAAAATTCTTAAGAATTTCAAAAAATCTATAATAGCAAAAATACCAATTAAATTTCTTTACAGTCTCATGTAAGTTTTGCCCATCTATAAAAGCATAATTATTAATTTTCTACTCCCTGCTTATCTTTAAAAAAAGAATTTTCAAAAACAGAATTCTGTTGAGATTGCGATATACCCTGAGATTCCTTTTTCTCAGTATCTACGATCTTATATACCCCAGGCTCAACTTTTTCAAATAATTTTTCATTTCGCTTTATAATAGTAATTAAAATACTTGTAGCATTTTTAGGAGTTTTAAAAAAGCCTGCCTCAACCATTATATTTTTTACGTCATTTAATTTAAATAATTTATTTTCATCTGCAATTATTTCCGCAATTTTTTCAATAGCTTTTATCTGTGTTATTTTATGCTCTTTCCTTTTTTCTTTTAGTAAATCTACAAGTTCTTGATTCTCAGTAACTATTGATTCAATGATTTTAACAAATGACCTCTTTTTTACTGTTTGTCTAAAGTTTTTTGCGGTACTTATCTGTTTTTCAATGTCATTAATTCTTTTTAATAGTTT
>Ga0307419_10001125_pt1 | contig 13867 bp, 10 predicted proteins | sample SalMarWE160230MG_2_FD_202512 | JGI IMG/M metagenome (GOLD analysis project Ga0307419, IMG submission 202512) | Salt marsh sediment microbial communities from the Plum Island Ecosystem LTER, Massachusetts, United States - WE1602-30 | ecosystem: Environmental > Aquatic > Marine > Intertidal zone... | reverse complement strand
TCGCCGCGTATTACCATCCGCTGGCCGTAAGGCGCTTCGCGCCTCACAACCAGCGAATGCAGCCGACAGCGCGTGTAGGCAAGCAAGCTTGCCCACCCGCTTGCGGCTGATCCGCGGCGAATAAGCTGACCGCTCGCTCCGCTCACGGCCAGCTTATCGCCGCGATTGAACCCTGTTCCAGACACATTTTTATACAATTTGTAAAAGCAATTGACAATTTGCATAAAACTCTGTTAGTCTGTTGCCATGATCCATCGAAATGTAAAAGAAACAATTGAAAACCTGCTGGGCGGATTTCCCATTGTTACCCTGACAGGACCACGTCAGTCGGGCAAGACGACCCTTGCCAGGGCGGTTTTTGAAAATCATCCATATGCGTCTTTGGAAGAGCCGGATCTGCGGCAGGCCGCCAATACAGACCCCCGTTCTTTTCTCGCACGGTTTCCCGACGGCGCAGTTCTGGATGAAGTGCAGCGGTGTCCGGAAATCTTGTCCTATCTTCAAACCCTGGTGGATAAGGATCGCCGAATGGGTCTGTTTATATTGACAGGGTCCCAGCAGTTCGGTCTGATGTCCGGCATTACACAATCTCTTGCAGGACGAACCGCTTTTGTGGAATTACTCCCCTTTTCTGTGCCGGAACTGGCCCTTGCGGAAAAGTTACCGAATGACATTGATGCCATGATGTTGACCGGCTGCTATCCACCGATCTATGATCGCGCATTGGCGCCCGCGGCCTGGTACAGCGCTTATGTAACAGCCTATGTGGAACGGGATGTCAGGCAAATGCTCAAAATTCAGGATCTGGAAACGTTCCAGCGTTTTGTCAGGCTATGTGCGGGCAGGACGGGACAGTTGCTGAATCTGTCTTCCCTAGCAACTGAATGCGGTATTACCCACAATACCGCAAAATCATGGATATCTGTTCTGGAAGCCAGTTATTTAGTCTTTCTCCTGCGCCCCCATCACGTCAGTTTTAACAAGCGACTGGTAAAGATGCCCAAACTGTATTTCTATGATGTGGGCCTGGTATCTTGGCTTTTGGGAATCCGGACAACCGAACACATGATAACCCATCCGTTGCGGGGCAGCATTTTTGAGACCTTTATCATATCGGAGCTGATCAAATCAAAATTGAACAAAGGTGAAAAGCCGGCTTTTTCATTCTGGCGGGACAGCAACGGTAACGAGGTTGATCTCCTCGTTGAGCAGGGAACCCGGCTGATCCCGGTTGAGATCAAGTCGGGCCGCACCCTGACACATGAAGCCTTTGCCGGACTTCATAAATGGTGCGCCCTGGCCGGAGACAAGGCTATCGCACCCGCGTTAATCTTCGCCGGAGATGAATCCTATCAGCACAAAGAAATACATGTACTGGGGTGGAGGGAGTGCGCGCATTTGCCTGAATGAAAAGGCGTGTGGGCTCCCGTGACTCTTTTTGTTGAATATGGGCTGGGGGTCTGCTCTAGACTCACCTTGAATAAAAGTGGGGCCGTGCACTGATTTTCAATTTGTTTTGGATAAGCAACGGGGTCACCCATTAAAGGGCTGGTCAAGAGAAAAAACACCTCTCCTGTCGAAAAAATCTCCCCTTTTTTTCATTGGCCTCAATGTCCGCACCACGACGATATCGTTTTCGCCTACCTGTTGCGCGCCCGTTACTTCTGTCTCATTGGTTCTGGGTCAGACTACGCTGATCCGCACCAGTCACCCATCAGGATCAAGGCCAGTGTGCCTTATGCAACATGCTTAAAACACGGCCCCTAGTCCGCAAAGCGGACCCCAGAAAATCGTCGGTACCATGCCGTGTCCAATTGGACGTATTACAAATCTTATGGTTTTTAGCCAACCCCTTTGTGGTTCACGGCATAGGCGAACCAGCAGCAAAAACTAATACCGTCTAACAGACGTCTGTTATGTGGATGCAGCAGATCCCAATCAAACCTTGTGGCTTAATACCAACCCCCGTACCGGTTCACTGCTGCATCCAAACTGATTAATCAAAAAGCTTGCTTGCATCATAAGGTACCTGATCACGCATAACGTAATAGGATGCCCTGGCCAATTTGTTGCTCAGCGCCTTGACAGCAACTATCCCGTTGGTTTTCGCCTTTTTGCGCTGATAGAACCTTTTTGCCTTTGGGCAGAATCTGATGGCAAAGTTTGCTGCTTCTACATATGCCCATGATAGGTATTTGTTGCCGTTCTTCCTGTTATTTTCATCCTTTTTCTTGCCATTGGAAAGCCTCTCGCTTCTTACGCACCGGCAATAGGAAGAATAGTTTCCAACCTTAGCAAAACGTCCTATGTCTCCAACTTCCAACATGATTGTTAAGGCCAGTATATTGCCAACCCCAGGAATAGTCAGCAATAGCTTGAATTCATCGCGCAGCTTAACTTCAGACATTACTTGTTTTTCTATGCTTTTGATTATCTCGGCCAGATAGCTAATGACCGCTATATTGTTCTTAGCTGCAAATACCAGGTTGGCTGAGTCAAACAAGGAATCGGCATCTGATTCCGCGAGTCTCTTAATGGCACGGCATGACATCCGACTACCAACATTTCTGGTAACCATGCTTTGAAGGCTCAAAATATGAGCTGTTCTGTGTTTGACAAATAGAAGCCTTCTGCGTAGTAAATCCCTTACAGGCCGTTGCTCTTTCGGATAAATATAGCCCTCGGGCAGTATGTTGAGACGAAGCATATGGGCCAACCAAAATGAGTCCCAACGGTCATCGGTATGTTTGAGGCCCTCATATTGCTTGATGGCAGACGGATTGGCCAGATGAACTCGGTAACCAGCACCCTGCAGCCCGTCGACAAGCCAGTACCAGTTGTACGTCGATTCAACAACGATACCGACGAGTTGGTCTTCAAACGGCTCAAAAGCCGACAAAATGGCGTCCAAACGATTAGGGACCCTCTTGCTGTAGAGCCTTCGATCTTGATCGTTAATAACCCCGATGTAATTGTTACTTGCGTGCAAATCGATTCCAGCGTAAGCTTTCATAAGACACCTCCTAAATCCACTATTTTTCCTTGGTTCCATAGCATCATTTGCTATGGATAGGGAGGTGTCTCCCCTGCAAAGCACTAACGGCACAGGTAAAGAACGAAGCCCTTTATATGATTATCAAATCTCAACATTTGACATGCATGTCTGACCCTTTCTTGTTGATATCAGGCGGACAATGTTCTCACGGTTTTTTCAACAGACGCTACCATTTGAGACATAATTTTGTCCAAGTCGTCTTCAAGGCCCACGAAATCCAAGGCATTGTCGTCCATGTCGTAGGAGGAGGCATCTATGCCGGTTCCCAGTTCACTCCTCAGAGCAATGATGTCGGCGATGTGAAGGATGTAGGCCAACTCATTGTCCTGTGACCGGGACGGATAGTGATGATATCTGATGGCAACGGCAAGGTGCTCAGGAATATTCCACTTCTGGCACACCTCAGAAGCTATTTCTCCATGATCCACGCCCAGAATCTTTTTCTCGGCCGTCAGAAAATTCTGGTGCCCATTCGCCATGCAACCTTCGAAGGCTTGCCTTCTTTCAAGGATGTACTTATCAAGAACCAGCTTGCCTGCGTCATGAATGAGCCCTGCTGCAAACACATCGTCTGACAGTGCCGGATTCTTCTTGGTGGCAATCAACCGCGCGCCCAAGGCAACGGCCAGCGAATGCTTCCACAGGTCTCCGGCATTCAGTCCATAGCCCTTCAGGGTTTCACCCATGAGCCTGGAAGTGAACGCCAAGGTGACGAGTTCCGCCAAGGTCTTATACCCCAGGACAACCGAGGCCTGCTGAATCGATGAAACTCTTTTGCTGAGGCCATAATAGGCAGAGTTGGCCAGCTTCAAAACTCTGCCGGCGATGGCCTGGTCAGTGACAAAGACAATGGCAAGGTCTTTGAAACTTGAATTCGGGTTTGCCATGACCTCTCGGGCCTTATGCGCGGCCTGCGGCATGGGAGGCAAGTCACTGACAGCCCCCAAGATCCTCTCCCTTAAGACGTCTCCCGTCGGTTCATTGATGCCGGAATTTGTTGATAGAGTACGTGTCTTTTGGCATTCCGCTGTCATCGTAAACGCCTCCTTCCGTTATCTTAAGAACAGGTCTATGTTAGGGGTCAGGTCTCAACATTCAACAGCTAGGTTGAATGTTGAGACCTGACCCCCAACTACTTGCTAATTAAAACGACTACCGTGCGCGGGCCGATCTCATAAACATTCTGATCACCAAGCCTCGGTTCTTTCCCTTCCTCGGAGATGTCGTGGGGACTTTCCAGCATCGTGTCCATGACCCTGAACCACTTCCTGCTCCCCGTCAATCTTGGGAGTTCTAACGCGAGGGATTCCCAGTAAGCATTGGCCGCGATATAGATATCCGCTATTTCCGGGGCGCTGGGGGTTTTCTCTGAAATCTGTACGGCCACATTCCTCGATTCCCAGGACCAGTCCGGCTTTCCGGGCTTTACTCCATGCCAAGTGACAGGAAAGCCAGGCGCGCCTTCCTCCTTGGTGAAGCTTCCGTACCTCAAGGCCGGATGATTCTTGCGGAACCTGATCAACAACTTGAAGAATCGCAGCAACCCTGCGTTTTTACGAGTGAGGTTCCAGTCCACCCAGCTTATTTCGTTGTCCTGACAATAAGCGTTGTTATTTCCAAGCTGGGTCCTGCCCATCTCGTCTCCGGCAAGGATCATGGGCACCCCCCTGGAAAGTAGTAAGATGGCGGCGAAATTTCTTACTTGGCGGCGACGAATAGGGTCCAGCTCTTCAGGGCTATGCCCGGCATCACCCATGATGTCCCCGAGAGGCAAGGGCCCCTCCCATCCACAATTCCAGCTAAAGTTGTCGTTGGCCCCGTCCCTTCCTTGCTCACCATTGGCTTCATTGTGTTTGTCATTGTATGAAACTAAGTCGGCCATGGTGAAGCCGTCGTGGCAGGTGACGAAGTTGATGCTGTGATAAGGCGCCCGACCACTTCCCTGGTAAATATCAGGGCTTCCCATCATGCGGCTGGCCAGCGCAGAGACCATTCCCGGCTCGCTCTTTACAAATCTCCTGATATCGTCCCTGAACTTTCCGTTCCATTCGGCCCACCGGCCCCAGGCGGGAAAGGTTCCCACCTGGTAGAGTCCGGCCGCATCCCATGCCTCAGCAATAAGTTTGGTATTGCCGAGCACTGGGTCGGCTGCGATCCTTTCCAAGAGCGGGGGGTCGGTCAGCACTGATCCGTCCTGGCCTCTGCCCAGGATGGAGGCCAAGTCAAACCTGAATCCGTCCACGTGCATCTCGGTTACCCAATAGCGGAGCGAGTCCAGGATCATGTCACGGACCACCGGGTGATTGCAATTCAAGGTGTTTCCGCACCCCGAATAGTTATAGTAGGCCCCGGAATCAGGCACGATCATGTAATAGGTGCTGTTGTCCAGTCCGCGGTAGGAAAGGGTAGGGCCCCGCTCGTCCCCCTCGGCTGTATGATTAAAGACGACGTCAAGGATGACCTCGATGCCGGCTTCATGCATAGCTTTAACCATGGCCTTGAACTCCCTGACTGAACCACAATTTTGGTTTTTTGAGGCATATGAGGCCTTAGGTGCGAAAAAGGAAATGGAGTGGTACCCCCAGAAATTGAGGAGCCGTTCGCCCGTCAAGGGATTTGTCCTGTTGGTGTCGGTCTCCTCGAACTCATTTACCGGCAGCAGCTCCACTGCGGTGACTCCCAACCCTCTTAGGTGGGGGATCTTTTCGATCAGACCGGCATAGGTCCCGGGATGGGTCACCCTGGAGGATGGGTGGCAGGTTAGGCCGCGAACGTGAAGCTCATAAATGATCGTCTCGGAAAGGGGAATATTCAGCGGCTGATCAAATCCCCAGTCAAAATCATCATCCACCATCAGGCTGCGACGTCTTTTGATAGAGGGCGCAGACGAAGACTTACCCTCCGAGTTTGAGATTCCTCCCCAGACCTCTCCTCCGGACAGCGCCTTGGCATACGGGTCAATAAGAACTTTGGATGCATCGAACCTGTGAATGTGTGGTTCGTCGTTGGGCCGGCGGTCCATCCTGTAGCCGTACTCGATGCCTGGATCAAGGCCCCGGACCAAGGCGTGCCAGGTGTACCCGGTCCGGTTGTATCGGCGGTCGAGGGGAAATTCTGCGATCGGAGCATCCTCGCCAGGGATGAACAGGACCAGGCTGACCGATGTAGCGTGTTTGGAGAACACGGCGAAGTTGATTCCTTCCCGTTTAAGGGTGGTCCCTAGCGGAAGAGGCCCACCCCTGGATATCTCGAAGTCCTTGCCGACAACATCCAGAAAACCCTCTCCGGTCCTTTTCCCGTGTCCAGCCATTTTCTCTTGTCTCCTGCATAGATGCCCACACTACAGGACCGATCTGAGGTCCCATATGTCCCTGGCATACTCAGAGATCGTGCGGTCAGAAGAAAACTTGCCGGTGCGAGCGACGTTCAAGATGGCCTTTTTCGCCCACAACGATGGATCTTTATATTCCCGGGATGCCGTTTCTTGTGTTTCAAGATAAGACTGAAAATCTGCAAGATGGAAATAGTAGTCACCGTGATGGAGGATACTATCATAGATGGGTCTGAAAAGGCCGGGCTCATGGGCACAGAACATCTCGGAAGCGATACTTTCCATCACGCGCTTTATGTTCGGGTTCTGGTTGTAGTAATCCCAGGGATTATAAGCGCCGCCATTTCTCAGGTCCCGAATCTGTTCAACCTTGAGGCCGAATATGTATATGTTTTCTTTCCCAACTTCCTCCAATATCTCGACATTTGCTCCATCAAGGGTGCCTATGGTCAGTGCGCCGTTCATGGCGAGCTTCATGTTTCCCGTGCCTGATGCCTCCATGCCTGCGGTGGATATCTGTTCGCTTAAATCAGCGGCCGGGATGATCCTTTCTGCAAGGGACACCCTGTAGTCAGGAATAAGGACCACCTTCATCTGTCCGTCAACCCTGGGGTCTTTGTCAATGACCTCGCCCACACTGCATATAAGCTTTATAATCAGTTTTGCCATATAATAGCCGGGCGCTGCTTTGCCCGCAAACACATAGGTCTTGGGCACGGTCAACTGTCTTTGATCTTCCACTAAACTCAAGTACTGATGAATAATATGGAAAACGTTCAGAAGCTGGCGCTTGTACTCGTGAAGCCTCTTGATCTGTATGTCAAAGAGGGTGTTGGGATCCACTTCAACTCTGGCCGTATCATGGACAACCTTCGCTAGCCTTTCCTTGTTAGCCCGCTTCACTTCAAGGAACGTTTTTTGAAATCCTTCATCATCCGCATATTGTTCCAATTGCCTCAGCTTGCCCAAATCCGTGACCCATGCATCGCCAATTGTCTTCGTTATCAGTTGAGACAGTGAGGGGTTTGACTTCAATAACCACCGGCGTTGCGTGACGCCGTTGGTCTTGTTGTTGAATCTCTCGGGCCAAAGCTCGTAGAAATCGGGCACCAGTGAGGTTCTTACAAGTTCGGAATGAAGTTCCGCCACACCATTGACCGAATGGCTGCCCACTATGGAAAGATAGGCCATACGAACCTGTTTCGTCTCACCCTCTTCAATGATGGACATTCTTCGCAATCTGTCACCGTCATCAGGCCACCGGGAGGTGACTTGCTGCAAGAATCGGTTGTTTATCTCGTATATGATTTGCAGGTGTCTGGGAAGCACGTGTTCGAGCAAGGGAACAGGCCATTTTTCCAACGCCTCTGGAAGCAATGTATGATTGGTATAGCCAAGGGTGGCCTGTGTGATTTGCCATGCCTTTTCCCACGCCATGTCATGCTCATCAATCAGGGTACGCATCAGCTCCGCCACCGTGAGGGCCGGATGCGTGTCGTTCAGTTGGATAGCAACCTTATCTGCAAAGGCGTCGAGCGTATCATGATTTGCAAGGTATCTTCTCATGATATCCCTAATAGAGCAGGCGACGAGAAAATACTCCTGAACCAGGCGAAGCTCCTTTCCGGCCTCAACAGAATCTGACGGATACAGGACTTTAGATATGGTCTCTGAAGACATTTTTTGCTCGACGGCTTTGAAGTAATCTCCTTCATTGAATATCTGTATGTCGAATTCGTCCGAAGACCTCGCGGAAAAAAGTCTAAGGTAATTGACGGTCTTTCCGCCAAAGCCGACAACGGGCATGTCGTGAGGGACCCCTATCAATATATTCCAGTCCATCCACATGGGATGGTCGTTTCCGTGCCTGTCCTGATAATGCTCTATCCTGCCGTATACAGGAACGACACAGGCTTCATGGGGTCTTTGTATGAGCCAGGGGGTCTCTTCGCTGTGCCAACAATCCGGCTTTTCTTTCTGATAGCCATTGTCTATCTCCTGTCTGAACAGCCCAAAGTCATAATTTATCCCGTAGCCGTAGCCGGGCATTCCCAGGGTTGCCATGGAATCCAGAAAACATGCTGCGAGTCTGCCCAACCCGCCGTTTCCAAGGGCGGCGTCGATTTCACTAGCCCGAACTTCTTCCATGTCAACACCCATGCCTGTTAAGGCATCCTTGGCCAGATCAAAAATGCCCAGGTTATATAGATTATTTCCCAGGGCTCTGCCCATGAGAAACTCCATGGACAGATAATAGAGTCTCTTGGCATCTTGGTCGTTGTAACGTTCATCTGTTTCCATCATCCCGTCGATCAGCCGATCCTTGACCGCAAGCGCTACGGCCCGGTAGAGGTTGTCTCTTGAAGCCTGATCCCAGGCCTTCGCTTCTGAATACTTAACATGGTGGCGCACGGAATCCTGGAAATCACGTATATTGTTTATTGAATTCATGACTTCTCCTTGTTTGCTTTTCCCATATTCCTCTATTCTAATAGCGCATCAACAGCTTGCCTTTCCCTTTCAAACAGACCGAACACCTTATTCATTCTGGTTAGTTTAAACATTCTCATAACCGGCTCCCTCGTGCCGCAAATAACGAGCTTGCCGTCTTCTCCCAACAACTTCAGGACAGAAACCATGGCTCCCAGTCCACTGCTGTCCACGAATTCCACATTCGACATATTCAAGACGATCAGGTGGCTGCCGCCTGAAATATATTCGGCCATTTTCTCTTTAAACTCAGTGACGGCCCGGACATCCAGCCTCGGATTCAATATCTTGACCATCAGGACAGTTCCTTCTTTTTTGTCTTCAAGCTGCATCTTGGCCTCCCTTCTGAAGATTGACGGCTTGTATACTCTTTATCAGGGTAAGACAGTTCTTCCCGTTCTCGGTTTCATAGGTTACAGTGTCCATGATTTCCTTCATGATGGGAATGCCTCTTCCTTCTTCGGGTATGTTGTCAAGGTCATCTGGATCGATTTCAAGGAGTGAAATATCCTTTTGCTCGATAAATCCTTCCTCCATTGGCTTGCCCGTGTCGCAAACGTCAACGACAAGTCTGTCTGCATGAAGGGTGAAACCAACCTCCACCTCGTGTCCCTTTTCCTTCTCATAAGCGTGCTCGATGCTGTTATTGACGGCCTCTACCACACAAAGCTCAATCTGATTGGATTCACTATCCGAAAGGGGAGTCAAAGAACACAGCTTGTTTATTGCCATGCCGATCAGAGATACCTGTTCCGGGTCGCTATCTATAACCAGCTTGACTCTCTTTGGCATCATGCCTCCTCCAACGTCCTGATAGGGACAGCGATGGTTGAACTGCAAAAAGGAGCGCATTCCCCGTCCCGATTCATCGGGACAGCACGGAGCTTCAATGGACGGCTCAAACCATTTCCAGGGCCAGAAGCGTCATATCATCTTCAAATTGGTCGTCTCCGTTCCACAGACGCAGGCTTTCCTGAATCCTTTCCATCAGCTCTCGTAAAGAAAGGTCTTGTCCTTCTTGTATTAGATTGATCAATCGTCTTACCGAAAACTGCTCTTTTTGGTTATTCGTACATTCACTGATGCCATCGGAATAGAGAATAAGCCGATCCCCCTGATGCATCAGAACCGCCTCCTCTTCATATTCAAGGTCCGGCAGCATCCCAACCGGGTATCCGCCGGTTCCGATTGAAATCGTCTGCTTGCCTTTTTGCAGGAATATGGGAGGCGGGTGACCGGCCTGAGTCATCACGGTGCGACCATCTCGTATATCAATGAGTCCATAAATCATGGTGAAATATTGCATGGTATCTTCATCCGCCTGAAAACGTTCGTTAAGGGCACGAATAGCCATGGCAGGGTTTATGATTTTGAAATAGGGCGGTTCGGGTACGGGCATAAACTGTTTCAACAGAGATTCTTGATGATTTGTTGGAGAAAGCGCTTTGCTCAAGGTCACAGAAAGCATGGCGGCCGGTATCCCATGGCCTGCTACGTCAAGGACATAGAAACCAACATGATTCTCGTCAAGCTTGAAGTAATTGAAAACATCCCCGGCCACATACGCGGAAGGGAGAAATATGGAGTCAAACCTGATTCCATATATGATTGAAGATGACTGTGGCAGAAGACTCGATTGAATTTTCGCCCCGGCTTCAAGGTCTCTCTTCATCATTGAATAGGCGTCACTGAGTTTCTTGTTCGACTCACTTAGCTTCTCATTGCGTTTTTCCAGGTCGTCTTGGAGCTTAAGGATGCGCTCTCCGGCCTTGAGGCGGGCATTGAGCTCCTCTCTATCAAGCGGCTTGACTATAAAATCATCTGCTCCGGCCCCCATTCCTTTGATGAGCGCATCCTTGTCCTCACTTGTCGTCATCAATATGATGTAGACATAGTGCGGCAAATCAGCAGATCGGATCTGTTTGCACAAGCGTGGGCCATCCATTTCCGGCATCATCCAATCGGTGATAACGAGACTAATGGGGGCTTTTTGCAGGACATGCCACGCTTCGATCCCGTCAGAGGCGGTTGCCACCTCATAACCAAGATTCCGAACGGTGCGTGCTACCAGATGTCGTGTCGTGGCATCATCGTCGACAATCAGAATTTGCATAGCCGTTGCCCATAATTTAATGCCTCAAGGAGGTCTGGCCCGTCGTCTCCAGCACGCTCATCCACATATTGCCCGAAAGATCCACCTGTTTGCGCTTTCCGGCCGTTGCCTCCATGGGGATATGAACAAAATGATTATTACACAGTCCTACCAGCATTCTTGTCTTTCCAGCCATGCCCGCATGGACAGCACTGCGACCCAGAAACCCGCAAAGGACATGGTCATTGGCATTGGCTGGAACACTTCGGATCGTGTAACTGGGGTCAATATACTTCAAGGTGATCGCCATATTTTTTTCCCGGAAATAGTCGGCAATGGCGTCTTTTAGAAAAAGGCCGATGTCGTGCAATCGAATGTTTCCAGAGGCGTCGTTTTCTTTGCTCCCGTCTGCAAAGAATTTCTGGCCGGCGCCTTCGGCCACCACAATGACGGCATGTTTCCTGGTGAGCAATCTGTCCTTCAGCGCTTCAAGAAAGCCCTCTGGACCCTCCAGGTCAAAGTCCGACTCCGGGATGAGGCAAAAGTTTACCTCTGGCATCGCCAGGGTTGCCACTGCTGCAATGAACCCTGAATGACGCCCCATGAGCTTCACCAACCCTATGCCGTTCGGGGCGCTGACAGCTTCATTGTGGGCAGAGCGGATGACGTTGACCGCTATATCCACGGCCGTGTCAAAGCCAAATGAACGGTCAACCAGGTATATATCATTGTCAATCGTCTTGGGCACGCCGACGACGCCGATCTTTAATGCTCTTTTCTTAATGGCGCGGGCGATCTGTGTCGATCCGCTCATGGTGCCGTCTCCACCAATCGCAAAGAGGAGACCCACATTCATTCGCTCCAGGGCGTCCACAATGTCTTCAATATCCTGAGGCCCCCTGGAGGAGCCAAGAACCGTTCCGCCGCTTTCATGGATGTTGGAGACGGTGTCTGGTGTCAGGTCCATCAGTTCGTGGCCGTATGTGGAAATGAAGCCCTCAAATCCGTACCGGATGCCATAGATATTGGGCACCCCATAGTTGTGGTGAAGGGTCAACACAACGGCGCGGATGATATCGTTGATTCCGGGACACAGGCCGCCACAACTCACTACCGCACAGCGCAGTTTGCTTGGATCAAAGAAAATATTGTTTCGTGGCCCCGCCCGTTCAAAGGATACAAGCTTCTTGCGGCCGCTGGCTGCCTTCATCACATCATTTTCAACGATGTTCGCCAGGATACGCTCTTTATTCGATACAAAACGTCCGGCGCCGTTTTGGCTTTCCCGAAGCTTTAAGGGAGAGGTAAGCTTGGCCGGACCAAGGGTCATGACAGAGGTGTTAATATGCTTCCCGTTGTTCATGCGACGTTACTCCTCATACGTGAGAGATATTCCCCTTGGTTAAAATATTCACCAATGACCGTTCTTGTCTCCTGAGCGATTTTCAACTCTTCATTGGTCGGAACAACCAGAATTGTAACTTCACTTATCGAAGCACTGATTTGTCTAATTTCTTTTCTGTTTCTACTGTTTTTCTCCGGATCAATTCGGATTCCGAGCTTTCCTAATCCCTGACAGCAGAGGTCTCGAATGATTGGAGCGTTTTCCCCGATGCCCGCCGTAAAAATGAGACCATCCAGACTTTCCAGGGCTGCGAAGTAGGCGCCGATGTATTTCTTTATTCGGTAGGAATAGACCTCCAGAGCAATTCCAGCCCGCTCCTCGCCCGCATTGCTTTTCTTCATCACTTCCCGCATATCGTTGGTGCCGCAGATGCCTTTCAGCCCGCTTTCTCTATTCATGAGATCGTCAATTTCCTCAACAGACATTTTTAGCTGATTTGCCAGGAAGAACGGGAGCGAGGGATCTACATCCCCTGAACGGGTTCCCATCACCAAACCTTCCAGGGGCGTGAACCCCATGGAGGTATCCACACACCTGCCGTTCTTTAGAGCTGCCATACTAGCGCCATTTCCCAAATGGACAGTGATCAAGTTCAATTCACTTAACGGCCGACCCATGTATTGTGCAGATCTTTCGGCAACATAGGCGTGGGAAGTACCATGAAAACCGTATCTGCGTATTCTGTCTCTTTCGTACAAGTCGTAGGGAAGGGCGTACAGGAATGCCTTTGGGGGAATGGTTTGGTGGAAGGCGGTATCAAATACCGCAACTTGGGTCGACTCTGGAAAAATAGATTGAGCGACCTCGATACCCGTCAAATTGGCAGGATTGTGCAAGGGGGCCAGCGGGATGTTCTTCCTGATCGCTGCAATGACATTTTCATCAATAATCGTTGAGGATTGAAAAGCCTCTCCGCCGTGGACAACACGGTGACCCACCGCAGAGATTTCGGATTTGTCCTTAACTGTTCCGTATTCCGGATCGACCAGCAGATCAACAATTCGGGTAAGCCCCTGGCGATGGTCGGCTATCACACGTTTTATTACTTTTCTCAGGTTTTTTCCTTTTTCAGTGACCTTGTTGTGGGTGAGGACGCTGTTGGCTTCACCAATTCTTTCAGCCAGACCGGAAGCCAAAACCTTCTGGTCATTCATATCGAACAGTTGATACTTAATTGAGGAGCTTCCCGTATTGATGACGAGTATTACCATAACAATCCTTTTTCCGCCTGGGCCTGGATTGCTGTTATTGCGACCGTATTCACGATATCAGTAACCGTGCATCCGCGACTGAGATCGTTGACCGGCTTGTTGAGTCCTTGAAGGACAGGACCTATGGCAACCGCCCCGGCCGACCTTTGGACGGCCTTATAGGTGTTGTTACCAGTATTCAAGTCAGGGAAAATAAAAACCGTGGCGGTGCCTGCGACTTCACTGCCCGGCATTTTCGTTGCTGCCACGCCGGGATCAATGGCGGCATCATACTGGATGGGCC
>Ga0307419_10001123_pt1 | contig 13869 bp, 12 predicted proteins | sample SalMarWE160230MG_2_FD_202512 | JGI IMG/M metagenome (GOLD analysis project Ga0307419, IMG submission 202512) | Salt marsh sediment microbial communities from the Plum Island Ecosystem LTER, Massachusetts, United States - WE1602-30 | ecosystem: Environmental > Aquatic > Marine > Intertidal zone... | reverse complement strand
CCGCATCGAAGGCGAGATCGTACTTCAGGGGCGTCGAGTAGACATCGGCGGTGGGATAGTAGAAGTACTGCTCGCAGCAGCCAGACATCGAAACGACCACGGCAAGGAGAAGCACCAGAACGACCGCGCCGATGGCTCCAAACACGACGCGTCGCGCGACGTGCCGCCGCGCCCTAGACCCTTCGCGCGGCTTTGACAAGAAATCCATCGATCGCGGTCCGCATTTCGGACGAGACGTTCTTCAGGGAAATGTACGCGCACCAGTTGTCGGGCCGGGTCGCCTGGACATCTTCAATTACCCCCAGTACCTTCAGCGAGCCGGCGGGCGGGGGCAACAGAAGCTCCACTTTCAACTCCGACCTGGGCTTCATAGCCCTCTCGGTGTTCAGGTCCATGTCCGACAGGCCGAGCCGCTCGCAGAACCCGAGCTTGGAGCGCGAAAACAGCGAGCCGGTCTTGTAGCGGACCTGGATGGGGTGCTCGAGCCGAACGATCGCCCCGCCCAGCTTCTCGTGCCGCTCCGACGCGATCGCGTAGGTGAGCTTCTCGACCACCCGGTGCAGCCGGAAGGGCTGTTTGATGGCCACGATGGCGCCGTGAGAGTACGCGGCCATCAGCAGGTGGGTCGAGCGGACATCGTACGACGCAACCACCTTGACGTGGGGATGCTTCTTGCGGAGCTGGTCCAGCGCGGCGGCCGCTCCCAGCTTGCCAGAGACCACGCGAAGAACCAAGAGGTGCGGGCGCATCTCGTCATACTGCTCGACCACCTCGGCGTTCGTGTCGACGAAATGAGAGACCTCGAACGGAGAGCCCTTGATGGCGTTGACGAACTGCTCCCGCTGCTCTTTGTCAGGTTCCACCAAGACGATTTTGGCTGCCATAGTTCCCCTCCTTCCCCGTCCGCTCGTTTCCACTCCGTCTACGGGGGGATCCGGTGCCTGGTCACCCTGACCCGGTCAGCCATGATGTTATCAGAGTGGGTCTTCGATTTCAACCCAGATCGTAAAAAAACGGGTTGACTTGACACGGTTGCGCCATATCCTATAATACGCCGTGTAGGATGCGCCCCGAATCAGGAAGGTTTCGAGGCCACTGGGAAGCGATTCCTTTCCCGGCGCGGCTTTTTTTTGCGCTTCTTGGAGGAGTTGGGGGATGGCCGAGGTCACGTTGGAAAATGTGACAAAGGTGTTTCCCGGCGACGTGGTGGCCGTCAGCGACGTCACCCTTCACATAGCGGACAAGGAGCTGCTGGTGCTGGTCGGCCCGTCCGGCTGTGGCAAGTCCACCACCCTCCGGATGGTCGCCGGCCTTGAGGAGCTCACCCGCGGAACCATCCGGATCGGCGAGCGCATCGTGAACGACGTCCCGCCCAAAGACCGCGACATCGCGATGGTGTTCCAAAACTACGCCCTGTACCCGCACATGACCGTCTACAAGAACATGGCCTTCGGTCTCAAGCTCCGGAAATACCCCCGGGCCGAGATCGAGGAACGGGTGAACCAGGCGGCGGTGCTCCTGGGCATCCAGGACCTGCTCGATAGGAAGCCCAAGGCGCTGTCGGGCGGGCAGCGCCAGCGAGTCGCGCTGGGCCGCGCCATCGTCAGGCAGCCAGCCGCGTTCCTGTTTGACGAACCCCTCTCGAATCTCGACGCCAAGCTCCGCGTGGAAATGAGGGCTGAGTTGAGCAAGCTCCACCGGCGCCTCGGGACCACGATGATCTACGTCACGCACGACCAGGTCGAGGCAATGACCCTGGGCGACCGGATTGCGGTGATGAACGACGGAATCATCCAGCAACTCGCCGAGCCGCTCCAGTTGTACGACCGGCCGATCAACCAGTTTGTAGCAGGCTTCCTCGGCACGCCCCCGATGAACTTCATGAGCGGGCGCGTGGAGGAAGACGCCGGCAAGATCCTGTTCAATGAAGGCTCGGCAAAGATCGAACTTCCCAGCCGGGTAAGACAGGCCATGGGCGCGGTCTCGGGCCGCGAAGCCGTCTTCGGAGTAAGGCCCGAAGACATCTCCATCGGCGACGGCTCGGCGGTCATCCGGGCCAAGGTCAACGTGCTCGAGCCGCTCGGCGACGAAATGATCGTCTACCTCTCCACCGATTATCACGACCTGATCTGCAAGGCGCCATCGCACCAGCAGGTCGCCGTAGACGACCTGGTCGGCCTGAACTTCAATATCGACAAGGCACACCTGTTCGATCCGGAGAGCGGCAAGAACGTCTCGTTGACGCAGCCCGGTCAGTCGCAAGCCTAGAAGACCGGCGACTCCGCACGGAGTTGGGCGTGGCGTTGCCCGCAGCGGGAACGCCCGTTCTTCTGCGCCGGCCGTTTTTGGAATCGTGAGATGAACGGCGAACTATTGCGAATCATCGACGGCATCCACCGGGACAAGGACATCTCGCTGGATATCCTCTTCGGCGCGCTCGAAGACGCACTGGCCTCTGCGCTCCGGAAGCACATGGGCACGCAGGAAGACATCAGCGTGACCATCGACCGCACGACCGGACAGATGAACGTCGAGGGTACGGACGAACCCATCGACCCGACCAGCCTGGGCCGCATCGCCGCGCAGACCGCCAAACAGGTCATCATCCAGAAAATCCGCGAGGCCGAACGCGACGTGATCTACCGCGACTACGAGGCCCGCGTGCGCGATATCGTCAACGGAACCATCCAGCGGACGGAGGGCGGGAACGTCATCGTCAACCTCGGCAAAACCGAAGGGTTCCTCCCCCGCCGCGAACAGGTCCGCGAAGAAAACTACCGCGTGGGCGACCGCATTCGGTGCTACGTGGTCGACGTCAAGAAGGCCGGCAGCAACGTCAAGATCATCCTCTCGCGCAGCCACCCCGAACTCATCCGGAAGCTGTTCGCGCTGGAAGTGCCGGAGATCGCCGAACGGATCATCGAGACCAAAGCGCTGGCCCGGGAGCCGGGATACCGCACGAAGATCGCCGTCTATTCCGTCGATTCCAAGGTCGACGCCGTCGGCGCCTGCGTCGGCGTCCGCGGCACGCGGATCAAGAACATCGTCGCCGAGCTGGGCGGCGAAAAGGTTGACATCGTGAGATGGAGCGACCAGCACGATATCTTCATCGCCAACGCCCTCAATCCGGCGGAGATCGAAGCCATCAGCCTGAACCCCCGCGCCCGGCTCGCCCGCGTCATCGTCGCCGAAGACCAACTCTCCAGGGCCATCGGCGCACTCGGCCAGAATGTGCGGCTCGCCTCCAAGCTCACCGAATGGGACATCGACGTGATGAGCCAGCAGGAGCTCGACGGCGAGCTCGACAAGATGAAGAAGGTCCTCTGTAAGCTGCCCGGCGTCGGCGACAAGACCATCAGCAAGCTCTTCGCAAGCGGGTTCTCCATGAAGAAGCTCGCCACCACTTCGATGGATTCGGCCCTCACCGTCGAAGGCATCGGCAAGGAGACCGCAGAACGAATCATCAACTGTGCGAGCGAATATGTGAGCGAAGAACGCGCGAAAGCCCGCCAAGCCCGGGCGGCGGCGGCAAAGGCGGCACAGGCTGAGGCGGAAGGACTCGCGGAGCAAACCGGCGACGCGGTCGAAGGAGCGGAAGAAGCCGGCGCCGAAGCCCCCGAAGAAGCCGAGGCGGAAGACGAAACCAAAGAACCTGAGGAACAGGTCGAGCCGGAGGCGGAACCGGAGGACACCGGCTCTGAGGACAAGCCCGGCGAAACCAGCCCAGAACAGGCGCCGGACGAGAGATAGGGCGCACTAGCGGAGACCCGGCTTGGGAACACGAGTACATACGCTGGCCAAGGAGCTTGGGATAAGCAGCAAAGAGCTTATCGCCAAATGCCAGGATAAGGGCTTGGTGCGCATCACCAAGCACATGAACGCACTGAGCGATGGCGAGGCGAGGATGTTGCGCGAAGGGCTCGCCGCAGGCCCCGCGGCCGCCCCGCCCAAGGCCCGGCCGGCTGCTCCTGAAAGAAAGCCGAGCCCCGCTCGCCCAGCACCACGCGCCAAACGGCCTGCTGCCCCCCCGCGGGCACCTGCCCGGCGGCCCTCCGAGCCACCCCAGGAAGCCGAGCGCCGCCGCACCGAGGCCAGACCGGCGGAGAAGACGCGCGGCCGGAAGGGCGCCCGCGGCAAACAGAGAGGACGCGAACGTCGGGACGAAAGCGCCGAGCCGCGCGAACCGCACAAGCCCTCGGCCCGCGGCAGCGGCAAGGAAGAACCGGGAATGGTGTTCACCGACTTCACCGCCGGCGGGACCTATTCCCACACCATGGCCGGCACCGGAGTCAGCTACCAGCGCCGAGCCAGAAGGCCCCGTCCCTTCGGAAGGCGCAAGCGGTACCGTACCACCACTGGGGCCACGCCGGCCGTTGAGATTCCACCTGAAGACAGGAAGGCCCAGCTCTCATTCCCCGTGACCGTGCGCGACCTGTCCGCGGCCATCGGCGTCAAGGTCAGCGACATCATCGCACAGCTCATGGCGAACGACATCACCGCCACGATCAACCACCCGCTCCCCAACGACATGGTGCAGATGATCGCCCTGGAGCACGGCTGGGAAGTCACCATCCAGGAGCGCGAGGGCATCGAGGAAGAGGTCGAGCGCGCCGCGATGGCCGAGAGCCAGGAACAACTCGAGCCTCGGATCCCGGTGGTCGCCATGCTGGGCCACGTCGACCACGGGAAGACGTCTCTGCTCGACCGGATCCGCCAGACGAACGTCGCGGCGTCGGAGACCAGCGGCATCACCCAGCATATCGGCGCCTACGACGTCGAGACGACCGGCGGGAAGAAAGTGACGTTCCTCGACACCCCCGGCCACGAGGCGTTCACCGCGATGCGCGCCCGCGGCGCCAACTGCACCGACGTGGTCGTCCTGGTCGTGGCGGCCGATGACGGCGTCATGCCGCAGACCGAGGAAGCCATATCGCACGCCCACGCCGCGGAGGTCCCCATCGTCGTCGCCCTCAACAAGATGGACTTGCCGGGCGCCGATCCGCAGCGGGTCAAGCCGCAACTGAGCGCCGCCGGGCTCGAGCTCGAAGAATGGGGCGGCGACGTCCCCTGCGTCGAGGTCTCGGCGGAGACCGGTGCAGGCATCAACGAGCTGCTCGAAATGACGCTGCTGGTGGCCGAGCTCAAAGACCTGAAAGCGAACCCGCACAAGTCCGCCGCGGGCGTCGTGCTGGAGGGCCACCTGATGCCGGGCCGCGGCGCGGTGGCCACCGTTCTCGTTCGCGAGGGCACCCTTCGAGTTGGCGACGTCCTCCTGTGCGGGGCGACCTACGGCAAGGTGCGGTCGATGCACGACGACCGGTCCCGGCCGGCGGATTCGGCGGGACCGTCGATGCCGGTCCAGATCTCCGGCCTGGGGGGCGTGCCTGAGGCCAGCGACCCGATGATCGTCGTCGAGGACCTGCAAAAGGCGCGCGAGGTGGCGCAGATCCGAAGCCAGCGCGCCCGGGTGGCCAGCCTGATTGAGCGGTCGCACGTCACTCTCGAAAACCTGTTTGGGAAGATCGAGGAAGGCAAGGTCGCCGAGGTGTGCGTGGTGCTCAAGGCGGACGTGATGGGGTCGCTCGAGCCGCTGAAGGAGAAGCTGAACAACTTGTCGACGGACGAGGTCAAGATCCGCCTGCTCCACACCGGCGTGGGCGCGGTCAACGAATCGGACGTTCTGCTCGCCGATGCGTCGGATGCGATCATCATTGGGTACCGTGTGGTCGCCGAAGCGCGGGCCCGGGCGCTGGCCGAAGAAAAGAAAGTCGACCTCCGCTTCTACCAGGTGATCTTTCAGCCGGTTGACGACATGCGCGCCGCCCTGAGCGGGCTGCTTGAACCCGAGCGGCGCGAAACGGTGATCGGCCACGCCACCGTCATCAAAGTGTTCAAACACTCCCGGGTCGGCAACATCGCGGGGTGCCAGGTCGCCGACGGGGTCATTGCCAACGACGCCCATGTCCGCATCGCCCGGGACGGGATCGTCATCGTGGACAACGCCCGGATCGCCTCGCTGCGGCGCGTGAAGGACGACGTCCGCGAGGTCAATGCCGGCACGGACTGCGGCATCAAGATTGCCGATTATGACGATGTGAAAGAGGACGACGTGATCGAAGCGTATCGCATTGAAGAAATCGCCCGGACGCTCTGAGCAGGAACCGTCAACACCCATTCTGCCCTGCACCCCACATTTGACTTCCGGCGGCGATGAGCAAAGAGAACAACATGGCGGTCGGCACGCTTCGCATCCGGCTGGTCATCCGGGGCGCCCGCTCGCTGAAGGACAAGCGCCGCACCGTCAAAAGCATCAAGGACCGCGTGCGGCACAAGTTCAACGCGTCTATCGCCGAGGTCGGCGAGCTCGACACCTACCAGACCGCCCTGCTGGGGGTAGCCGTCGTCGCCAACGACCCGGGCTACCTCAACTCCGTTCTCTCGCAGATCATCAACCTGGTCCGGGGCGCCCGGGGTGCTGAACTGGCCGCGTGCGACACGGAGATCCTGTGACCGATGGCGAAGATCCGGCTCGAACGCGTCGCCCGCCAGATGAAGCACGTGATCGGCCGCGTGGTCACCCAGGAACTGAAGGACCCCCGCACCGGCTTCACTACCATTGTCGGTGTCAAGGTCGCGCCCGACTTGCGGAAGGCCCGGGTCAACTTCTCGGTCCTGGGGTCCGAATCTCAGAAGCGGACCGCGCAGCGCGCTCTGGAGAGCGCCCGCGGCTACATCCAGGCCCGCGTCGCCCAGGAAACCGGGCTGAAATATACTCCCGTCATCTCCTTTCATCTCGATGAATCCGCCGAACGCGATATCGAGCTGTCCCGCAAGATCGACGAGGCCGTGAGAGCCGACCGGCGCGCCGGGGTGGCCAGGGCGATCCGTGCCAGAATCGCGGAGGGCTCCATTCCTGACGACGTCGTCGCCGAGGTGTCACAGGCCGCCGCATCCGACGAGTTCATCGAGCCGGTGGCGGCGCTCCTGATGGAGCTGATGGACGTAGATACCACCATTCGACCCGACGTCGCGAAAGCCGCCGCTGATGAGCGCCGATGCCTGGAACTCATCGAAACGGCGCTCAAGCAAACGTGGGGCGACGAGATCGAGACGGAGTTCCTCGCCATCGATCCCGGGATCCAGAACGACGATGCGTTCACCCGGCCAAGCTACGCGACGGACGCGAATGGCGCCGCCCTCCCCGTTGAGCAGGTGTATGAGAACAGAGGCAATCTCATCGCCGTCCTCCGGCACGGAGAGCTCCCCGAGCCACCGGCCGAAGCCGCCGAGGAATTGCTCAGGCCGCTTCGGCTGGCGCTCAACGCGCACATCGACACCGTTCCCCCGCATATTCCCCCGTCGCGGCAGGGCGGCCTGATCTGCGGCCGCGGCGCCTGTGATGCCAAGGGCCAGGTCGCCATGGTCGTCGCGGCGTTCCGCCTGCTCAAGCATCTTCGCGGCAAGCTCGGTGTGCGCATCCGCAGCGACCTGTGCGCCCAGTTCGTCATCGGCGAGGAAACCGGAGGCAATGGCAGCCTCTCCCTCGCCGTCCAAGACCCGTTCCGGTTCGACGGCATTGTGATCTGCGAAGCGACCGATTCTCGGGTCTACACCGCCAACCGCGGGGCGCTGTGGTATCAGGCAGAGCTGAGCGCGCCCCCCGGCCTCGTCGCAGAGCTCGCCGCGTACTTCGTCCTCGCGCTGGAAGAAGAAGGCCGGGCGATCAAGGCCGAGAGCGACCATCCGCTGTTCCCCAACCGGCCGGCCCAGACCAATCACGGCATCATCGGGCCGTTCGGAGCCGCGCCGTCGAGCGTGAGCGATCTCGTCGAGGTCGAGATCACTTCGGCCGAGCTCGCCCCCGCAGAGATCAACCGCGCGGCCGAGCGCGCGGTAGGACGATACTGTGCGGTCTACGGCGACAAGACCCGCGAGACCGACCCGGAAACGGGCCAGCCCAAGGTCGCCGAGCACTTCTCTCTCGAAGCCAAAGGCGAGGGCCGTCTCCTGCTGCGGGTGCACGGCCGAGCCGGTCACATGGGCTCCCTCGCTCTCTGCGACAACGCCATCACGAAGACCGCGTACGTCGTCCGAGAGCTGTCTCAACTCCGCACCTCCGGCAAAGACGTGCACATCGCGCTCGCGGGCCACCAAGGCGATGCCTTGCTCATCGAGGGAGCGCAGGGGTTCGTCCCTACCCACACGATGGACCAGGTGGCGGAGCGCCTCACTGCGGCCGCCGCGCGTGGCGCGGCCGAGCTGTGCGCACAGGCCGAGGCCGAAAAAGGTTCGGCCGCCGCCCGAATCTCCTTCGACAAACTGCACAACAACGCGTTTGCTCGCGAGCCGGATTCGGAGCTTGCCGTGTACGCCACCGAGAGCTGCAAGCGCGCCGGGCTCGGCGTCCCGGATCAGCCAACCGGGTGGGAGACAAGCTGCGACGCCAGACTCTTTGCCGACCACTTCCGCGACCGCGACGTCATTGTCTTCGGCCCGGGCCAACTCCATCACGCCCATTCCCCCGACGAGAGGATGTCCTTGCGCGAAATCGCTTCGGGCGCTAAGATGCTCACGCTCCTTGTTCTTGAATCAGCAGGACTTGTAGCTTGAGGAAGTTCGCTCTCTCATCGAGCGCTTACAGGAGACGCAAGCTGGCGCAGGCCATCCGCCACGTGGCCCTGGCCGGATACGCCGGCATCGAGGTCGTCGCGGACGTTCCTCACGGATATCCGCCGCTCGTGGCGGAGGCCGACCGACGCGGCATCCGGTCGGCACTCGCACAGAGCCGCCTCGCCGTCTCCAATGTCAACGCCGCGCCGATGACCGCTCTGCGCGATGAGCTGCGGCCGTCCTGGGTCGAGGCCGACCAGGTGCTCCGACAGGAGCGCGTTCAACACACGCTGGACGCGGGCAAGTTCGCCAAGGACATCGGCGCCCCGACGATCTCGACGCTGGGGGGCGGGAAGCTCGAGGACGACATGACCCGCGAGCGCGCCGTCAAAAGTTTCATCGCCGGACTGAAACAGGTAGCGTCCGAAGCGGCAAAGGGGAAGTGCCCGCCGGTCCTCATCGATCCGCAGCCTGGGCTGCTGGTGGGGGCCGCCGCCCAAGCTCTGGAGGTCGTCCAGCAGGCCAAGTCGTCCCATATCGGTGTCACCTTCAACACCGGCCACTTCCGCCGCGCCGGGCAGGATATCCCCGAGGCGATTCATGTTCTGAAGGAGTTCATCCGCCACGTTCACGTCGAGGACGTGGCGGCGGACGGCTCCGGCGAGGTGGTCGTGCCAGGCACGGGCATGGTTGACTTCTCGGCTGTGTTTGCTGCGCTGGACGACATCGGCTACACCGGCTGGTTCACCGTTGACCTGAGCGGCGCCGACGTACACCCCGACGAAGCGGCCAAGCAGGCCCTCCAGTTTCTCGGGCAGTTCGACCAGTGACCAGGCCCGCTTCACCCGCCGACCGGGACCAGACCAAGGTCTGTTTCATCACCTTCGGCTGCCAGATGAACAAGCTCGACTCCGAGCTCGCCGCCGGCGAGTTCGTCCGAGCTGGGATGTCGGTGACCCCGAACGCGGACGAGGCGGGGGCGGTCATCATCAACACGTGCAGCGTCCGCAGGCACGCGGAGGAACGGGCGCTGTCGAACCTGGGCCGCTTCAAACGGGCGAAAGAGCGCTGCCCGGGCTTTGTCCTCGCGATGATGGGCTGCATGGCGCAGAAAGAAGGCGAAGCGCTCCTGCGCGCGTACCCCTACCTCGACATCGTGTGCGGAACGAAGCAGTTCGCCCGCCTTCCCGAACTGATTGCACAAGTGCGCGGAGAAGGCGGGCGGTACGCGGCCACCGACGAGGCGCCGGTGACGTTCGACCGGGCCGCAGCCGCTCGCCCGGAACGCTACCGCGCGTTCGTCTCGATCATGCGCGGCTGCAACTCGTTCTGCTCGTACTGCGTTGTGCCCTACGTGCGGGGCCGCGAAATGAACCGGCCGCCCGAAGAGGTCGAGACGGAAGTCGACCGGCTCGTCCGGGACGGCTGCGTCGAGGTCACCCTGCTCGGGCAGAACGTCGACGCATACCGCCACGGAGAGACCGACCTCGCCGCGCTGCTGACGCGGCTCGACGGAATTGCAGGACTGAGACGCCTGCGGTTTATCACGTCGCACCCCAAGGACATCTCGACCCGCCTGCTCCAGGCCATGGCCGCGCTGCCCTCCGTGTGCGAGCACCTGCACATGCCCGCACAGTCGGGGTCGGACAGAATCCTCGAGGCGATGAACCGCGGCTACTCGGCCGAGCAGTACCGGACCATTGTTGCCGCCGCACGTGAGACGGTGCCGGACATCGAGATCGCCAGCGACTTCATCGTGGGGTTCCCCGGCGAGACGGACGAGGACTTCGAAGCCACGGCGTCGCTGGTCCGCGATTGCCAGTTCAACCAGGCGTTCATCTTCAAGTATTCGCCGCGCGAGGGGACCCGCGCGGCGCAGATGGCCGACGACGTACCGCAGGCCGTCAAACAGCAGCGCAACCAGAGCCTGCTCGCCGTCCAGAAAGAGGTGAGCGCCGCCCGTCAGGAGACCAAGGAAGGGCGAACATTGGAGGTGCTGGTCGAGGGTCGGAGCAAGCGGGACCCGAGGCGGCTGGCCGGCCGCACGCGCGGCAACGACATCGTCGTCTTCCCCAGGCCGGCCCGTGACATCCCGCCCGGGACTTTTGTGGACGTCCGCGTCACCGACTCGACTTCGCTCACGCTGCTGGGCGACTTGCAGCCGTAGCGCGGCGAGGTCCGCGACACACGTTCCGCCCCGTCGGAGTTCAGCGAGCGGGCTCCAGCAGCCACACCTCGGGCATCTCAGGAAGCTCCCCCTTGGTGACCTCGCACTCGGATGAGCGCAGCTCCTTCACCCGGTCCGGCTGGAGCTCAACGAACTCGCTGACCGGCGCGATGTCGAAGCCCAGCTTGTCGGTCTTGTAGTGCATCGGGATGACGACGGCCGCCCCCAGCGCGTCGGCGACCGCGGCGGCGGTGGTCGCGTCAATGGTGAACAACCCGCCCACGGGGACCAGCAGCACATCGACCGGGCCGATTTCCCGGGTCTGCTCGACGGTCAGCGCGTGGCCCAGGTCGCCCAGGTGCGCGACGCGGAGGCCGTCCGCCTCAATGATGAACACGATGTTCTCGCCGCGCTCTGAGCCGCCTGTGGCGTCGTGGGAGGTCCGGACGCCCCGGATCTTCACGGACCCGACAGAGCCGCCAGCGGTGGTGTTGATGACCGTCGGATCCCCGCCAACGCCATCGACGTTCGCGTGGTCGGAATGGCCGTGGCTCACGGTCACCCCGTCCGCGCTGACCCCGACCTCCGCATAGCGGATCGCGCCGCCGACCGCGTAGGGATCGGTCACGATGCGGGTGCCGGCGTCGGTCGTGAGGACGAAGCAAGCTTGTCCCAGGAACTCAATCTTCATCTCGCACCTCCGTAACAGGTTCCATCAAAACCCTGGTGGGGCAGGCAATCCTCTTATTCCGGCGATTAGTCCGGATTATTCCGGGGACGCCATACTTAATTCAGCCTTCGCGTGGTGCGCTTTGATTCAGAAGTTCCTGCGCCGCAAGAGCCTCTATGCCGGTCCGTCGCGCAGTTCGGGACAGGTCTTTGCCGCCGCGTCCAGGATACGTCGCGCCGTGTCGACGGCGCTACGCGCATCTTCCGGCAAGACGTGTTTGATGCCGCCATAGTCGCCGGCGGACCGGAGGTCGAGCAAGAAATCGTAATCCTGTCCGAACTCCTGGGAGCAGTCTTCTGCATGCACAAGGTCGCGATGTACCGCGGCCCGCACCGCCGAGTGTTTGGAGAAGGATTGCCCTCGCAGGGCAAACAACGCGCTCACGGCGTGAAACGCCGCGTAGTATGCGCGCGACGCCGCCGAATCGGGGTCGATTTCCACAAGCGCCTCGGCGGCGGCCAGCGCTCCCTCGGCGCGTTTCCACTCGCTGCCGGCAAACTCCGTCATGCAGGGATCCCCTCGCGGTGAGCAGCCTGGTAGAGGGGACACTCCACGGTCTCGTACTCTGCGGACGGGGCAAGCATGATGCTGACGTGGCGCTCCAATTCGCTCGACAGGGAATACAGCGCGCTGAGGCCGGTTCGCAAGTCCGCCGCGTAATGGTCCACCCTGTCCAGCAGCACCAGCAGGTCCACGTCACTGTTGGGGCCTGCCTCGCCACGGGCTTCCGAGCCGTACAGAACGACGCCTTGGAGCCGCTCCCCGAACGCGTCCCGGAGCGCAGCCTTCGCACGCTTGAGCAGTTCCTCGCGCTCCATCTTCTGTCTCCTCAACATCGTCCCCAAGGTCATTATATCGCCCCACACGGACAACGGCAATCACTTTGCCGGTTCTCTCATACGCCGGGCAGACTACGCCCACAGGTCCCGGTCGAGCGTTCGGCATTGAATCGCCTTCCGACTTCGCCAAGGCTTCGTCGGACAAGCGGGCGACGTGCCCGGTCTTGATGTTACTCTTGGTATGCCAGGCACACCACAGGCCCTTTGTGCCTTTTTCAACGGTCCCATCCGTGCGCAATCCGTGTTCATCGGTGGTGAGTTCTCTCCCTACGCCCTCGGATGGAACTTCTTGTGCACCCATTTCAACCGGTTCTTATCCACGTGGGTGTAGATTTGCGTGGTTGCGATGCTTGAGTGGCCGAGCATCTCCTGCACCGCCCGCAGATCGGCGCCGCCCTGGAGCAGGTGCGTGGCGAAAGAGTGCCGCAGCGTATGCGGCGAGACCTTCTTCCTCAGCCCGGCCATCAACGCATATCGCTTCACCCGCGCCCAGATGGTCTCTCGGCTCAGCCGCTTGCCTGATCGGCTCAGGAAGAGGAGCCGGCTCCCGTTCCGGTCGAGCTTCGGACGGACGAGCCGGAGGTACTCTTTCAGCGCCTCCACGGCGCGCCGCCCGATGGGCACGACCCGCTCCTTGGCGCCCTTGCCAAAGCAGCGGAGGAAGCCGAAGTCGAAGTTCACCCCGTCGAGGGTGAGGTCCGCCGTCTCGGACACGCGCGCTCCGGTGGCGTACATCACCTCGATAATGGCGCGGTCGCGGATGCCGAGCGGCTTCGAGGTGTCCGGCGCCTCGAGCAGCGCCTCGACGTCCCCGACGTCGAGCACGTTGGGCAGCCGGCGCCAGAGGTGCGGCGACTGAAGCGTCGAGGCGACGTTCTTGGGGATCTTGTCCTCGACGGCCAGGAACTTGAAAAGCATCCGAATCGCGGCGAGTGCCCGAGAGATCGAGTTCGCCGACAGCCCCCGCGCCTTCTCGTGCGTGAGGAACCCCACGATATCCCGCGCCTTTAGCGCCCCGAACTCCGGCTTCTTTCGCGCAGCCAGGTAGGCGCAGAAATGCGCCAGGTCGCGCCGGTAGGCCTTGACCGAGTTTTCGGCCAGCCCGCACTCGACCACCAGGTAATCGAGGAAAAGCTCCACCAGTCCGTTCACCGCGCTCTTCCCCGGATTTATCTCGGCGGCCATTTGAGCGTCTTGACCCATGCGTGCCACGCCTTCTCGAACTCGGCCGCCGGCCGCGGCCCCCCGATAACCTGCTTGAAGGACGCCCAGCCGGTCTTGTCCTTTCCGGCCCCGTGCGCGTCGCGAAACGTTTTGTAGAACTTCCTCAGCAGCCCGCGCTGCTGCAGGTAAAGGCACAGATACCGCGCGTTGGCGTAGTGGAGCGATTCCTTCTCGCCGCGGAACTCCGCGTTGGACATCGTGATCAACTTCTCCAAGGGGACGAACCCGCCCTTCTGCAGCGCGGGCAGCCGCCAGTTCACCCGCCCCCGGATGTGCCCGTCGCGCCCCACGTAGCACTG
>Ga0307419_10001121_pt1 | contig 13870 bp, 11 predicted proteins | sample SalMarWE160230MG_2_FD_202512 | JGI IMG/M metagenome (GOLD analysis project Ga0307419, IMG submission 202512) | Salt marsh sediment microbial communities from the Plum Island Ecosystem LTER, Massachusetts, United States - WE1602-30 | ecosystem: Environmental > Aquatic > Marine > Intertidal zone... | reverse complement strand
GGCCGTTACTCCCGGGGTATTCTCCTCGTCGGGTTCGATGGTGGCGAGGGCCCCCCTCATGATGATCAAGACCCCTTCAAACCCTTCGTTTCTTATGAGGAGATTGCTCCCTTTTCCTACGACCAAGAAGGGGATACTCTCATGGATCAAGTAAGAGAACAGTTGTTGGAGTTCTGCCAAACTCTCTGCAAAGCAGAGGGCATCCGCTTCCCCCCCAATGCGAAATGTGGTGTACGGGGCCATGGGACAATGGAACCGAGCCCCCTTGCCAACGATCTTCATGAGAGCTTTTTTGTGTCTTTTATCGATCATCGTATTGAGCATTTCGATGGATCCCGATGGACATAGCCCCATCCTAAGGCCGTATCTTTTCAAGCCGTTTTAGAAACTCTTCTCCCACTCGGTATATGTCCCCTGCGCCAAGGGTCAGGACCAGATCCCCCGGTTTTGTCAGACCCAGAAGGGTCTGTAAGACTTCATTCTTACTGTCACACAGGGTCACCTCCCGGTGCCCATGTTCTTTAATCCCTCGGCAAAGCCAATCCGCATCCACACCGTCGATGGGAAGCTCTCCTGCGGAGTATATGGGCGCCAGAATGAGGATGTCGGCCTGATTAAAACTCATGGTGAATCGGTCGTAGAGCGCTTTTGTTCGAGAATATCTGTGGGGCTGAAAGACCACCACGAGGCGTCTTTCAGGCCAGCAGTCCTTTGCCGTTTCCAGAGTGGCGGAGATCTCTGTGGGATGATGGCCATAGTCATCCACCAGCATGACGCCCTGCTCTTCTCCTTTCTGTTGAAAGCGCCTTGCAAGGCCTCCCAAAGTCTTAAGGCCCTCTTGTATGGCTTTTATGGGGATATCGAGCTCCAGGGCCACAGCTATGGCCGCCAGGGCATTGTGGACGTTATGAATCCCGGGCATGCCGACGACAACACGGCCCAAGGACTGATTCTGATAAACCACCTCAAATCGTGCCTCTGATTCCCCTTTCTCAATATCCCGGGCTCGTAAATCTGCCTGGGGATTCATACCATAGGTGACATAGCGCTTTCTCAAATGAGGAATAATGCCCTGGATTTCTTTGTTATCCAGGCAGATGACGGCAAGCCCGTAAAAGGGGATCTTATTGATGAACTCGATGAAGGTCTTTCGCAAAGCATCCATATCACCGTAATGGTCTACATGCTCATGGTCCATATTGGTGACAACCGCTAGGGTGGGAGACAGGGCGATGAAAGAGCCGTCACTCTCATCCGACTCCGCCACCAGAATATCGCCCTGGCCCAATTTGGCATTGGAGCCCCCCCAGATATCCAGCCTTCCACCGATGACCACCGTGGGATCCAGGTTTCCGCTGGTGAGAATGGAGGCGATCATAGAGGTGGTGGTGGTCTTGCCGTGTGCGCCGGCCACACCCACGCCGTATTTGAGTCGCATCAACTCTGCCAGCATCTCCGCCCTGGGGATGACAGGGATGTATCGGTCCACAGCCTCAAGGACCTCAGGATTGTCCACGGCAACGGCCGAGGAATAGACCACAACGTCCGTTTCTCCTATGTATTCCCTTTTGTGTCCATGAAATATTTTTCCTCCGAGATCGGCAAGCCGCGCGGTTATGGGGGAATCCTGGAGGTCGGATCCGCTGACCTCGTATCCAAGATTGAGCAGAAGCTCGGCAATACCGCTCATGCCGATACCCCCTATCCCAACAAAGTGTATGTGCTTGGCCTTGCCGAATGTCGTCATTGTTCTAAAGTACTCGTTGCTTGTTGTCCGTGTCCGTGGCGTAAACCCTAAAGTAAGGTGTCAAGTCACGACCTCATTTTTTCCAAATGATCCACAATTACCTTGGCTGCATCACGCCTGCCCACTCTTGCCGCACACTTTCCCATTTCTTCCAATACCCTTTCATCATCCATGTATTTCATCAGGAGACCGGAAAGGACCTCCCCGTTGAGATCTTTCTCCAGAATCATCCTAGCCCCTCCCTCCTGAGCCAACATCTTGGCGTTGATCTCCTGGTGCCTGTTGGCCGCAAAAGGGTAGGGGACTAGAATAGAGGGTTTTCCAAGAGCAGCCAACTCGGAGACCGTTGTGGCTCCGGCCCTGCCGACGACCAGGTCTGCCCGGCCATAGGCCGCTCCCATATCCTGAATGAACGGCACAATGTCTCCCTTGATTCCTCTCTCTTCATAGTCCTGAACAACTCGGTCATAATCCGTTTCACCACTTTGATGGATGACGTTGGGCATCTTACCTTTTGTTTTTAATATCTCCAATGTGGCTGCAAAGGCTCTATTTACGGCCCGTGCCCCCAGGCTTCCTCCCACAACCAGGACGGTAAACCCTAGGGTTGTCCTCTTATAGGCATCCGCTCCTGCCACCAGTTCTTCACGAACCGGATTCCCTGTGAGACGAGGCGTTGGCCCCGAGAGATGTTCTCCACTGATTGCCCATGAGATGAAGACCTTGTCCACAACCCTTGCCAAAAGACGATTGGTCAGCCCGGGGAAAGAGTTCTGCTCATGAATGGCCGTGGGGATGCCCATGATTCTGGCCGCCACACAGACCGGGCCTGCAGAGTAACCACCCATGCCAAGAACCAGATGGGGTGTGAATCTCTTGAGGATAGAGAAGGACTGGAACAGACTGTATGGCAAACTAAATAGAACCATGAACCCCTCTCTCCAACCACGGCCTTTGATGCCTTTCACCTGGATTATCTCTTGGGGGTATCCCAAACGGGACAATATCTCTGATTCCATCTTTCTTCGGCCGATGACAAAGCGAATGTCTGCTGCGCTATATCTCTTTTCAAACTCCTTTGCGACGGCTATGCCGGGAAAGAGATGCCCTCCCGTGCCGCCGCCCGCGATAATGACCCTTATTTCATTCTTGGCCGTGTTCAAAACAGCTGCCTTTCGGGTGGAGAAATTTAGCGTGTGGGCAAACTGGCATATTCTGAATGTCGAATACCGAACAAGGAATCCCGAATGAAAGCGTTATACTATTATAGTCATTATTAGATATTCCATATTTTGTGGTTCGAACGTCTCGACTTTTAGTCATAAAAAATCTACCTTTTTCTAGCTTGCACTGTTCCTGTTATTTCTTTGCCGAGATACTGAGAAGTATCCCGATGCCTAAAAGATTGACAACCAATGATGATCCTCCATAGCTGATCAGGGGTAACGCAAGCCCTTTGGTGGGGAGTAAACCCATGACCACACCCGCATTGATCATGACTTGAAGTCCAATAAAGGTGACAATTCCTAGGGCCAGATAGCTTCCATAGAGGTCGGGGGCGTTCAAAGCGATTTTGATCCCCCGAATAATCAAAACGGAAAAAAGGAGGATGACGGTGGCAAACCCCATCAACCCCAGTTCCTCGGCCACGATAGAGAGAATGAAATCCGTATGGGGTTCAGGCAAATAGAAGAGTTTTTGCTTGCTGTTCCCCAAACCTACACCGAAGATCCCACCAGAGCCGAAGGCCAAAAAAGAGTGAATAATTTGAAATCCGAGCCCCTGGGGATCTTCCCATGGGTTGATAAAGGCCCACCATCTCTTGAGGCGATAATCTGCCTGCCAAACCAACCAGAAGAGAACAGGCGCGGACAAGAGCAATACGCTCAGGAGATGATGGAATTTCGCACCTCCAACAAAGACAAGGATCAAGACCCAACCCCCTATGATTACGGATGTGCCGAGATCCGGTTGAAGGAGAATGAGTGCAATAAACATTCCTGCCACAAGCAAGTGGGGAGAAAGCCCTTTTGAGAAAGAGGCCATGTCGGGTCCTTTCTTGGCCATGGAATAGGCCAGGTACATGGCCAGGGACAACTTGGCTAGTTCCGAGGGTTGAAATGAAATGGGGCCGAAGCGCAACCATCTTGTGGCCCCTCCGACCTTTACGCCCACTCCCGGAACCGCGAGTAAGACCAAGAGGGCCAAACTAATGAAAAGGAGGGGATAGGTGAGTTTTCGGTAGAGTGTGTAGGGGATGTTTTTTCCCGTTATCAACAGACATAGACCCATGAGACAAAACAGCCCCTGCCTTTTCAGGTAGTAATGACTGTCTCCCAGTCTGTCTGCCGCAAGAACGGAACTGGCACTATAGATAGCCACTAATCCCAAGCCCAGTAATATAAGGGTTGGAATGAGGAGAGAATAGTCATATCCCAAATGTGTCTGTTCCTTAATCGCCATGGCGAAGCCTTTTTACTTCTTCTCTGAAAACCCTTCCCCTGTGGGCGAAATCCGAAAACATGTCAAAGCTGGAACACGCGGGTGCCAGCAGTACCACGTCTTGTGGGTTGGAGGATAAGAACGATTGAGAGACCGCATCCCTCATATCCTCTGCCAAGCTAAAGGGAATGAGGGGATCAAAGGCATCTGCCAAAAGAGGCTTGGCTTCTCCTAGGATTACGGCCTTAGTCACTTTTCCAACAGCGGCCTTGACGAGGGGAGAGTAATCCGCACCCTTATGACGACCACCGACTATGAGGACGACGGGCCTATCAAAGCTAGTGATGGATTTTGCTGCCGCATCGATATTGGTGGCCTTGGAGTCATTGTAAAAGTCCACTTCCCCGATGGTCCCCACATGCTCAAGGCGATCCGGCAACCCTTGAAACTGGTCCATGGTCTCCTGAATGATCTGTGGCTGGATGTCCAGGACATTGCCCGCCAAGACCACAGCCATGAGATTCTCCTGGTTGTGTTTCCCCGGCAACTTGAAGGTGTCGAGATGGAATGTATGCTCTTTTTCTTCTGTCAGACAAACCTTGAGCGTAGGGCCGCTGATAAAAGCCTGGCGCCCTTCTCCCTTTTCACGACCGTAGCGCAGTACGGATACCCCTCCGCCTGGGCTGTATTGGGACAAAACCTTGTCGTCATCATTTATGATGGCGTACTGCCCAGGCCCTTGATTTCTGAAGATCCCAAGCTTGGAATGGACATAGGTCTCGTAATCGGGATACCTGTCCAGATGGTCCGGCGAGATATTGAGCAAAAGGGAAATCATGGGGCAAAACGTCTCCATGGTATCCAGTTGAAAACTGCTCACCTCCACCACGGCGTAATCGGCCTTTTGATCGCTGTCGGCATAATCCATAAGCGGCGTTCCGATGTTTCCCCCCACAAACACTTTTCGCCCTGCCTTCTTGATCATATAACTCAAAAGGGCCGTGGCGGTGGATTTCCCGTTGGTTCCGGTTACGGCGACCATGGGCGTATCAATCACTCGGCTGGCCAATTCCAATTCACCGATGACCGGGATTCCCATTTCTTTGGCGGCTCCTAAAGGCCCTAGGTCAATGGGAACGCCAGGACTGACGACGATCATCTCTGACGCCCTAAAGGTCTCTTCTCTATGCGGGCCTGTCTCCAATTCTATCCCAAGTTCCAGAGTCTCTTGGCGTAATGCCGCTTCAAGCGTGTGGGCCTCTTTTCGCTCACTCACCGTTACTAGCGCCCCTTGTGCGGCTAACCATCGGGCGGCAGAGAGCCCGGATTTTCCCAAACCGACAATTAGCACTTTCTTCTCAAAAAGTTCGGTGACTTCGAGTTTCACTTGGTTTACACTCATCCCCCATCATCTCAATTTCAACGTACTCAGGGATATGAGCGCCAGTATAATCGCTATGATCCAAAAGCGAACTGTGACCTTGGATTCAGCCCATCCCTGCAATTCGAAATGATGATGGATAGGGGCCATACGGAAAATCCTTTGCCCTCCGGTCATTTTGAAGTAGGCCACTTGAAGAATGACCGATAAGGCCTCAAAGACGAATATCCCTCCCACAAGGATAAGGACCAACTCCTGTTTCGTCATCACAGCCACCGTGCCCAAGATGGCTCCAAGGGGCAGGGATCCCACATCTCCCATGAAGAGTTCTGCAGGGTGCGAGTTGTACCACAGGAAGCCGAGGCTGGCTCCAAACACGGCCCCGCACACCACGGAAAGCTCTCCGGTCCCTGCCACATAAGGAATCTGCAAATATGAGGATAGTGTTATGTGCCCTGCCAAATAGGCAAAAGCCAGGTAGCTGATAAAGGCCACGATGATGGGTCCAATGGCCAAACCGTCCAGGCCATCGGTGAGGTTCACTGCGTTGGAAGCCCCGACGATGACAAATACGGCCAAAGGAATATACAACCATCCCAGATCAGGGTTGAAGGCTTTGAAAAAGGGGACATTCAAGCAAGAATCGAAACCGGGATAGAGGTATAGGACAATTGCCACAACCAGTGCCACAAGGACCTGCAGGGAGAATTTGGCCTTTGCACTCAGGCCGTGACTGTCCTTCCGAACACTCTTCAGGTAGTCGTCCAAAAACCCTACAAGCCCAAAACCGAGGATGATCAACATGACCAGCCAGACATAGATATTTTTCAGTTCCGCCCAGAAGAGTATGGACAGCATAATAACGGGAAGGATAATGCAACCTCCCATGGTGGGAGTCCCGGCTTTTTCTTTGTGATTGGGCGGTCCGTCATCGCGTATGTACTGTCCCATTTGCATAGAGCGTAGCTTATTGATAGCCCACGAAGCAAAGATAAAGAAGAGCATCAGGGAAGTCAGGGTCGTGAGCATGGTTCGGAATGTGATGTATCGAAAGACATTCAGCCACGAGATATCTGATTGAAATAAATAGAGGAGTTTGTAGAGCATTTATAACCCTTGTCAGGTGTTTAGGTTGCCTGTCCTTCACCCGCTCAAACGGGACGACTTTCTTTTCCTTTGTTCGTCTGCGGGATGATCTTCCGTAAGACCTTCTGCCACTTTTTCAAGCTGCATTTTTCTGGAACCCTTAAGAAGGATAATATCTCCAGGTCTCATTACATTTTCTATCTTCCTTACCATGTCTTTGTGGCTGTTGATTACCACGGCCTTGTCCGATGGAAACCCTTTGCTTACGGCGCCCTCTATCATTTGGCGGGCATGCTCTCCCATGGCCATAAAGCAAGAGGGACCCAGCTCAGCTACCATATGGCCGGCTTCCAGGTGTGCGGTGATTGTCTCATCTCCCAGTTCAAGCATCTCGCCCAAACCAACGATCACCCTACCGGCATCCGTAACAAGTTCCCTCACCGTATCCATGGCAGCCCTGAGTGAGGATGGATTCGCATTATATGTGTCGTCCACAAGGGTGACATCTTTTGAAAGATGGGAGACTGTAAACCGTCCTTTTATCCCTTTGAAACGGTTCAGACCTTCAGCAATGCCAGCAAGGGGTTCGTCAAAACAAAAGGCAATAGCAGACGCTGCCAGGGCATTTAAGACGTTCTGAACCCCGGGGACGTTCAATACGACATCCCTGGATTGTCCGAAGCATTGAAGCTCAAAAGCGATCCCTTTCTCGCCCAGGCTGCGGATCTTCCTAGCGTAAATCGGGTGTTCTGATCCCAGACCAAAGGTTATGATTTTTCTCTTGAATCGTGATGCCTCCTTCATGAGAGGGAGATCGTCCCCATTTAAGATCACCTGGCTTTTTTTAGAAATCTTCTCCAGCATTTCCGCTTTTGCCCGGGCCACTGCCTCGACGCTGCCCAGACCTTCCAAGTGGGCTCTTCCCACATTGGTGATAAGGCCGATATCCGGATTTGCTATCTCCGTCAGACGGGCAATCTCTCCGGGGCGATTCATACCCATCTCCAATAGAGCTCTCTGGTGAGCCTCCTGCAATAACAACAGGGTTAGAGGGAGTCCAATCAGGTTGTTGAGATTTCCCTCGTTTCTCAAGGTCAGAGTGCTTCGTTCCAAGATACAGGCTGTCATCTCTTTAGTGGTGGTCTTGCCCACACTTCCTGTGATGGCCACTAATGGAATAGGGTGCTGTTGTCTCCACCAATTCCCCAGGTCGCCCAGGGCTCTAAGCGTGTCGGTCACGGCCATGAGGACCGGGTTTTTCCCGGCGGGTATCTCAGGGTGGCATCCCTTTGCCATCACTACACCGGCAGCACCCTGATCAACAGCCTGAATTATGAAATCATGACCGTCATATTTTTCACCCTTGAGGGCCAAAAAAAGCTGATCTTGAGCAATGTTTCTTGAATCTGTGCTCAAACCGCTAAGTACGGCATCTTTGGGGCCTGAAATCCATTTCCCCCGCATAGCTGGAATCAACGCCCCAGCAGTTATTTCACCCCACTTGGTTTTCATGTGTTTCCATAAGTGAGTCTTGCCATAGAGGTCTTTTTTCAAGCCCACAACCATTTGCCCGGTGATCATAGCGCCGGCCATTTGACAGACTCAAAGCCCTTAGCTTTGTCGAAAGACCCAGAGTGTCATGTCATTAGGGTGCGGCCCCATTGAGCAAGGTACCCTGAAGGGCCGGGTTCCTTTGCACCTACCCGGGGACCCCTGAGTCCCGGAAATGGGGGAGGTAAGGAGCTCAAGCGTTTCTTGATTGCAGGCTTGAAAAGAGTCCTCCTTGACAAAAGATGAACCTAAATCCCTCCTTTTTACATGTCGAAGATCCCGTTGCCTCTTCCGGGGGTCCTGGAATACCTGCCCTCTTATCCAGGATTCCGTGACTTTTGCTGGGAACCCTTCGGCTATATAATCCATTGAATCCAAGACTTTTTATTCTTCTCTTGAAGCCAATTCTTTTGGAGATGATCCAAATGAAAACTATAGTCCCCTAACATTTGACCAGATGACGGCAAACGGTCACTCCCCACCGTTTAGGCCGCAGCCAAGGCGGCCTCCTTTCGATCATCAAAGGCTCTTCGCTCTTTACCAATTATCTGGTAGTCTTCGTGACCCTTGCCGGCAATGAGAACCAAGTCCTCTTTGCCCGCCATTGAAACGGCCTTCCGGATGGCCTCCCGGCGATCCGCTTCAACAAAATACCCCGGTCCTGTGATCCATTCTTGACCAGAAGCATTCAACCGAGTTAACCCTGATTCCAGGATCCCTTTTTTGATCTGCGCGATAATGGATAAAGGGTCTTCGTTTCGAGGGTTGTCTGACGTGATAAAGACCAGGTCACTGTTTTCGCCGGCAACCCGTCCCATCTCATATCTTTTCCCCTTGTCACGATCCCCTCCACAGCCAAAGACCGTAAGCACCCTCCCGTGCACAAGGGGTCTAACAGTTTTCAGTGTTTTAAGGAGAGCATCCGGTGTGTGTGCATAGTCTACCATCAGAGTTAACCCACGGTTGTTTTCCACCAACTCCAATCGTCCGGGGACCACTCGTAGTCTTTCTATACCGTCTACCACCGTGTCCAGATCAACACCGAGAGATAGGGCCGCCGCTGAAGCGGCCAGGATATTGTAGATATTGACCTCTCCGATGAGAGGAGCCTGAATAGACCTTTCTCCCTTTGGCGTGATCAATCTTGCCTTTAAACCCTTCTTGTCGATGAAAACAGAATCCGCCCTTACATGACAGTCGTGGCCGAGGCCGTAGGTCATGGCACGGGCATCGGTCAGAGAGACCAGTTCGGGTCCTTTAGGATCATCCGTGTTGATGATGGCGATGGGCTCGTAATCCCCGACTTGCTTTTTGAGTTCAGTGAATAGGAGACTCTTAGCCTCGAAATATTCTTCCATGGTTTCGTGATAGTCCAAGTGGTCCCGTGAAAGATTCGTAAATATGGCCACTCGAAAAGGGCAATCTCCTGTCCTCCTCTGATCAAGGGCGTGGGAAGAGACCTCCATGATGACATCCGAAACACCTTCATCCGCCATCTGGCGCAGATAACCCATGAGATCGAGGGATTCGGGTGTTGTTCCCGGCGTTTCATAGCTTTTCCACGAGAAATGGTAATTGATCGTCCCAATTACCCCCGGTGTGGCACCAGCGGCAGAGAGTATGGATTCAAGGATATAACAGGTGCTGGTCTTACCGTTGGTGCCCGTGACCCCAATCAAGTTAATCCCCTCAAAAGGGCGGTCATAGAATTGACAGGCCAGTTTCCATAAGGCGTCTCTGGAATCCGGAACATGGACCCTTGTGAGATCTCCCGAGAGACCTTCAAATGTCTCGCCCACCAGTACTGTTGCGCCGTTTTGTATGGCATCCATGAGATAATCGTGGCCATCGACTGTAAGACCTTTGATGGCAACAAACAGATATCCGGGCTTGACCTGGCGCGAATCGTAGACCATCGCATCAATCTCCCGCTCCGGATCACCAACAAGATCGTACTCCCTTAAACCATCTAGAAGATGCGCCAGTTTCATCTCGCTCCATAGCGTATCAATCGTTCTTCTATGTCCTGATTCTCTATAATCGTGAAGTTAACGATTCATCATTAGTCATTCATAATTAACAATTGCTAATTGTTGCCTAACAATGTCGGTCAAAATGACGTTTCGTATATGCCCAACCTCTCTTTCGAAAGGGAAAACTAAGAATGCCTTTAGACCGGAGGACCAAATGTCACTTTTACGGTTTTTGTCTTTTCAATAGAAGACCCTGGCCGAGGCGTCTGTTCCACTGCCAATCCCGTGCCTTCCAGAACCACGCCCAGGCCCAGGGCCCTTCCTCCCTTTAGAACCTCTCGCATACTCTGCCCTGTAAAATCGGGGAGCAGTCCGGAGTGTTCCAACCCCTCCTTTGAGAGAGGCTCTGTATCTGAAGTCCTTTTCCTTGACCCTGGCGCCCTTTTCTTCTCAGCGAGCCTGATTTGAGGCGGGATCCGAAGGTGATGAAGTGTCCAGGCACCCACCTCCTGAAAAGCCGGAGCGGCCACCAAGCCCCCGTATGTGACGGGCTTGGGCTCATCGACCACTACGAGAATCACTAACTCAGGTTTGTCTGTTGGCACAAAACCGACGAAACTGGAAACATAATTTCTGAGGGAGTAGGCCTTTGTTTTCGGGTCCACCTTTTGAGCAGTCCCCGTTTTTCCCGCCGCCCTATATCCATTTATGGCTGCAAGCGATCCTGTACCCTCTTCGGTGACGACCTCCTCAAGGATCTGCGTTACCTTCTTGGATGTCTGAGGCGATATAACTCTCCTGACCACTCTAGGTTTCGTCTCTTTAACGATTCGGCCGGATTGATCCACGATGGCCTTGACCACATAGGGACGCATGAGTTTTCCCCCATTGGCGATGGCAGCCATGGCCACAGCGATCTGAAGAGAGCTCGCATTCATCCCCTGACCATAATAGACTGTGGCTTGGTCGATCTCCGTGGTCTTTTCAATGGGCCTGACAAATCCGCTTCGCTCCCCAATCAAATCGATGCCAGTCTTGCTGCCGAACCCGAAGTCCTTCAGGTAGGCGCTGAATTTTTCATAACCAAGCTTCTGCCCGATTTTGACGGCACCGATGTTGCTGGAGAAAACGACAATGTCGGAAACAGTCAACCATCCAAGTTCCTTGCTGTCATGAATGGTTTCGTTTCCCAGCTCAAACTTGCCCTGCTCGCAGTAGAAGATGTCCTGAGAGGATACGCATTCCTCATTGAGAGCAGCGGCCGCAAGAAAGGCTTTCAAAGTAGATCCCGGCTCATAACAGTCTGTAATGGCAAGGTTTCGCCATTGGTGGGGTTTGTATTCCCCAAATACGTTAGGGTTGAAAAGAGGAAAAACGGCAATAGCCAGGATTTCTCCCGTCTCAGGGTCCAATAGGATGCAGTGGCCTCTTTTTGCCTTGTTCTTTTCAACCGCCGCCTTAAGGGCCTGTTGCGCCCTGTACTGGATATCCCTGTCAATAGTCAGGACGAGACTCTTCATGTCATTATCTGGAGAGGTGGCTTGGCTGACGTAAAAAGGGCGCCCACGGGCGTCCCGCTCCTGCACAAGGGTATGTTGGGGCCCCTTTAGGATCGAGTCGTATCTCTTTTCCAGACCTTCGAGTCCCTGATTGTCGGCCCCGGCAAAGCCTATCAAATGGGCCCCTATCTCCTTGTCCGGATAATAACGCCTGGCTTCAGTGGTAAACCCCACTCCTTCAAGGCCTAATGCCTTGATGTGCTCGACCTCATCAGGGGATGTCTTTCTCTTGACCCATACGAAAGAACGGTTGCTCTGGAGCTTGTTTAGGATCTCCTTCTGATTGAGCCCCAGGGCCCGGGAGAGTCGTTTGGCCGCGTCGAGTTTTTTCTCCACCAGATTGGGGTGGGCGTATACGGATTCAACTTCAACGCTGACGGCCAACTCACGTCCTTGCCGGTCGCAGATCGTGCCCCGTTTGGGCAAGAGTTTAACGGTTCCCTTATAGCCTGCACGGGCCAGAGCGGCGTACTCGTCCCTTTTGAGGACTTGAAGCTGGTAGGCTCTTGCCAGAATAATTCCCAGACCAAAAAGAAAGAAAAGGGCCACAAGATAGACGCGAAATCGAATCCCTCTTTTTTCCTTAACATTCATGGCAAAATAACGATCTGCTCCGGCAAAGGCTGTCTAAGACCCAAGCGACGTGCTTTCCTTTCCAGGTTCTGAGCAGATTTGAGTGTGCGCAGCTCAAGCTTCAACTTCTGATTGAGCTCCTTGAGTTCCAATTCTTTTTGCTGCAACTGGCTTAGGTTATATCCTATTTGAGTCCCTTCAAAACTGGACCAGACGTAGCTGATACTGCTGCCGACCAAGAGAAGAAGTATTAGTGTAATGAGAAGGATTTGGCGATGGGACACACTAAGACGCTTTTTCTTACTCTTCGCGTTATTGACTCGAATGCCTGTTTTGGCATTCCGTTTTTTTTCAAACTCCGAATGCTTCATTCGCCTTACCATCTTAAATCCTTTCCGCACCCCTGAGAGTGGCACTTCGGGCCCTTGGATTCATCTGAATTTCCTGAGGCGTCGGTCTTATTCCCCTCTTGTTCAGTCGCTCAAAAAGAGAGACTTTTCCACATGCGCATTTTGGGAGATCGGGGGGACATGTGCATTGTCTTTCCCAGTCCACCATGGTCTGTTTGACCATTCGGTCTTCAAGAGAATGATAGGATAGAACAACAAATCGCCCGCCCTTGTTCATGAGGAACGGCACCGTGTCAAGGAATGTCCTTAGGTTTTCAAGCTCTTTGTTAACGACGATTCTCAGGGCCTGAAATGTTCGGGTCCCCGGATGCTTCGCTTTGGGGTGATGAGAAACAGGAATCGCATCTTTAACCAGATTCGCCAGTTCTAGGGAAGATTTGATGGGCTTCTTTTTGCGTTCTCTTTCAATGGTTTTGACGATCCTTTTTGCCCACTTTTCTTCACCATATTCCCGCAAGATTCGCACAAGGTTATTTGAGGAAAATGTGTTGATTGCTTCGTGAGCAGTGAGTTCATTATCAGAATCCATTCTCATATCAAGCGGCTCATCCCTGCTGAAGCTAAATCCCCTTCCTGAGTGCTCCAGTTGATGAGATGAAAGACCGAGATCCAAAAAAATCCCATCAACCTTTTCGATGCCTAGCCCTTTCAGGACCTCAGCCAGCTCCACATAATTCGCCTTGAACAGGCTGAGTTTTTCACTCAAGGGAGATAGCCTTTCTTTGGAAATTCTGACGGCTTCCGAATCCCTGTCCAGACAGATGAGTCTGCCTTTCGGGGAAATCTTCTTTCCTATGACCTCGCTGTGCCCGCCGTTTCCTACCGTTCCATCTACATAAACGCCGTCAGGCTTTCTGACCAAGAGTTCAGTGACCTCTTGAAGGAGAACCGGTTGGTGGGTATATTCCAACCTTACCTTCTCCCTTAGATACCCAGTTCTGAAAGGGACTGGCTCACTTCAGGGAATTTGGCCATGGTCCTCCGGAATTCCTTTTCCCATTCTTCTTTATCCCAAATTTCAAAGAGCTTTAGCTCTCCGACCAATACCACCTCTTTTTGGAGTCCCCCTATTTCTCTCAGATCCGGGGGTATGGTAATTCGCCCCTGCTTTATTGGACACTCCTGTGCGCCGGAGATGAAGTAGCGGC
>Ga0307419_10001117_pt1 | contig 13886 bp, 10 predicted proteins | sample SalMarWE160230MG_2_FD_202512 | JGI IMG/M metagenome (GOLD analysis project Ga0307419, IMG submission 202512) | Salt marsh sediment microbial communities from the Plum Island Ecosystem LTER, Massachusetts, United States - WE1602-30 | ecosystem: Environmental > Aquatic > Marine > Intertidal zone... | reverse complement strand
CATTCTCGTCATAAATTTCGAATATGGTTGATTCCTCTCCTTGTGAAATAGAGTCAATAAGCGCCCTCGTGTTGTTATCCGGTTCAGTTTTCAATATGTGGAGGGTTTTCATGTCAACTCCTAAAAAGGGATAACGAGATCCATCTCTCTCAGTTTTTTTCCCATTTTTTCCAGGTTCATATATTTAAAGCCGTATTTCTCCGCGTTTTCCCTGTTATTGGAGTAATATCTGGCCTCCATGTCCTCCAGCCAATCGAGGTTTTCCTTAAACTTGTCAGTCATCTCGATCTCCATGTCCAGCACAAACATGTGGAGATAAAAGTTTTCAACGGCCAGTCCGAGTGTGGAACGGGAGCCTTCCAGAAGATCCTCTTTTTTCCGTATTAGAATGGCCACATTTCTGATATTTTTCATGGCTCGGATTTTTTCCTAAAACACGATATAGCGGTCACATTCTTCAATGATTTCTGCGTGCTTGGCCTGGGTTGCATAATCCTTTTCACCAATTCCGGGGATATGGGTATTTTTGATACCATGGCTTTCAAGTGATACTTTGCAGAGGGCCATTTCGGCTGTGCCTTCAAGATCTGTGAATCTGGGGTCCCGTGTTAACAGCGTCCCTAGGTGTGTAAAAAACAGGGTTACCTTAACCCCATTATTCTTAGCTGCCATGCATAGTTTTATGATTTTGTCGAGATGTTGATCGGAACTCACAAAGATACCCAAAGATCTGGCCATATGATTACTCCCTGCCTAAATCCTGATAGAAAAGTTCACAAAGGCTAATAACAAAACAGGACTGTGGCGTCAATATCACAATAGAATATATACCTTTGAAAAAGGCACCATGATTCGACTTTTTTTTTAGAGGAAATAGTGATAAATTTAAAATTTGAAGAGGGATATTATAAGATATTATATTTAAGTGAGGCATATTATGGTTGATAAGGTAAGCCAGCGGCTGATTTCCGTTCTCGACGCAATAAAGGACGGCATCTATATCATTGATGCCGATTACACTTTGGAATTCATGAATAAGGCCATGATTAGAGACTTCGGAGATGGCATGGAAAAAAAATGTTATCAGATAATAAACAAGCTTGATGATATATGTCCCTGGTGCAGGGCAAAAGAGGTGTTTAATGGTGAGACAATCCACTGGGAGCACCATATGCCGAATGTTGATAAAACCTATGATCTTCTTGAACATCCCCTGGAAAATAGAGACGGGACCATTTCGAAGCTGAGCGTATGTCGAGATATCACACTGAGAAAAAAACGCGAAGAAAAGATCAAGGCTTCCGAGGAGGAGTACAGGAGACTATTTGAGCATGTGGGTTGCGGAGCGTATATAAGCAGCAAAGAGGGGAAGTTCCTGGACGCTAATAAGGCCGCACTGGGTATGTTGGGTTATGGAAGCAAGGAAGATTTCCTCAAGATGGATATTACCAAGGACATTTATCTGAGACCTAAGGATCGTCGAAAATTCCAGGATATGATCGAGCGCGATGGCAACGTGATTGACTACGAAGTGTATTTCAAGCGCAAAGACGGAAGCCCGATCCCAGTCTTGCTGACGAGTCATGTGCGATATGATCAAAAGGGAAATGTCCTGGGGTATGAGGGGATAATAGTTGATGAATCGCACAGAAAACAGATGGAGAAGAAGTTGAGGGAGGCAAATGATTTTCTTAATATGATTATTCAAAGTTCACCCAACGCCATTATGGCGGCGGACATGAAGGGTAACATTATCATCTGGAACAGGGCCTCTGAGGAGACACTGGGTTATAAATCTGAAGAGACAATAGGCCTTATGAACATCACAAATGTCTACCCGGAGGGTTTGGCCAAAGAGATCATGGAGAGGATGAGGAGCCCTGAATATGGAGGCGTTGGCAAGTTGAGATCCTACCCTATGGTCTATGTGAGACAGGATGGCAAAATTGTAGAGGGGGATCTTTCGGCAGCAATAATTTACGATGCCAAGGGAAAAGAAGTTGCTACAGTCGGAATATTTGTGGATCTTGAGGAAAGGTTGGAAATGGAGCGAAAACTCAGGCAAACACAAGAACAGCTATTACAGTCTGAAAGGCTGGCGGCCATGGGGCGTTTGACTTCACAGATTGCCCACGAACTGAACAACCCCCTTTATGGGATTATGAATACATTAGAATTGATGAAAACAGAGATCCCACCGGAGAGCAAAAGAAGAAGAATATTGGAAATGGCACTTTCCGAGACTATAAGGCTCACCGAAATGCTTCGGAAGATGCTTTCTTTTTCAAAGCCCGAAGAGGAAGAGAGGCAACCGGCCGATATAAACAATCTTTTGGATGAGATCCTGCTATTGCATGAGAAACAGCTACGCGAGCATAGCATCCGTATATCAACGTCTTTTGAAGAGGGCTTGAGCACGGTTTATGCGTCAAAAAACCAGCTTCGGCAGGTATTTCTAAATATGATCTCCAATGCAAGAGATGCCATGCCCGACGGGGGAACATTAACAGTGAAAACAGGGGTCGAGGGGAAAAATGTCCAGGTTGAGATTTCAGACACCGGCACAGGTATAAGAAAAGAAAACTTAAGTAAGATTTTTGATACGTTTTTTACTACTAAGGACAGTGTGAAAGATGTGGGCCTCGGCCTGTCTGTCTGCTATGGGTTCATTAAGGACCATGGAGGGGACATCAAGGTCGAAAGCGAATGGGGTTCCGGAACAAACTTTAAGATAATTATACCCATGCTTGAAGAAGATACCGCAATACCCTTATAAAACAGCATTTTCTGTTATATAATTTACTAGGGAATAAAGCCCCACCCTTAGGTGGGGTTATGTTGGCTGGCACTGCCAGTCAAACGGATCCGAATGGCACTCTTCTCCAGTCCGCATCTGCTCCCACGGTGCAAGCGGCCCTCCCTTGCGGTCTGCTGGAACCGAAAAATTGGGATACCATTGGGCTGTGGCTGTGCAGACCACGACTCGGGCCGCAGCACAGGCCGGAGGAGTTTTTATCCGGGAGATGCGTTCTTTCGAAGAGTCCCATATCTTCGCTTCCCATAACGAAGCAGTAGTGGAACACCCCTATGGGGTGCCCCTGCCCTTTGGGTGGGTATCCTTTACTTCAAAAGATGCCACCAACGTATTGTAATTACAATTAAGGATGAAAGAATTTAGCCTACCAGGCTTGCCTGTCGTACAATAAACCCTCGCCTGCCGAACGGCGGACAGACATTATTCCATCATTCCAGTATTCCAATATTCCAACTCGTCTGCCGAACTCCTCGCAGAAGTCTTATTGCAGGGAATTCGTAAGTCCTAATTAATCCACCGGTTCCACCGTTTCAGGCGTTTTGACAAGGATGCAATTTCGAAATTAGTGCTTCGATATTCGAATTTTCATCTGATGAAAAACAAGCCGTTGTTTGGTGGCATCTTTTTGAGGCCTTCCCCATACCAGCAGTTCTACTGGTGGTCGCTGATTGGATAATTATAGTTATTATAATTATTATAATATAAATTAAAAAGGTGTGCGGAAAGAGTGTTTTCTCAAAAAATTGGCGTAACCATCTTGATATACTATAATATTAAGTTATTATCATAAAATAACATTTTTTTGTTGACAAACTGCAATTACTATAATAATTATAAATCCAAAAACAGCTAAGAACAACATGGAGGGACATGGATAATGGACGATATATTGACCGTGTTTACTGCAAGTAAGTACTGTAATGTTTCGCCGAAAACTATCATCAATTGGATCGAATCCGGGCATATTGAAGCCTATAAGACGGTGGGGGGGCATCGCCGAATCAAAAAATCAGACCTTGAGAGCTTCATGAAAAAACAGGGGATACCGATCCCCAAAGAGGAAATAGCGGAGAAACGCATAAGGATTCTCGTGGTGGACGATGATCCCATTATCGTTGAAACTATTGTCCAGGCCCTTGAAGAGGATGAATATGACTATGAGGTGATCTCAGCCTCGGACGGCTTTGAGGCCGGGATACAAGTCAATCACTTTAAACCAGACTTAATGATATTGGATATCATGATGCCGGATATAAAAGGCTATGAGGTCTGCAAGAAGATTAAAAGCGGGGAGGACACTAAGAATATAAAAATTATAGTCCTGTCAGCATACCTTGATGAAGAAAAATTTAAAAAGATGAAAAATTATGGCGCAGATATTTGTTTTTCAAAACCACTTCCACTGCCTCAACTTAAGGAAGAGGTTGCGCGGTTGCTGGGACTGAACTGAAAATTGTTGGTTGTTTTTTCGATTGAAGATTGACCGTTCTTTATGAAGCCTTTGATCTTTCAATTTTCAATATTCTATCGTCAATATTTAATTGCTTTGGGGAGGCACGTATGAAACTAAAAGAAGCCCTGGAAAAGGGGAGATTTGTTGTCACCTCTGAAGTGCAGACCCCCATTGATGAGGACCCGCAGGAGCTCATCAAGCGTTTGGGGTTGGTGAGGGGACGTATTGATGGCATTACCGTACCCGAGCTGGAAATTGAGGGGATTGTAGGGGATAGCATCAAGATGTGCGATCTCCTTAAAAAAAACCGGTTTCAGTCCATATACCAGACTACGACACGGGATAAGAGCAGGCCACAATTGCAAAAGGATCTTATGCTGGCCCATGAAACAGGTGTTGAGAATCTTCTGGTGTTTACGGAAGATTATCGGATAACCGGGGATAGTCTTCAGGAAATGATGTTTTTTCATGTAGATTCAGGCAAATTGGCCTCGGTCCTGGAACATATGCGGGAAGGGCACGCGGTTGATGGAAAGGAACTTCCTTCAAAGGCTGAATTCACATTAGGGTCCGGTGTTGAATCGAAGTGGGGAAAAAACGTGCCGGAATTGGAAATGAAAGAAATGGAGGCCATGACAAGTATCGGTGCCGGATATTTTTTGACCACACCTGTATTCGACGTAGCTAAGTTTGAAAAATTCATAAAACAGGTAAATACCTTTGGCGTGCCTGTCATTGCAGAGGTGATGATTATCAGGACGGCAGGTATGGCACAGTTTCTAAACCGCCATTTCAAATCGGGCCTGGTTCCTGACTGGATGATAAAGAAACTGGCCAGTGCCCCTGACAAGCAAAAGGCAAGCATCGAGCTTTTTGCGGATACTGTAAAGGGTTTAAAGGACCTCTGTCAAGGCGTTCATATTATCACTATTGGTAGTGAGGAAAAGCTGAGACTTTATCTTGATGCGGCCAAACTGAGATAATAAGGAGCCGGACACTTGGAAGAAGTTACCCTGACCATTAACGGGAAGAATGTCAGTTGTCCTTCCGGAACCAGCATTTTAAATGCGGCCCTGGAAAACGGCATCAAGATTCCCACTCTGTGCAATCATATCCACCTGGAACCTGTTGGCGCCTGTCGTCTCTGCCTGGTGGAAGATGAAAAAACCGGACGTACTATGGCCTCATGTGTCACACCGGTCGCACCCGACATGACCATCCTGACGGATTCTCCCACCATAAAAACCCACAGGATAAATATTATACGCCTGATGATGGCCAATCATCCTGAATCCTGTATCGTATGTAGCCAGGGAAACAGATGCGAGTTGAGGCAAATCGCCGCTGAACTGGGTGTAGGCCAAATAGACCTTTATCCCATGCCCCATTATACCGGTCTGGAGGAAGCAAATCCGTTCATTATCAGGGATTTGAGCAAATGCATTCTTTGCGGAAAGTGTATTCGAGCCGATCATGAACTGGTCGTAGTCGGAGCCATTGATTACAATCTCAGGGGATTTAAATCCCGTCCTGCAACAGTGCATGAGATGCCCCTGGAAAAATCCAGTTGCACTTTCTGTGGAACCTGTGTGTCCATTTGCCCTACGGGAGCCCTATCCGTAAAAAACTCCGCATATGTCGGCTCTCCTCATAAAAAATCATCAACCATCTGTGGATTTTGCGGTGTGGGCTGTTCGATTGAGATGGGATCCGTAGATGGTCAAATCGTGGAAGTAACTCCGTCGCATAACGAAAACACGGTAAATCGTTCTACCCTTTGTGTTAGGGGCCATTTTGCGCATGATTACCTGAATGTTTCTGAAAGATTGAGCACACCGCTGATTCGCAGTGGCGGAGAGCTTTTACCAGCCACCTGGGATGAGGCGCTCGATGTTGTTGCTCAGGGTCTTATCTCAGCAAAAAAGAAATACGGACCTCAAAGCGTGGCGTTTCTCGGTTCATCCAAATGTAGTGTTGAGGAAAACTATATTTTTCAGAAAATGGCGCGTGTTATCTTAGGAACCAATAATGTTGATAATGGCAGTTACGGGTCAGAGAGAAAGGTAATAAGTCTTGTCAGCGAGAGGCTGGATGGTGGAGGCCGTATTAAGCCCTTAGCCGGCCTGGAGGAGGCCGAGATAATTTTTGTAATAGGGGCCGATCCCACTGAAACGGTACCTGTTGTCGGATATTATCTTAAACGGGCTTCTCGGATAAAAGGAATCCCGTTGATTGTGGCAGATTCGAGAAGAACGGGACTGGTGCCCTTCTCCTCCCTCTGGCTGGCTGTTTCACCCGGTAGCGATGTTGAATTGATAAACGGTATTGCTGCCCTTGTATCGAAGAAAGACGGTGTTGATTCTTCTTTCATAGATAAGTTCACGCAAGGGTTTGAAAATTATCGCGACGGCCTTTCGGCCTTTGATCTGGAAAGGGCGTGTCGTGTGACAGGCGTGGATATGGTTTCCATGGAACGGGCCGCTGATTTATTGAGAGGCAAAAAGATTGCCTTTGTGATCGGGCACGGCATTTTGCAGCAGAAATACGGGGCTTCAGCCATGGATGCCATAATAAATCTCGCACTGATGACCGGAAGCCTGGTGGGCGATAATAAAGGGTTCTATTTCATTGCAAGGGAGAATAACGAAGCAGGGGCATTGGATATGGGGACGGTTCCGGATTTCCTTCCAGGCCGGCGGCCTTTTCATAACGATGTTGACCGTAAATACTGGGAGAGGATCTGGGACGTTAGACTTTCGCCGGACCCGGGACTCAATCTGATGCGCATGATTGAGGAAGCGGAAAAAGGAAACCTCAAGGCGCTCTATGTCATGGGCGAAAACCCGCTTCGCGGTCTCCCGCAAACAGAACGAATCCGGAATGCATTTAATAACCTGGAGTTACTGGTTGTGCAGGACATCCTTACGACCGAAACTACACATATAGCACATGTGGTATTGGCAGGGGCTTCTTTTAGTGAAAAGGGAGGAAGCTTCACAAATATGGAGGGCAGAATACAGTCATTTGAGCCCGTGGTATCCCCTCCGGGAGAGGCAAAACCGGATTGGGAAATTCTTGGCCTTTTGTCCAAGAAGATGGGTTACCCTGAAGGATATCTTTCAATACAGAAGATAAGCGCGGAAATCAGTCGAAATGTTCCCATATATTCGGAACTGGGGAAGGGAAGAGAGGAAGCCTGGGTTAGGGAGACGAGCAATCTCAGGCTTTTTAATCAAGACGGTATGGGAGATTCGATCCCTTTTTCTGCGGTAACCTCTAAAGAGGGCGAGCTATTTGATAAGGAATATCCCTTTGCAGCAATTTTGGGTTCTTTGAAATATCATTTGGGAAGCGGCACCAGAACGGGACTTTCAAAGCGAATCAAGGATTTTGGCCTAAAGGGAGAGGTAGAGATATCTCCCGAGGATGCCATGAAACTAAATCTTGAGGCGGGAGACAAGGCGAGGATATCTTCCCCCCATGGATCAATAGAAAGAGAAGTAACTCTTAACAAGGGACTGAGACCGGGTCGCGTTTTTATCCCCATTGCCTTTCATAATAATGATGTCAGGCAGTTAATTGAATTGACACAGTTAGGTGAAGCGGACTCGCCCGGGTGGAATATGCGCCCTGTTAGGGTTGAGAAAATACGAAAAAATGTGTGAACTTTTTGAGGCCAAAAAGGATACGGAGTAATGCAACCAAAAGAAATAGATTGGGAACTGATGGAGGACATTATCCAAAAATATCGTGGTGAAACCTGGGCCTTGATCCCGTTATTACAGGATATACAGGAGACCTTCGGTTATATACCCCCGGATTCCATTGAGCCTATTTCCGAGGCCCTGAGTCTGTTTCCAAGCCAGGTACAGGGGGTCATCTCTTTTTACGCAGGGTTATCCCTGAAACCGAAAGGCAAGTATGTTATCAGGATGTGTCGCGGCACGGCCTGCCATGTCAAGGGGGGGCGAAGCATCCTGAGGATGATGAAGAAGGAGTTGGGGCTGGATGAAGGTGAGACCACGCCTGATTATCGATTCACCCTTGAAACGGTGGCCTGTCTCGGGGCCTGCTTTCTTGCCCCTGCAATGATGGTGAACAGGACCTATTTCGGCAAACTATCTCCCGCAAAGGTAGTCTCGGTGCTTAAACAGTATGGGAGGCACAAGGATAAAGAGAACTAATATGGAAAGACTCTCATCCATTGGTGAATTAGAGTGGTATCGCAATAAGATTCTTGCCCGGGAACAGGAAGGCAAGACACGAGTATATGTATGCATGACAGGCTGCCGTGCTTATGGTGCTGCTGAGGTGAAGGGCGCCCTTGACGAGGAAATCAAAAAACAGGGATTGTTAGACCATGTGGAAGTGCGTGCCACTGGATGTCACGGGCTTTGTGCAAAAGCACCTGTGATATCCATTGCCCCTCAGGGGGTTCAATACCAAGAGGTCAGCCCCGACCACGCGCCGGAGATAGTGGCTGTTTCGCTTAAACAAAATCGGTTGATAGATCATCTGGCTTACACAGACCCTCAGACAGGAAAGCCGGTTTTTTACCGCAATCAGATCCCTTTTTACAAGAAGCAGGTAAGAAGGGTTCTGGCCAACTGCGGTACAGTAGATCCCACAAGGATTGAGCATTATATTGCGGCAGGTGGATATCAGGGCGTAGTAAAGGCCGTTTCCAAGATGACACCGGAGGATGTAATACATGAGATTACGGCCTCCAAGCTGAGGGGGAGGGGTGGCGCTGGTTTTTCTACAGGAATTAAATGGAAATTCGCCAGGCAGGCCGAGGGCAGACCCAAGTATATCATCTGCAATGCGGACGAGGGTGATCCAGGAGCCTTTATGGATCGTGCAGTACTGGAAGGTGATCCCCATGCTGTCCTTGAAGGAATGCTTGTCGGCGCATATGCAATAGGAGCCGAATACGGTTATATCTATGTACGAGAGGAATATCCAATTGCCGTTGAACACCTCACGATTGCTTTGGAACAGATGAATGAACTGGGTCTTTTGGGGGAGAATATCCTTGGAACCGGCCTTGATTTTGACATTGATCTGAAGATGGGGGCGGGGGCTTTTGTATGCGGAGAAGAGACCGCACTTATGGCCTCTATCGAGGGTAAGCGGGGGATGCCCAGGGCAAGACCACCCTTTCCCGCTCAGGAGGGACTGGGTGGCAAACCCACAAATATAAATAACGTCGAAACGTGGGCGAATGTCCCACTGATTATCAAGAACGGCGTGGAATGGTATTCCCAGGTAGGTACCGAGAATACCAAAGGGACCAAGATTTTTTCCCTTGCCGGCAAGGTTAACAACACGGGTCTGGTAGAGGTTCCAATGGGCGTGCCCATCAAAGAGGTTGTTTTCGATATCGGCGGGGGTATCCCCAAGGGCAAGAAGTTCAAGGCGGTCCAGATGGGGGGGCCTTCGGGTGGTTGTGTGCCGGCCCAATATCTTAATCTTCCAGTCGATTACGATACCCTTCAGAGAATAGGCGCCATCATGGGTTCGGGAGGCATGGTGGTGATGGATGAGAATAACTGCATGGTGGAAATCGCCCGTTTTTTCCTGAGTTTTACCCAGTCGGAGTCATGTGGAAAATGTGCTCCCTGTCGCTTAGGAACTACACAGTTGCTGGAAATCTTGACCAGGATTACTCAGGGAAAGGGCAGGCTCGAAGACCTTGAGACCATCAAGGAATTAGGTGAGACCATAATGAAGACCTCGCTTTGCGGTCTGGGTCAGACTGCCCCCAAGCCTGCACTTTCAACCCTGCGGTATTTCCTGAAGGAATACGAGGAACATATCCTGGAGCACCGATGTGCCGGTGCTACTTGCGATTCAATGGTCATCTCGGCCTGTCAGCACGCCTGTCCGGCCGGTATTGATGTGCCCAATTATGTGGCAGCCATTGCCGGCGGCAGGTATGAAAAGGCAGTGGAAATTATCCGGGAGCGGAACCCCTTTCCCGCTGTCTGCGGTCGTATATGTGTCCATCCTTGTGAACTGAAATGCAGGCGAGGTGAACTTGACGAACCGGTTGCCATCAGGTCGCTCAAGCGATTTGCATCTGACTGGTATTTTGAACATATCGGCAGGGCAAAACAGCCTTTTCCCGTAACCAGAGAACAGAAAGTAGCAGTAATAGGTGCCGGGCCGGCGGGTTTGACGTGTGCCTACTTTTTGGCGAAAACGGGCTACCCTGTTACTGTATTCGAAAGCCAGTCAATTGCAGGAGGAATGCTCGGAATTGCAATTCCTGAATTTCGTCTCCCTCGCAAAGTAATTGAGGAGGAGATCGCTCATATAAAAAGCTGTGGAGTGGAGATCCATTATGAATCCCCTATTGACGCGCAACATACAGTAAATGACCTTTTAGAAGAAGGCTATCACGCAGTATTTATTGGTGCGGGGGCACAGTCCAGCAAGAGGATCGGTATTCCGGGCGAAGAAGAGGGCTTGTCAGGTCTTTATTACGGCCTTCAATTTTTGACTGATATGAGGATCGGCAAGGAACTGAAGCTCAAGGGAAAAGTAGTGGTTTTGGGGGGAGGTAATGTTGCTATTGACGTTGCCAGGACTGCGCTTAGGTTAGGGGCCCATGACGTTCAAATTTTCTATCGCAGGACCAAGGAGGAGATGCCTGCATGGGAAAAGGACATTGATGAAGCAGTTGAAGAAGGAATCGTTATTAACCCTCTTTGGGCGCCCAAGCAGATTATTCATGAAGGCGGGGAGATCAAAGGCATTGAGTTTGTACGCAGCATGACCGTTTTCGGCGAAAATGGGCAATCATATCTGAGTGTTGATGAAGAAATAACCCAGGTTGTGGAAGCCGAGACCATAATTATTTCAATAGGCCAGGCGCCCGATATTTCATTTTTATCAAAAGACAGCCAGTTAGAGAGGGCCCTGTGGGGAAGTCTCGTGGTAGACGAAAACAGCCTTGCCACAAATATCCCAGGTGTTTTTGCCGGGGGCGATTTTACTACAGGCCCGAGTATTGTCATAAACGCTATTGCATCGGGAAGGAGGGCCGCCTTGGCCATCGACAAATACATTAGAGGAGAAAAGGGAAGGGTGGAGATCATAGATGAAAAGACTACTATGAGGGAAGATATCGGTCTGGCCTTGGATGAAGAGACAACCGAGGAAAAGCCGAGGATCAAGGTCCAGGTTGAGAAGGCGGATGAGAGGGTAAGAGATTTCCGGGAGGTGGAAAAAGGGTTCACTCGAGAGGACGCGTACCGGGAGGCCATGAGGTGTCTGAGATGTGATTTGGAAAAAGACAGGAGATAAAAATGATCAGATCCATTACACAGCAAAAACCTGAAGAGGAGCTTGATCAGCTGCTGGACGGTTTGATACGGGTTTTCATCATTGGGTGCGGAACATGTGTCACCCTGACACACACGGGTGGAGAACCCGAGGTGAAGACTATGAGGCAAAGACTGGCCGATAAGGGTAAGCTCGTCACGGGGGATATGATTTTACCGGTGGCCTGTGACAATTTAACAAGTGAGGCCCTGACAGAATATGGTGCGCAGATTGGACAGTCTGATGTCCTGCTGGTTATGACATGTGCCTTTGGTGTCCAGAATATTGCCAGGCAGTTGAAAAAAATGGTCGTGCCTGCATTGGACACCCTGTTTATAGGGAAAGAGACCGGCCTGGGCCAGTTTGATGAGATATGTACGCAGTGCGGCACATGTATTTTAGGAGAGACGGGAGGAATCTGCCCTATAACCTCGTGCCACAAAGGACTGGTCAATGGCCCCTGCGGGGGCACCAGCAATGGTAAATGCGAGATAGATTCTGAAAAAGATTGCGCCTGGACATTGATCTACAACCGGCTGAAGGAGTTGAACCGATTGGATGCCATGAGAAAGCTACAGAAACCCAGAAATCATCAGGGAGAGCCGAGCCCGGGAAAGTGGAAGTTGAAATATTGGACAAAAGCTCTTGATAATGAATAAACAGCAAACCAGAATACTTAAAAATAACTGGAGATTTTGAACATGATTTCCTCATTTAAAAAGGCCCTTAATTCAGGCAAGTTTGTCATTACCTCCGAGGTTGCTCCTCCAAAGGGTACGAATCTGGAAAAGATGGTACACCACATTGAGCTTTTGAAAGATAAGGTGGATGCCATGAATGTAACGGATCATCAGAGTTCGGTGATGCGATTTCCCTCCCTGGGTGGAGCCCTTCTGGTCAAGGAAATGGGTGGGGAACCCATTTTGCAAATGACTTGTAGAGATCGAAACCGGATGGCCCTTCAGGCAGATCTTTTTTTTGCTGCCAGCAGGGGAATCAACAATGTCCTTTGCCTTACGGGTGATTCAGTCATTTTAGGTGATCACAAGGAGGCCAAAGGGGTTTTTGATCTGGATTCCAGTCAATTACTGGCAACGATAAGAAGGTTGGAAAAAGGAAAGGACCTGGGGGGGAATGACGTGGATGGAACTGTATCCTTTTGTGCCGGCGCCATCGTCACGCCGGAGGCCGATCCTCTTGAGCCCCAGCTAATAAAGTTTGAAAAGAAAATAGACGCAGGGGCCGAATTTATCCAGACACAGGCCGTGTATGACCTGGACAGCTTTAAACAGTTCATGGACTATGCCAGACAGTTTCCGGTAAAGATATTGGCAGGTATTATTTTGCTTACATCCGCTCCCATGGCCCGTTTCATGAATAAGAATGTAGCCGGTGTCAATGTACCTCAAGTACTGATCGAGGAAATGGCCTCCGCACCTAAAGGCAGGGCCATTGAAAAGGGCGTAGAAATTGCGGGTCGAATGATTAAGAGGGTAAGAGAGGAGAAGATGTGTGATGGAGTTCATATTATGGCCATCGGTAAGGAGGAACTGGTACCGGATATTATGGCCTCAGCCGGTTTGAATTAAAATCCGGATCATCCGTCTGGGTAACGCGAAACTGTTCAGATCCGAGCTTCTCGGCCTGGTGATTTCAGGCAGTTATTGGCGGGTGAAGCCTCCCCCCTCCGCTGTTCTCCTCCGCTCCTCCGGAGCGTCGGAGCCAGGGGGTCCCCCATCCCATAACAACCTGAAATCACGAAGGCCTTCCAGCAGTCACTCGAAAAAGCTGCTTCAACCTTTTCAGCCTCTTTTGCCTTAGTTTTACTCAGTTGCCGGGGGATTCTAAAATTTCCAATTCGGGATTTACGCAGCTAAGAAATCTAAAAAAATAGAGGGAAAGCAGCCTTGGGGCCAAGTCAATTGAGTGAGTGGGGAATGTTCTTGTAGTTGAATCTTGCCGATTGGTCAGTAGAGGTTTCCTCAAGGCTGAGGGCAATGACATCAGCGTTCTTTTTTATCCAGAGCCCGTAACACCTGGAGAGATTCGGATTATTGAAAATCCAGGTTTCACCTAAGAATTTTAGCTCCTCAATAATGCGCCAGTAAAAATGCATAGATTCTATACCTTAAATTGTCTGCGGTTCGAGGATTGTAGTTAGTTTCCATCCATAAATGGCTATTTTGCAAAATCCCCCGCCTGCCGTCGTCCGCCGGGCAGGCTTGAGCCTCGATACAAATGGGGGCTATAAAAAGGCTTATAGACTAAATTATTTAAGTATACGAATTT
>Ga0307419_10001114_pt1 | contig 13904 bp, 12 predicted proteins | sample SalMarWE160230MG_2_FD_202512 | JGI IMG/M metagenome (GOLD analysis project Ga0307419, IMG submission 202512) | Salt marsh sediment microbial communities from the Plum Island Ecosystem LTER, Massachusetts, United States - WE1602-30 | ecosystem: Environmental > Aquatic > Marine > Intertidal zone... | reverse complement strand
GGTTCTTTGCAGATTTACGGATAAATGATCCGTAAAGGACCGGGATGATAATCAGGGTCAGGAAGGTGGAAAAGATCAGTCCCCCGATAACCGCAATCCCCATCGGGCTCCAGATTTCGCTTCCCGATCCCGAACTGAAGGCCAGGGGAAGCATGGCCAGGATGGTTGTGAAGGAAGTCATGAGAACCGGCCTCAGGCGTGATTTGCCGGACATGGCAATGGCATCGAACAACTCGTAATCCCTGGCCCTCATAAGGTTAATGAAGTCAACGAGCACGATGCCGTTCTTGACCACAATGCCCACCAGCAGCACGGCGCCCAGGGCAGCCACAACACTGAGGGTGGTATGGGTAATGAACAGCGCAATGATGACCCCGGAAAATGAGAACGGGATGGAGAACATGATGATCAGGGGCATGATGAAGGATTCAAACTGGGAAGCCATGACCAGGTAGACCAGGATCAGCCCGATCAGCAGCAGAAGGCCCAGGTCGGCAAAGGCCTCCTGCTGGTCCTCGTACGCTCCTCCAACATTCACCAGGACATCGGAGGGTATCTCAACCTTGCTGATTTCCGCGTTGATCTTCCCTGCCAGTTCTCCCAATGAAATGCCGACAGGCTTTACAGACACGGTAACAAGCCTTTCCCTCCTTTTTCGTTCGATGTTCGGGGGACTCCAGTATTCCTTCACTTCTCCAAGCTCTGCCAGCTTGATTTTCTGTCCCATCGGGGTCATGATGCTGATCTGCTCCAGGTCGGATATGGAATTCCTGTAAGGCTCACTCAGCCTCACGATAATGTCGTATTCATCCCCTTCCTCCCTGAAGAGTGAAGCGATCAGTCCGCCCACGCGGTTCCTGACGTACATTGAAACGGTTGCCGTACTCAGCCCGTGCTGGGCCAATTTATCCTTGTCAAGCACTATCTGCAGTTCCGGCCTTTCTTTTTCACGGCTGATCTGCACATCCTCGGAACCCTCGATCTTGCTGATCAGTTCCTTGAATTGGGAAGCCACCTGGTTGGTCTCGTCGAAATCGTACCCGTAAATCTCAACATCCACCGTATTACCGGCCGATCCCATGAAATGAGCCTGCGTGTTCAGGTTGTAGTTGATGATCTCGGGGATTTGATCCAGCCTTGTCCGCAGGTCCTCGGAAATATCCCATACAGACCGCTCCCGCTGATCCACGGGACTCAGCCTCAGGGTGAAATTAATTACGTTGGAGCCGCTCTTGCTGAACATGGAAATGAACCCGCCCTCATCATCCGAACCCGTCGAGGAAGAGGTGAGTTCCACTTCCGGATAATTTTCCCTGATGATCTGTTCAATTTTGCGGGTGGTCTTCATGGTTTCCTCAACGCGGACGCCCGTTTGCAGTTCCACTAAAACATTCAGGCGGCCCTCATCCGATTCGGGCATAAAATCTGTACCGATGAATTTCATGAGAATAAGCGAGGCAAAGAAAATGACCCCGCCGCTGATTATGACAAAGCCCCTGTGCCTAAGGGACCACCTGAGGTTCCTCTCATAAAACCGCTCGGTTCTTTCCAGCAGCACCCCGATGGTCCTTGAATACCCATATCTTGGTTTTCTTTCCTCCTTCCCGGCCAGCCTTAACAATAACGAAGCAAGCATGGGCGTGAGTGAAATGGCAATTACGGTCGAGGTGACAATGGTTATGGAAACTATCCATCCCAGCTGCCTGAACATTACGCCCGTCAGTCCGCTTACCAGGGTCAGCGGCATAAATACCGCCAGGATTACCAGGGTTGTTACGATCACGGCCAGCCATACCTCATTGGTTGCATATATGGCTGCCTCCCTGGGACTCGATCCCCGGTCAATATGCTTGGAGATATTTTCCAGTACCACGATGGCATCGTCTACCACCATGCCAATTGCAATGGCCAGCGATGCCAGTGAAATCACATTCAATGAATTCCCCGTTATGAAAAGGTAAATGAATGAAGTGATCAGGGAGATCGGTATGGCAAGTCCCACGATAAACGTTGCCCTCCATCTACCCAGGAAGACCAGCACGACCAAAATGACAAAAATAAGAGCGTACAGCAACGTTTCCGAGAGGTTGCTGATGGCATCGGTAATGAATTCGGAAGTGTCAAATATCGTCGTGATCTTGACATCGGGGGGAAGGGTTTTTGCCAGTTCGGTAAGCTGCTTGTTCACCTGCCTGGTTATCCTGACTGTGTTGGCACCCGATTGTTTCATTACGAACATGCGTAATCCCTGCTTCCCATCGATCCTTTCCTCAATGGAAATGTCCTTTACGGTATCCCTTACCGTGCCCACATCTTTGAGGTAGACCGGTTTTCCCCTGATGTTGCCGACCACGATGTTCTCAAGCTGGGCGCTTTCGGTAAACTGGCCGATTATCCTCAACTGGTAATCCATCTGTCCCATTTTGACATTTCCCGAAGGCATGTCAATGTTTTCCGACCCGATGACCGCCCCGATCTGCTCGATGGTCAGGTTGTAGGCATCCAGCCGCCTGGGGTCCACGTCCACATAGATCTTCCTCCTGGGTGCCCCGATAAGATTGATCGAACCTATGCCGTCGATCCGGTTCAGGGGATTGATGATCCTTTCATCCAGCATTTTTTCCAGTCCCGAATAATTTTCTTCAGCCGTGATGGCAAAGAAAAGTATGGGCATCATGCTGGTGTTGAATTTGAAAATATTCGGGCGGTCACAATCATCCGGAAGTACATCATTGGTAAAATCAATGGCCGATCGGATGTCGTTGGCCGCTTCGTCGAGATTGGTTCCCCATTCAAATTCCAAAAAGATGACCGAGAGGTTATCATATGATACCGATGTGATCTCCTTGAGCCGGTCGATGCTGTTAAAAGAATCTTCCAGTTTCCGGGTGACATTGGTTTCAATATCCGAGGCGTTGGCTCCGGCATAGGTCGTCATAACAGAGATGGCAGGGAATTCCATCTCCGGGTACAGGTCAATGGGCAGATGGGCCAGGGCGTACAAACCCAGGACAATGATGCCGCTAAACAACATCAGGGTTGTTATCGGCCTGTTTACTGCACTTTTATAAATACTCATTTCCTTACTTTTTCCGGTTTTCAATCCGAGACAACCTTTACCCTGTCTCCATCAATCAGCCTTGCCTGACCCTTTACAATTAAATGGCTCCCGACCGACAATTCATCGGATAAAACTTCGATCTTGTCGTCAAACCGTTTCCCGATCTGCACGATGATTCTCCTGGCGGTACCATTTTCTTCAACAAACACATACCGTTCGTTCGATCCCTGCAGTTTCATCACGGATACGGATGGCAGCACCAGGGCCATTTCCTCTCCCAGGTCCATCGTGACCCTGCTGAACATACCTGGACGAAGCAGTATCCTGTCATTGCTGATCTTAATTTCCGCGGTAAATGAACGGGTCGCGGGATCAACGGTGGGATAGACCATCATGACTTTCCCGGGGAAAGTTTTCCCGGGATAGATGTCGCAGGTCACTGTGGCATCCATTCCCATACGGATCATCGGGAAATATTTTTCCGATATGCTTACTTCAGCCTTCAAAGGATTGATCTGCACCAGTGAGACGATCGCGGCCTTGCCTGTAAGAGTGGTTGGTGCACCCGAATAAAACTCCCCGTCCTCATAGTATTTTCCCGAGATCACACCTGCAAAGGGAGCCCGGAGCACCGTATTTTCCTGAAGGAATTTCATGTTCGAAACGGCTATATCGTATTGCGCCTTCATCTGCTCGTACTGCTGTTCGGATATGCTGCCCACCTTGTTCAGGGTATCCAGCCTCCTGAAATCGTTCTCTACACTTTTCAGCTGGATCTCAGCCTGGTGCAGTTGGGTTCTGTCCATCTGGACAAGGAGATCACCTTTTTGAACCCGATCGCTGATTTCAACATAAATTTTTTCGATCCTGCCGGGAGAGGACGGGACCAGGTGGTTTTCCTCGAAGGGGATCAGGCTTGAAGTGTATTCAATAGTCCGCGAGATTATCTGCTTCTCCAGGACCAGCGTCTCCACAATCTGTTCAGCTCCAGCAGGGAGTGCTGCAAGTGTGTCCTGTGCGGTATTGTTTTCTTTGCCGGATTCTTTTGTGCCGGCCGAACACCCGGCCAGTAAAAGTGACAAAATGGTCAGATAATAAAGATTCCTTTTCATGTTCAGAATTATTATGCTATTAATGCTTTGAATTACAAATTGTTAAGGAGTTTATTCAGGTCCAGCTGTGCATTGAGCAACTGGATCAGGGCATTGATGTATCCTGTTTCAGCCTGGAGGTAATTGTTGTTCGAGGTGGTCAGGTCCAGGCTCGAAACCAGTCCCTGCTGGTATTTCAGATTGATGTTATCATAAACCCTTTGGGATACTTCCACGTTCTCCTTCTGGCTCTCATACTGTTCCATTCCGGACCTGAGGTTATACCGGTATTGTTTTTCCTGTATTAGAAGCTGGTCGGTAAGGAGGGACTTGTTATTCAGGGTGGTTTCGTAATTGATCCTGGCCTGTACCACCTTGGCTCTGCGCGAACCGCTGGAAAAGATCGGGATGTTCATCTTGAGTCCCACCAGGTTGGGCGGAGTCATATCAAAATCAGGCTTTAGAATTTTTTGAGTACGGCTGTAAAATCCAGATATGGTGGGCAGATAATTCATCTTTTCCAGGTCGACCTGCTTTTTCGACAACATTTGCTGTTTATACATGATCTGGTAATTGATGTTATCATTCAGATCCAATTCGTCCGCAAGGGTGGCTTCAAAGTTGATCCTGAGAAGTATTCCATCCAGATTGTCCGTAAGTTCCAATTTTGTATCCACTCCGGCCCCCAGTTGAAGGCGAAGCAGGTTATAGGCAAGCTCGATCTGCCTTTGAGCGGATTTGGCAGCATTTTCAAGGTAGGTAACCTGTACAGCCATCTGGTCCACATCGGTAACTTCCGCCATGCCCACGGAATACGCGGCTTTTGTTTTATTATAGACATCCCTGATGTTGTCCAGGTTCTGCATGATGATTTCATGGGTCCTTTCCGCAACCAGCACCGTGTAGTAAGAACGGATGACCTGTTCCTTGATATCCAGTTCAGTCTTTTCATAGCTTGATTCCGACAGATCCTTGTAGATCCTGGCTGTCTGAAGTCCGACGATATAGCTGCCGCTGAAAATAAGCTGTCCGACTGTTATTCCCAGATTGCTGGTAGGTTTGAAGGGTATCGTGGTAACCGGCGATCCTTCGCCGAACCTGATAGAGATCTCCGCCCCAAGGAAATTGGAATAATCCACGCTGGCATCAACCTGCGGGAGTCCCATTGCCACTGATTCCCATACCAGTTTTTCTGCAGCATCCACTGCCAGTCCCGCATTCTTCAATGTTTTATTATACTCAATGGCATATTCCTGGGCTGCAGATAGGCTCAGGTTCAGTTCCTCCTGTGCACGGACAAGGCTGAATCCAGTATGCACGGTAAACAGCAGGATGATTATTGATATTCTTCTCATTGGATATGATTTTATGAATGCTGTACTGGTTTTACATCTTTATTTCTTTCTCGAAATAAATACGGATCTGCTCCTGTCCCCTTTCCGTGGATATCCCGATCAGATAGGGCATGATGATATTCCTGAAAATATTTTCGTGCGAATGCCTGTCCTTCGGAAAGACTTCCTCGTTCATCACGATGTTCATGACCTGGTGAATAAAGCTATTGACCATTTCCACGTCCAGTTCTTTCTTAAACAGGCCGTCATTGATTCCCTTCTTCAGCAGATCCCGGGTGATCGAGTAATCCCTGTACTTGCTTGCCTTGGTAAGCTGGATGTGCACACCCGGATGATATTTCCTGATGTCTTCGAAAAACAGGGGATTGATGCTTTGCTTCATCTCCTCACCCTTCCTTGCAAGCAGGTAAATGGTTTCGACCACATTGTCCGACTTTTTTAAAAGCTCCTTTGCCTCTTTTCTCTTGATGTTGGAAAAATAATCCATTCCCTCCCTGAGCAGCGTGTTCTTGTCCCTGAAGATTTCGTAAAGGGTTCTCTTTGAAATCCCCAGTTCGCCGGAAATCTGGTCCATCGTAACGCTGCGGATCCCGTATTTCAGAAAAAGCTCGAAAGCCATGGCAATGATCCTGTCGCGTAATTCCATTCCGCTCCATTAAAAATGAATCACAAAAATCATAAAACTCTGGGAGTTTTTCAAGTTTTTACATGGAAATATTCAATTACAAAATAAAATACCAGGATATCAGGATGTTAAGTCCGGATCGAATCCGTGACAGAGCCTGATTTACCATGCATATTTGTATACAATCCGGTTTTTTTCGTAAATTTTGAAGCTGATTTCCCGGGGGGAATTTTTGATTCTGCGTTACTGGAATATCTTTTTAATACCACATGAACGTGAAAACCATGCGCTTCATCCTGATTGTTGCCGGATTCGTCCTTTGCAGTTCCATTCACGCCCAGACCATCCAGGTAAGCGGCGAAATACCTTCAGACATTACCTGGCAGGCTTCCACCGTGCAGGTAACGGGCAACGTGCACATTGCCCGGAATGCCACCGTTACGGTCCTGCCCGGTACGCGGGTTGAGTTCCAGGGACATTTTGAGATCGACGTTGATGGTGCAATCCTTGCCAACGGTACCGCAGTTGATAGCATCATCTTTACCATTAACAACCCGGCCGACAACCTGCCACCCTACATCACCAGGCTTACCTGGTTCGGGCAGAGGGCCGACTGGTCGCACGACGGATCCAGGATACTTTTCCTGGCCAAAACCTTCGGTGATGTGTACGAGGTGGATGTCAAAACCGGGATCATTACACCCGTTACCCATCATTACTACCACGAAGGTTACGTCAGGGCATTGTACCTGGCAAACGAGGATATACTCCTTTCCGGTGCCCCGAAATTTAATGCCGAAGACCCGATGCCCAGCCGCAATTCAGAAGCCGAATTGTGGGTGCTTGACAAATCCCTTAAAAAGCCTCCGGTCAGGCTGAATATGAAATGTTCGGAAGGGCCGGCGGTTTCCCGGAAAAACATGCGCATTGCCTGGAGGATCGATTCGGAAGATTACCCGGACAGGATGGAAAAGGGGACCGTTCAGCTCTGGATGGGGGATATTGAATACGTAGACGGGATCCCTCAACTGGTCAACCAGCGGAAGATCCTTGACAACCGCGACCTGCCATTTCACTGTTCCCCCGAACCCCAGAATTTCCGTCCCCCGGATGAGAAGGAACTGATCTTTTCGGCTTATGAGTACCAGGGATCGGAGGTAATGGGACTGAACCTGGAAACCGGCGAGGTGGTCAATTATTCAAATGCTCCCAACCAGTATGATGAACCCGAAGGAATCTTCCCGGACGGTAAATCCACCCTTGTCGAATGTGACCATCACCGTCCCCCTGATGTGGCAACGGGAATGCGGAACATCGACATCTTTAAACTGGCCCTCGACGGAAGCGGGAAACTCGAAAGGCTGACGTATTTCAACGACTTCCCGGGAGGAAAATCATCCAATCCTGTAATCAGTGACGACGGGAAATACATGGCCTTCCAGATGGCCCGCACCACCGATATAGCCGGTGTCGGTTACGGGATCTTTATCTATGATTTCACCAGAGCACCTAAAAAATGATGCCATCAATATTATTGATTCCCGATGACTTCCGTAAATTATAAATCCCGTAAACTAGAAAATCATGAATAAATCAATGTTTCGCCCGGTCCTCCTGGTCCTGGTCATTTTCCTGTGTGCAGCTCCCACCATGAATTTCAACATCATGGTCCCCGCTGCCGTAAGTTTCCCGGATTACATTAAATCGGTGGCCATGGTGGACCGGACCATGACCGGCGATAAGGTTAAGGATGCCATTGAGAGCGGTCTTACCGGAGAATTTCTGGGAGAGGATAAGCTCGCCACGCAGATCATGATGGATGGTGTGTATTCGATCATGGTGAATTCCGCCACCCTCAGTTTCATCCGTACCCCGGAGGTGCTTGAGGGAGGTTCTTCTTTCTCGGCAGCGTTTCCGGCAGCATTGGATTGGGAAACCATTACCGGGCTCTGCAGGAAATACCACGTGGATGTCATCATGGCGATTGAGATCTTCGATTCCGATTTCATCATCATCCCGGGTGCGGGACAAACCGTTACGGTAAAAGCGGGAATCCGGATGTATGACCCCGTTTCACAAAGCATCATCGACCAGTACGTATTTTCCCACCGGATGGATATGGGCGGAAGCATCAATTCGGTTGAAGCGGCGATCGGGACCATGTTGAACAAGAATGCAGCCATCAAGGAGGTCAGCTACGATGCCGGGGTCATTTACGGACGCAGGATCTCCCCTTCATGGCTGAGGGTCTCCCGCACGTATTACAGGAGATCCAAGGGTGACGACAACCTGGCTGAGGGGGCCCGCATGATGGAAGTGAATGACTGGGACGCAGCAAAATCATCCCTGATGAAAGCCGTTGAAACAGGGAGAAAACGCAAGACCCGGGGACGGGCCGCTCATAACCTCGCCGTGGTATACGAGATCCAGGGAGATCTCGAGGAAGCAAAGGCATGGGCCCAGACCGCCTGGGGTAAATACAAGAACAAGGATTCCAGGGATTACCTTTACGAAATCAACCGCCGGATAAGTGAATCGCAGGTTCTGGAAGAGCAGCTTGATTGATCGTCCAGGATCAGCGGTGTCGGAAACTTAAGCGCGGAAGACTGCGTTTTGCCGGCAACAGGGCATGATTGCTTACAAAACGCATGTCTTCAATGGTATAAAATGCATTCGGGTTGTATTTCTTGATCACCTTAACGACCTCCCGGATCACACTTCGCTTGAGGATGATAAAGAGGATCCCGACCTCCCCTTCCCTGCCCTGGCCGGCAACGGCGGTCACTGGATAACCCTGTTCGCGCAGCGACCGGATGAGCTCTCCTGCATCCGCTTTCGTGATCACCCGGACAAGCTCATAGCCCAGCGCCAGCTTTCCCTCCAGCCTCATCCCGACGTAGGTGCCCAGTCCGAATCCCGTAGCATACCCTATGTAAGTGAACCAGTTGTCCAGGTTGGCCATGATCCTGGTAATGGTAATAAGCCATATCAGGGACTGGAAAAACCCCACGAATGGGGCAAATTTCCTGTATCCCTTGGCCACCATGATCACCCGGATGGTATCGAGTGAAACATCCATGATGCGGGCTAGCATGATCAGCAGGGGAAGTATAACGTAGTCAAACCAGGAAAATTCCATATGCATCAGGTTTTGAAGATTGAAGACCAATTCCGTGCCTTGCGGTTCTTCCAGTCCCCCTTGTGATAAAGATAACTGGCGATCAGGGGAAGGACGATGGTAGCCTCGGCATAGACCATCTGTTCGTAAACCGTATCCACCTTGCCCCAGGAGGATGCCTCCTTCAGGGTCGAACTTGAACAGGAGCCGTCCCGTACATCCGCCACCGTAATCTGCACGGCATACCGGTGCATGGGGACCTCCTCTCCCAGCAGTTCGGCACATACCACCGTATCCTGGGCAAAGTTTTTGGGCACTCCGCCGCCGATCATGAACAAGCCGCTCACAGGGGCTTTCATCTTGATCATGGTAAGTTCCCTGAAATCTTTCACTGAATCAATTGAGACATGCCTGTCGGGACGTTCCCACTGGTGCATGACCAGTCCGAATCCTGCACTGCTGTCGCTGAAGGCGGGACAGAAAATTGGAACGCCCTCCTCGTATGCGGCAAGCACCAGGGAATCCTTGCTGCCGCCTTTCCTTTTCAGGTATTCTCCCATCCGGGCAATAAATTCCCTGGATGAATAAACCCCCGGATCCATCCCGTCGGCGATTACCTTGATGGTCCTGTCGCATACCTGCAATTCTTCCTCGTCGATGTAGGTGTCGTAAATCCGGTCGACATAGTTTTGCCTCAGTTCCCTGTCATCGGTAAAAGCACTGCCCCTGTAATGGCTGAATCCGAGTCCCTCGAAAAAATCCATATCCACGATCGAAGCACCGGTGGCAACTACCACGTCCACCATCCGGTTCCTCACCATATCGATGTAAATCTGCTGGCAGCCTCCGGCTGTGGTGCTGCCTGCCATTGTAAGAATAACGGTTGCTTCGGGATCCTTTATCATTCTTTCGCAGATCCCGGCAGCCCGGGCAGTTTCACGCGAGGAAAACGACATGTTTCCCATGCTTTCGATGATCGGGATCGCATTGAAGGATTTGATATCGATGTGCTGTACCCTGTCTTTGAGGTAATCCGATTTTTCCATGTCTTAAACTTTGTATCGGTATGAAAGGATTTTATAGATCAGTTTTGCGGCCAGGAAATCGGGAGCCTGGTTCTGCCTGGTGGGACACAGCTCGACCACATCAAAGCCGACCAGTTCTTTCTTCTCGCAGACCAGGCGTATCAGTTCCAGCAGGGTGTACCAGTCCATTCCGCCGGGTTCGGGGGTTCCGGTCGAAGGCATGATCGAAGGATCCAGCACATCCAGGTCCAGCGTCAGGTACACCTGGTCGGATAACGTATCGATGACGTTCTGCATCCAGCCTTTCTGACGGATGATCTTCTCCTGGAAAAAGACCCTCCCCTTTTCCAGGTATTTGGTCTCTTCCTTGTCCATGCTGCGGATGCCTGCCTGGGTAATGGGACAGATCTCACGGATCCTGGCCATGGTGCAGGCATGATTGTAAGGGGAACCCTGGTATTCCTGCCTCAGGTCGGTATGGGCATCAAGCTGCAGCACCGACATTTCAGGATATTTATGATGATAGGCCCTGACTGCTCCCACCGAAACGGAATGCTCTCCTCCCAGCGTGACCACGTATTTATTTCGTTTCAGCCATTCCCATACCGTTTTTTGTACCTGGTTGACCATCATTTCCACAGATGCGGGCACCTTGAGGGGATCATCGGTATAGATTCCACGCCTGTAAACCTCCGTTCCTGTCTCAATGTCGTACAGTTCCATGTTCCTGGATGCCTCCAGGATGGCTTTTGGTCCCCTTGAAGAACCCTTCATCCAGGTACTGGTGGCATCAAACGGAACGGAAACCAGCACAACCAGTGATTTATCCCCGTTCGCATAGGAAAGCGGAAGATCCCCGTATCTCAGCATACAATTAACCCTTAATGATCGGATGGTAATAGGAGGTAAAACATATCGCCGTAAGGGCCGTACCGTAAGTTTTGCGCGGGATGAACGATTCCGAAATGATGTGCGGATCTCCCAGGTGATAGTCTTCGGCAAACCCGTTCTGGTACAATTCCTCAAGGCTACCCCTTAGCCTTCGCTCGAGCTCAGGCAAATCATAATTTCCCTCATGCTCGCATACCAGTCCCCCGTACTTAGACCCATCCAGGCGGTCATACATCCAGGCATAGATGATGCCGGCCGTGGCCCGTTCCCCCTTGCCGGCATTGCACACAGACATGATCGATTCAAGAACCGATCCGTGCTGCAGGAACCCGGGTTTCTCAATTTCGCGGGCAATTCCCGGTAAAATGGACGAATAGGTCATGACGTTGCACATTTCTATTTTTGCAGCCTTCAGGGCCAGGTGGTACGACCCTGCATGAATGGCAATATCGCTTTCGCCGGTACCGGAGGTGATGAAATAATTAACGGGAATCCTGTTCCCTGTGTAAAAACCGGCTTCCTGGACCGGATTCGGAAAATTTTTGGTGATTGTCTTTACTTGCTGCATGATTTCCCATTTTATTTTGAACAACGGATGATTTAAAAACCCTGCCCGGTTACTTTAACCCGGAAGGTAAAATGGGAAAAGCCTATCAGACCCTGATCTTTATGCGGAGAAACAGCAGGAACCGGAAAATGAAGTATACATAGAAACGGAACCAGAAAACCGAGCCGGTCTTCAGTTCAGGGGAGAGATCATATATTACGTTCCAGGACATTTCCTTGTGGAATCCATATACGGTAGATGTTACTTATTGATTCAGCCCTGCAAAAGTATAAAAAATATTTTTTATTATCTTGGTTCCTGACAAACTACACGAAATCAACTCCTATGAAACGAATTACTGCCGCTTTGTTACTGGGACTCCTGATGATGGCCTGTGAAAAGAAACCAGCCACCGGTGATCTGCTGATCACGGTCGAATACGACGGATACCTGGAAGAAAACGTTGAGGTCTGGCTCTATGATTCCTACTACGCTTTTGATAAATTCGAATACCTGGATAAACAGCTGTCCGACGCGAACGGGGAGGTATTCTGGGCCGGGCTCCGGCCGGGATGGTATTATTTTGAGGCCGAAATCACCAAACCGGTCGATTTTACCCTTTATGCAGCCGATTCGATTGAAGTAGTAGAGAACATGCAGAAGAATAAAAGGCTGATCCTTTCGCCCGTCAAAAAATAATACCTCCAGACTGACAGAATGTAAACGAAATGGTTAAATAGGGCCTATCCGTGAATTGATTGGTTATGGACTTTATTTACAGGATTTCTTCATTATCCTTTTCAGGTTATAGGAAGTGCCCCATTCGAGTGCTTTGTTAAAATCCGGGCAATAGTCCTGTGAAGGATTGCCGGATTTCATCTTGATATTGCCCCGCAAAGCATAATAATCCCCTTTGCTGCGGTCCAGGAGCAAAGCCCTGTTGATGTCATCGCGAGCTTCCGCGTAATCCATCATTTGATAGGCTGCCCGGGATCTTTCATAATAATAGGTCCCATTGTTCTTATCCAGGTTGATGGCAAGGTTCATGTATTCCCTCGCCATGGCGGGCTGTTTCAGGAAATCATTCATGAGAACGCCCAGATAATAATAGGTTTCCGGATCATCGGGATTAACGCTGAGGGCATAATTCAGGTCCTTCTGTCCCCCTTCAAAATCTTCAAGGTGCATACGGTTTGCCCCGGAATATTTATAGAATTCGGAATTCCCTGGCACCAGTTCAATACACTTCCTGAAATCGGCGGCGGCGGCCCGGTAATTTCCATTTACAAAACGCGAATAACCCCGTGCATAATAATAGATGGCATTCTCCGGTGCGGCATCGATGGACTTGTTCATTGCCTCATCGGCCAGGTTCCCGGGAATGGCAGACAGGGCTTTGTAATCAAGCTGAAGACCGATCTCAAAATCAGCCTTCATGGCCTCTTCATCCCCGAGCCCGCAGTTGGCCACACCACGCAGAAGGAATCCCTTCGCATAACCCCTCTTCGATTTCAGCACCCGGTCAAAGTCCTCCCTTGCACCTGCGAAATCTCCCAGGCCAATTTTTGCTATTCCCCTGTTCAGGTATGAATTCATGAATTCCGGGTCGATTTCTATGCTTCGGTCAAACTGGCCGAGCGCTGCGGCATAGTCTTTAAAGCCGAATACCAGAACGGTACCCAGGGCAAAATGACCCGGTGCGAAATCCGGATGGTCCCGGACCAGTTTTTCGCTCAACTCCCTGGCCATTTCATTGTTCGCATTGAGATATTCCCAGGCATTGCAGAATGCTTCCTGGGGAGATCCAGCGAATCCTTCCCTGATCCTGTCTGCAAATTCTGCCGAACCCGTTTCCAGGTATCGTTCAAGTAGCTGGTCCGGATCATCTGCACCGAAGGAAGCGTGCACCATTCCGGTGGTTAAAAACAATGCAAACAGAAGCCTCAGGGTCGGGGAATTAGTGGATTTCATATGAACAAGGGTTTGGAACAGGATCAAATTTATGAAGAAAAATCCATTGCTACCAGATAACCGCCGTGCTTTCTGATGTTCAAAACGGACCCGTCCTCGAAAATAAGGTACTGGCCCTTTATGCCTGTTAAAACAGCCTCAAGGTACCTGGTCCGGTCAAAAGTTATGCTTTTTACCTTATCCGGATACTGCAATACAGGGTAATGGATTTCGGTTACCT
>Ga0307419_10001113_pt1 | contig 13906 bp, 16 predicted proteins | sample SalMarWE160230MG_2_FD_202512 | JGI IMG/M metagenome (GOLD analysis project Ga0307419, IMG submission 202512) | Salt marsh sediment microbial communities from the Plum Island Ecosystem LTER, Massachusetts, United States - WE1602-30 | ecosystem: Environmental > Aquatic > Marine > Intertidal zone... | reverse complement strand
GCAGTATTGATCCAGGAAAAAAGGGGAATGTTTAAACAATGGCCCATCGTGCTGATCATCCTGACCTATAATCTGGTGATATTCGGTACATTTTTAACCAGATCTGGTTTATTATCCTCCGTACATTCTTTCGCCCGCAGCACCATCGGTCCTATATTCCTGGTTTTTATAGCTTTAACATTCATCGCTTCTTTCTGGTTATTAAGTTCTCGTTGGGATAAATTCAAATCCCGCCAGGTACTTACTTCATTCTTCTCAAAAGAAGCTTTGATCCTGATCAGTATCGTCCTGCTGCTGGGCATGCTGGCGACTACTTTCTGGGGTGTGATCTTCCCCACTATTTCTGAACTGGTCACCGGCGCAAAGGTGACGGTTGGCCCGCCATTCTACGAACGTGTAGCAGCTCCCATCTTCGGCGGGATGTTGTCAATCATGGTTATTTGTCCCCTGGCGGTTTGGAGTTATGTTTCATTCAAACATCTGGGTAAATTATTGTGGAAACCATTTGCCGTTTCCCTGATCGGCATTGTTTTACCTATCATAGGTGGGTTGACTAAAGTACCAGCACTGATCGCCTTCTGGTTGGTTGCTTTTGTCCTGGCTGTAAATGGATTTGAATTCATCCGGCGTACTCGCCTCCGCAGAAAAACCGAATCTGAAACTTTACCGGAAACTGTCACAAGAGTTTTCCAGCGCAATAAACGATCCTATGCCGCCATGATCATTCACGTAGGTATAGTGTTTATGGCTCTGGGTATAATCGGGATCGAATTCTTCCAGACTGAGACTCAAGGTACGCTTGCTGAGGGGCAGGAACTTCAACTGGCCCCTTATACGATGGAATATGAAAAGCTTGAGATCTTTGATACTCCTGACGCAAGAAATGTAGCACGGGCGGTAGTCCTCGTAAAGAAAGATGGCGAGGTGCTCGATGAAATCTATCCCCGCCGGGATTTTTACTATGATTCCGGGCAGCCGGTCACCATTCCCGGTGTCCGCAGCACTCTGCTGGATGATTTTTATGTCATCCTGGTAGATTGGAAAGCTGTTACTTCTGAAGGTGCGACATTTAAGGTCTACCATAATCCGCTTGTAAAGTGGCTTTGGATCGGGGCCTGGGTGATCATCGTTGGGGTGGTTGTCGCAACTTGGCCGGAGAAGAAATCTAAAATGGCTGGAAGAAATAATGTGAGGCCAAAATGATTCAAAAATCAAAAAGAACCTTGTGGTGGATTTTGTCGGCAGTCTTATTGCTCTCCCTGATCCCTGTGGCAGCAAATGCCCAGGGTTCGGATCCCACAGATGATGAAGTTAACGCTGTTGCCAAACAACTTTACTGCCCTGTATGTGAAAATATCCCCCTGGATGCTTGCGGAACCGCAGCTTGTGAACAATGGCGAGGTATTATCAGAGATAAACTTGCAGAAGGGTGGACTGAAGAAGAGATCAAAATCTATTTTGTAAATCAGTATGGAGATCGGGTCCTGGCAGAACCTCCCAGACGGGGTTTTAATTGGATCGTCTATATTGTTCCCGTTGTCATATTTGTGGGTGGTGGATATCTGTTTTACAGGGGTTTTGAGCAGTGGCGATCTCCTGAACCAGACAGTAATGTTCGTAAAAAAGAAAAAACAACACCCAAACCCGTGACATTATCTGAGGATGATATCAGCCGGGTGGAAGAAGAATTAAGAAAGAGGTCACAAAGATAATATGAAGAAAATATTACTCTGGGGTGGACTGGCAATATTGTTGGTTTTCCTAAGTATTGGACTCTATCGATCCCAACAGGGACAGGTTGGTAAGGGAGAAACAGCACCTGATTTTGAGTTGATCTCATTCTCTGGTGATACGTATCAGTTATCGGATTTTCGGGGCAGTGTGGTCCTGGTTAATTTTTGGGCTTCCTGGTGTGAATCATGTAAACCTGAGGCCGATGATCTGGAAGATGCCTATCAATATTATCTGAATCGGGGTGATGTGATCTTTCTGGGTGTGGATTATGTTGATACTGAACCGGAAGCATTGGGTTATCTGGAAGAGTTTGGGATCACTTATCCAAATGGGCCTGATCTGAGAACTGAAATCTCTCAAGCGTACAGAGTTCGGGGAGTCCCAGAGACATTTATCATCGATCAGAACGGAATAATCTCCCATGTTCAGATCGGTCCTTTCAGTTCCTTCGAACATATCATTTCAACGATTGATCCCTTATTAGAATAAGCAGGTATAGGTGTTTTCATGGAATTTAGCTCATTATTGATCGTAATATTTATCTTTATCCTATCAGGGATATTTATTCTGCGGCCTTTTTTGGTCGAGGAAAAATCAACAAAAAGATCGGGATCTGCAAGAATAGATCCCCTGGTGGCAGAGAAGGAACGTCTTTTATTGGCGATTGAGGAATTGGATCTGGAGTTTGAATTAGAGAAGATATCTTCCCAGGAATATAACCGCAACAGGGATATCCTGCTCTCTGAGGCTGCAGAAGTTATCAAACAGCTCGATAAATATCAGAAAACTGGTTCAGGGAAGAAGAAGGCATCTGCGCCGCCCGAAACTGATGACAATCTAGAAAGAATGATCCATCAACGCCGTCTGCAACTTCGAGGCGAAAAATCACTTAAATGCCCCAAGTGCGGAAAGGCTGTTGACAAGGGAGCTCAGTTCTGCAGCCATTGTGGAGAAGCATTGTGAGAAGCCAAAAACATCTTATTGGTAGGATGCTTGTGTTTATCATATTATTAAGCAGTTTTTTAGCTGGCTGCCTATCGATGCAGGTCGATATTACTCCACCTCCGGTTGTTACTTTGACGGGCCAGGTTATTGATACCCCGCTGGCAACTCAGGCACCCACCCATACTTCTCCTCCGCCTACAATCTCTCTGGAAGCAGAAGGGATTGAGGGGGAAGTGATTGTTGTGGACGTAATTGATCAAACAGGTGGTTTGTTATTGGAACAGGGATTGGAAGTCCGTTTGGATGGATACGATCAATTTGATCTGGTCTATACGGAAACAAAACCGCTAACAACAGAAAGTAAACTGGTCTTTGATAATGTCCCATTTCAAGCTGGCAGGGTATTCTTTGCAAGCATTTCATATGGCGGCGCTGTATATCGGTCTGATTTTGTTGAAGCTGGAGATCAGACAACCTCCCTGCAATTGGCAATCCAGATCTTTGAAACAACCACAAGCGATGAAGGAATACTCATTGAACGGATCCATGTCCTGGCAGATTTTCCAGTCCCGGATCTGGTCCAGATCGTTGAGATCTTCATTGTGTCCAATCTGGGTGATGCCACCTTTGTAGCTGAGGGCCCAGGGCAAGCGACAGTAACATTCCCGCTTCCCCCTGGAGCTGGGTCTATAACATTTGATGATGGTATTTTAGGGGAACGATATATTAAAACAGAGGATGGGTTTGGTGATACAGTTAGCATCCCGCCTGGGGACGGAGTATATCAAACCCTTGTTTATTACACTCTACCTATCCAGGGGAATTCATTTGATTTTTCCCAGGTGATGAGTTACCCGGTTCGGGCTGCAGTTATAATGACGCCAGCAGGAGAGATTGTTGAAGGACCAAATTTGCAGGATATGGGTCTTCAGGCAATTGCTGAAGGTTCTGTTCAGGTCTATTCAGCTTCTTCTATTCCCCGTGACGAGTCTTTGCAGTTTCGGGTTTCAATAGAATCTGAGAGCAGTGAAGTTCCAGCTGACGCCCCGATCTTTCTTCCCCAGTGGGTAATTATTACAGCTGGTATTGTGGGGGGGGTATTACTATTGATGGGTGGGTTGCTATTCATCCGCCAGCACAGGCAGGCTCTGGTCGAAAATGATATCGAAGAAAGCTTTAAAGAGCGTGAAGAAATCCTTGACTCCATTATCGCCCTGGAGGATCTCTTTCACGAAGGTGATATCACTGAAAAGGCCTACCTAAAAAAACGTCAGGAGCTTAAAGATCAGCTTGATTCTTTGGCTGATCATTAGACCATTACTCAATGATCACTGTAAAAAAACTTGTAAAGAGATACGGCCCACTAACAGTTCTCCGTGAATTGGATTTTAGTGTCGACGCGGGAGAATTTGTGGCTTTGCTGGGACCTAATGGTGCTGGTAAAACCACTTTACTGCGGATTCTATCATCTCTGGTGAGGCCAACTTCAGGCCTGGTTCAAGTTGCGTCTTATAAATTGCCTTCCCAGGGAGCATCCCTGCGGGCCAAGCTGGGAGTGGTATCCCATCAACCGCTGTTATATGGTGATCTGTCGGCCCGCGAGAACCTTTTATTTTTTAGCAAATTGTACAACATCAGTCAGGAACGAATTGATGAGGTCCTGGCTCTGGTCGGTTTGCTTCGCCGCAAGGATGATCTGGTTCGGACTTTCTCCCGGGGTATGCAGCAGCGATTGGCGATTGGACGAGCAATCCTGCATAATCCAACAATATTGCTGCTGGATGAACCGCATACAGGGCTGGATCAAGCCGCGGGTGAGATCCTGGACAGAATTCTGCAGGAAGTTGCTCTTGAAGGCCGTACGGTGGTAATGACATCCCATGATCTGATCAGATCGGCAGAATTAGCATCGCGGTTAGTTCTGCTTTCGAAAGGAAAAATATCCAGCAGTATTTTTACTGATGATTTGGATCCAGCAGATCTGGTTGATTTCTATAAAAACGGGTTACAGGGAGGACAATCATGAGTGCCTTCCTGAAATCAATTGGCGCGATCATCTGGAAAGACCTTAAAACCGAATGGAGAACCCGGGAAAATCTCTCCGCTATGCTTGTATTTTCCCTTCTGGTGATCTTGATCTTCAATTTTGCCCTGGAATTGGACCTGCGGGCCAGGGAATCTCTGGCTGGCGGTGTTTTGTGGGCGACCTTTATCTTTGCCGGGACCATTGGTTTGAATCGATCAATGGCAGTTGAAAAGGACCGCGGCTGTCTGGATGGTTTGTTGTTAGCACCTGTAGATAGAAGCGCGATATTTATTGGGAAAACAGTTGGTAATCTATTTTTTATGCTTGTGGTTGAGGCAATAGTCCTGCCAGTGTTCAGCTTCTTATACGGCATTCCAGTATTTCAGCCCGGTTTCCTGGTTGTGATACTGTTGGGATCGATCGGGTATGCGGCAGTTGGTACGTTGCTGGCCACCATGGTTGTCCAGACCAGGACTCGGGATATATTATTACCGATCCTGCTCTTCCCGCTGACCCTTCCAGTGGTGATTGCCGCTGTAAAGGCCAGCCAGGGTTTTATTCAGTCAGTTCCCTTTGCAGAGATTTCAGTCTGGGTAAATATACTGATAACTTACGACTTGATATTTCTTGCAGTTGCTATTATGGTTTTTGATTATATTCTGGAGGAATGATTTATGCTCGAGAAACCGCGTTTATTAACTTTTTTGGATATCCTTTCGGGCTTGATGATTCTAATTGCAGCCGGTCTGGTTTTCTTCTATGCTCCGGTGGAACAGTTGATGGGTCAGGTTCAAAAAGTATTCTATTTCCACGTTGCGACAGCCTGGGTTGGTATGCTGGGTTTTATGGTCGCAGGTGTGGCGGGAGTTCAATATCTTCGAACCGAACAGGAAAAATGGGATATTGCTGGACTGGGAGCCGTGGAGATCAGCCTGGTGTTTTTTATGGTTGCCATCATATTGGGATCAATCTGGGCCAGGCCGATCTGGAATACCTGGTGGACCTGGGATCCGCGTTTAACTACCGCTGCGATCGTCGAATTGATCTACGCTGCTTATTTGCTGCTCCGTTCCGGCTTAGACGATCCTGGTAAGAGGGCTCGTTTCTCTGCTATCTATGCCATATTTGGTTTTTTCAGCGTACCGCTGACGTTTATTTCCATTCGACTACTGCGCACAATCCATCCGGTGGTAATCGGCAGTGCAGAAGCAGCCAGCCAGGGCGGGTTTAATATGGATGCTCCCATGAGGACAGCATTTTTCTTCAGTCTGGCGGCGTTTTCAGTCTTTTTTGCAGATTTACTCTGGCATCGGATCCGGTTAGGAAAGCTGCAGTCCAAAGTCAACCTGCTGCGGATCGAATCTTACGAGAAGGAGAGCTGAACGATGTTAAGTGGATTATTCGTGCCCAATACCTTTGATTATATGATCGCTGGTTATGTTGTTCTCAGCGTAGTGCTTACTATTTATATCGCCAGCATTGCTCGGCGTTGGAAAAAAGCAGTTGCCGAGTATCACCTCTATCAAGAAGAAAAATAGTTGGGATGCAGTCGTAGACAAACAAACTCGGGAAAAGTTACTCCCGAGTTTGTTTCGTTAAGTTACGTAGGTAAAATAGCTTGCCTTGATACTCCGAGGCTACAAGATATCCATCTAACAGCATCTTTTCAATGATATCCATTTCACCTCCGGCCCGTTTCAGAAAATCAGCTAATGCATCCTCTCTCATTGGATGAACAGAGGTTATACTTAGTAGGTCCTGCTCGATATTTCCTGTGAACGCAAACTCATTTCCCTCATAACCGATCAGGTATTCCACATTCAATCCAGCTTGTTTAAATAATTGGAAGGCGGTATTTAAATTCTCTGGGGTGGGAGGGGAGACCCAATTTTCCGCTGGCGGTCTGGTCGGGATACTCAAATATGATCTGTCCGGTTCAGTTGCAGCCAGGTATAATGCTGTTTTCTGAATGTTTTCCGGATCATCATTGATGTCCTTCACCAGCATGGTCTCTGTTAATAACTCCCCGCCAAATTCTCCCGTGAAGGTTTTTATGCCGTTGAGAACATTTTCCAGATCTATTTTCCCGTAAGGACGGTCGATCTTCTTCCAGGTTCCAAAATCCACTGCATCGACTTTGATTGATACCAGATCGGCTTTGGACAGGTCCTGTCTGACTTCGGGGTCATCCAGGAGGGTTGAATTGGTGATCAGGGCGATTTTGATCCCTGAGCTTTTAAGGATGCCTATTAATCTTCCCAGGTTTTGGTCCAGGGTTGGTTCTCCGTCGGGCACAATGGTCAGATAATCGATTTTTTCATTATTCCGCTTCAGGGTTTGGACGGCATCCAATACTTCCTTACCTAACTCTTCGGGATCGTAATACTCACTCCTGTGGTTCACCATTGTTAACGACCTGCCCAGTTGGCAGTAAACGCAGGAATAAGAACAGATCTTGGGTGGAATATTATTGATTCCAAGGCTCCTGCCCAGACGCCTTGACGGAACAGGTCCAAAAATTCTTAAACTATCCATTGGCCAATCTTCCCCGGGAATTCAGGCATATTTTTCTCTGGTAGTTGCATCACTCAAAATTAATGATAGATATTCTTTTCCTGGTGAGGTTTCAAATGTCCCCAAGTGGGTATGCATATCCAGATAGCTGTTGGGAATTGGATGGGTACCGATGATGACTTTAACAGGGTACCTCTTCTCTAAGAATTCAACAAAGGTATCAATATAGGGACAGGGTGGGTAGCCTACCACAAGGCCAGTAGCCAGGTGGATGACATCTGCCCCGTTTTTTACCATTTCCGCTCCAGCATATTCAACATTGCCTCCGGGGCATCCATCACAGCTTGTATAACCAACCAGCTCGAGGTTTGAATCTGGGTAAATGCTGAATGCGCCTTCTTTCTCTTTTAACGACCGGAAGCATTTTCCTCCTGCACACCGGCGGTAGCGATCGCAGATGATGATACCGATCTTTGTAACTTTTTCCATTTGACCTCCACCAAAAAAAAATAAATGACATCTGTAACAAAATAATTATACTCCCGCAGAAATTGAATCTGGGGGAGTCTAGAGGGGATAAGAATAGTATTCAATTAGATCTGTAAGGGAGTTAATTTTCGTACCTGCCTTGGATAAAACTTCGGAAGTCTGCAGGAGTTGATCGTCCAGGGAATGCGAGTCTCTATAATTCCGAATTCTGCCTCAACTTAAGAATTCTTCCAGATGGGACAGGGCTTCCGGCATATTCTTCCGTCCGAATCCGATCCGGAAATTATTTCCAGGATGATCATAAACCGTTCCGGGCAGCAGCATTACACCCTGGTCCTTCAGCAGCTGGTCGCAAAATTCAACAACATCACGCCCGATCAATCTTGGAAAGGCAATTGGCCCAGCAGAGGGTTTTTCCCAAGAAAACAGGTCCTCATATTGGGTAAAAAAAACATCCAGGAGAGTCAGATTCTCGGTGATTATCTTAAGGTTGCGACCTACTAATTTTTCTCTGTGGCGCAAGGCCAGAGCGGCCAGGAACTCGCTGGGGGCGCTATTGCAAATGGTTGTGTAATCCTTGATCTGGGAGATCTTCTGATAAAGATCCGGATTTTGGGTGGCGATCCAGCCAATCCTAAGACCTGCCAGCCCGTATGATTTTGACATCACACCCAGGGATATACCAAGTTCCCCAAAGTCGCAGGCTGCGGGGAGCCGATTAGTTGGATCGTACTCTGATTCCCGGTACACCTCATCGCAAAAAAGTAAAATTCCCTGGGATTGGGCTATCCGCCAGGTTTCCAGGTAGGTTTCCTGAGACATCAGATAACCGGTCGGGTTGTGGGGGGTGTTGATCACAATCGCTTTTGTATTTGGTTGAACTAACTTTTCCAATTCATCAGTATCCAGGATCCAGCGATTCTCTTCCTTCGCTTCCCAGCGGGAGATCCGGCAGCCAATGCTGGCAGCAATCTCATATAAGGATTGATAACAGGGCCAATGTACGATCAGATGGTCACCTGTTTCAAGGGCGGCCTGCATAAATGTAAAAATGGCTTCCTCGGCGCCGGAGTGGACTAGGACTTGATCCGGTGAAATCGATCCGTAGATTTGGCTGATCTCTTTTCTTAGATCGGGGCTTCCTTGTGATTCTGTGTAACCCAGCCAATGCTCCCGTAACCTTTCTTCTGTGCCATCTTCGAGAGTCAATAGATCCCCGATGGCAAGGGATTCACAATCCGAACTGCCCAGCAGGTATTGGGTGTTAAATTCGTATTTTGCGAAATATCGTTCCAGATTAAAGGGTTTGATCTTCATTCAGGCTTTCCTTGGTCAGCTGGGGTTATTTCCAGCAGGCTCTGGCGATCTCGATTGATTACAAGGCGGGTGACATCGGGCCGACCGTAATGACCGGCCGGGTCAAAGTTTTGTCTCTCTTCCCGCACACGTTTGTGGGATATCTCAGCGGTGGCCAGGGTCTCATCCCCGACGATAGGCTCGACAATCCATTCTCCATCAGGACCAGCCAGACAGGATCCGCCGTCTGCCAGGATATCCTCACTGTTCTCTCGCATCACCTGGCTGTGGGGCAGATCTGAAGTGATATCCGATTTCCGCATTAATCCTGATACCGAGATCACATATGAGCGTGATTCTTTGGCGATGAATTTTGTGATGTCAAAGGTATTGCGCTGGCTTCCAGGCCAGACCGCTACATGTAAATCCTCGCCCAGGCTGTAAAGAGCTGTTCGGGAGAGAGGCATCCAATTCTCCCAGCAGTTCAATCCGCCGACAGTGAAAGGACCTAAAGGATGGACCTGCAGTCCGTGGCCGTCCCCGGTGGACCAGACCAGGCGCTCTTCATAAGTGGGCATCAGCTTGCGGTGGACGGAACCGATCTTGCCCTTAGGAGTGATAAAAACCAGGGAGCAGTACAGGCTGTGTCCACCTCTATCAACAGGGCGTTCGATAGTGCCGACATAAACAGCAATTTTGTGTTTCCTGGCAGCTTTGCAGAGAGGATCGAGATGCCCCGCTTCAATTTGCACGGCTTGATCCTGGTAGTGAGCATGGATCTCCTTCTGGATCTGGGCGTTAAAACGGGCGCCATCCGTACGCTCTACCCAGAAAGGGTATCCGGGAATCAAGGCTTCTCCAAAAACTACCAGGGCACAATCTTGGTTTCCAGCTAGGTGGATATAGTCTTTTACCTTGGAGAGGGTCTTTTTTCGGTTTAACCAGACTGGTGCGATCTGAGCCAGACAAATCCTAATCTTTTCATGATCCTTTGTTGGTTTTGAGGACATATGATGCTCCTGTGATTTCTGGGAAGCTTTCATTTATTTTCTCTGGCCAAGATAGTTCAGTATAAATTTTTCCACAGCATCTATGGATTGGACACTGCCCTTGATCTGTCCGTGGTTTGCGCCCTCTATTAAAAGCAGCTCTACATCCCCGCCTGCCGCCTCCAGTTGGTCGGCAAAGTCCAGTGATTGCTGGGGAGGAATACTTTGATCTTCCGTACCGTGGATGAGTAAAAAGGGGGGTTCACTTCCATCTATCCAGCTGGTGGCTGAAGCTTGATCCCAAACTTCGGGGATTTCTTGCCTTGTGCCGCCCAAAAGGTCAACAATGTATTCTTCAAGAGAATGGGAATCTATAGCGGCAGATGGATAGTTAAAAACCCCGGTGAAAGAGATAACACCTTTTACCCATTCTTTTTCAGGAAGGGAGTGGGGACAATCTTCCAGAAAAGGGCTAGGGTCTTTTATTACGCCTAGCAAGGCGGCAAGAGTGCCCCCGGCAGAATGGCCCATAACGAATACTGAATTGGCATCCAGGTTATAGGTATCCTGGCTTGTATATATCCACGCCAGAGCGCAGAAGGCATCATTCACATGATCCGGATAACTGTGGTCCGGCCACTGCCTGTGATTTATGGAAACAACCGCAAATCCCTTCCTGGCAAAGTTGTAACCCCAGGAAGCCAGGTCTTCCTTTTTGCCGTTCCCCCCGTGGATGATTAACAGGATAGGGAAAGGTCCATCTTTCGAGCCAGGAAGATATAGATCCAGCATGTGTTCATCTGCATCATCTGGAAGGTAGGAAAGATCTTTAAACACCTCAACTTCCTTCGGTTTTGGGGTTTGGGTAGGCATCAGGGTTTCCTGGGTGCCGCATCCAGCCAACCCAATAATAAAGAAGATTAGTCCGGCAGCAGCCTGTTTAATATGAGATAGACGGCTGTGAAATTTCAGTCCTGAGCTCTTTCTCATCTATTCTCCTTTGTTTACTAGGAGCATACTCTGGTGTTAATCCCCTGTTGGGCCAGTGTTGAGATTTCTCCCGGTTCTCAGCCTTGATCCTGTTGAATGTGGAAATATCACTCACCCGTTTGTTGTTAGATATTCTTTAAGATCTGAAGACAGAATCCGGTCGAGTTCTGATTCGTTTTTCTGGCTGGTTTCAGTAAATAAAAACCCGAAAACAGGATATTCTTGATAATCGAACTTTCTCAGTTCGAGGGGATTCTCAAAGTCAGAAAGCAGTCTTTGGTAATCAAATCCCCTGATCCTGGCAGGATCGATTCCGGTGGAGTTGTCGAGAATGATTATGCTGAATAATTTCCCGGTTTTTCCTTTAAGAATTTCTGGCCAATCAGGTTTTTTCTGTAAGTAAAAATAAATATAAGGGTTGAATCCATAAGCTAGATAGGTCAAATCTGCAGTTGTGCACCAGCCTCCGAATCTTAATGGATTAATTTCGATAGGGATTATAGTGCCGTCTGGTTTTTTTCTGAGTTCGATATGGGCGGGGAAATTCCTGACCCCTGCCAGTTTACCGATATTGGTCGAAAATGTAGTGAATTCAGCCAGATTGTTATTAATGATTTCTGGAGATGAGGTATATACTCTATCGCCAACGTCATCAGATGATGAAAATGTGTGTTTCAGGATATTCAGGATCACTGCTTCACCGTTGGAATCGAAATAGGCATCTACTGCATACTCATTTCCCTTGATACATTCCTCGATGATCAGTGATCTTGAATCGACCACTTCCGGGGGATAAAGTCCTTTGTCTTGACCCTTGGCTGCCAGGATCTTTTCCTTGATCCGATCCCATTCCCCGGAGTTAAATATTTTATGAACACCTTCGCTCATGAACCCTGTTGCTGGTTTTATGATCAGCGGTTTACCTTCCCCGGGATATGGAAGATCGACTAAATCCTCCAGTTTTACTGCCGAGAAATAAAAATCAGGAACCAGTGGTCTTGTTAGCTCTCTAAAGGCGATCTTGTTCTTAAATAACTCGATTTTCTCGATAATATTACTGAAGGATAGATTATTAATGATCCACCCCAGAGCATTCTCCGAGGTAGTATAGAGCGGAATTTCATCAGATTGTTGTACGATCCTGATCGCATCAACTTCCGAGATTATGTTAGTTCCCGGTAATAGTCCCAGCTTCTGGGAGATATCTGTACCGACAACTGGAATGGCATGATCCCGGACAGTCTCTTTGAAGAAATCTGAAATATAAGGTTTATCTACAAAAAACAAGCTGTCCTCCTGAATTGAACCTTAAGAATGGTATACCTGTTATTGATGGAATAGCGCAGAACTAATTTTTGGGCGGATTATTGTCTGAATACTAATTTTATAAAAGTTAGGACGGGTAGAACCCAGTAAAAATAGAGTGCAATTGGGTTCCAGGTATGGAAAGCTCCCCGATCATCCAGGTTTAATGAAATTTGTACATAAACCATAAAAAAGATTATCCCCAGGATAATCTTTAAATTGGATTGGAAAAAGGCCTTGATTTTGTTGCTGGAGTCGAGTTCTCCTTCTACCTCTTCTAGTTCTTCTTCCGCCTGGTGGGATTTGATACTGTGTAAAAGGCCGTAGATCTCTTTTTCCCCGCGCCATTTAAAATCAATGATCGATATTATTTCCTCGTTTTCGAGCTTGATTTTTAGGCTGTTCAAAAACAGTTCATCATAAAAATTTTGGGATCGGATATCTTTCCAGGGAATATTGGTTGTTTTGAGGTTGTTTATCAGGGAAAGACCATTTTTGTCCATCTGAATGGAGGTAGGTTTTGCCGCCGTGTAGCTGGAATACAGAAAAACAACCGCCAACCACAGTGTTAAGAGGATGTATTGGACCGGGTTTGGAATTTCAAAAATGCCCTGAAAGATCAACATAACACCAATACCAAGAACTGCAAAGCCCACTAAACACAGGATTAAGAACCAGGAATTATAAGTAAACAGGTTATAGGTTCTGTTTTCAGTCATTTTCTCCAGAGAGTCTTAAGGCTCGTTTGGCTTTATCTACCTTTGGAGAAGTATATACGCTGAACTGATTCAACAGACCTTCAGCGCTTTCGTCGACCAGCAACATGGATTTGTGTTCCGGGGCGATAAACTCATCCTTTGCCAGGCGATCCAAAAATTCCAGCATGAGGTTAAAAAAACCATCAATATTCAATATGCCACTAGGTTTTTGATGAAATCCCAGCTGGCTCCAGGTTAAAATTTCCATCAGCTCCTCGATTGTACCCAACCCGCCAGGCAAAGCAATAAAGGCGTCAGCCAAATCCGCCATCATTTTTTTACGGCTGTGCATATCCTCGACAATCCGCAGATCCTGCAGATCTCTATAGGCTACTTCCATTTCAGCGATGGCCCGGGGAATTACCCCAATTACTTTCCCACCCTGATTTACAACCGTTCTGGCCAGCACTCCCATCAAACCCACACTCCCACCCCCGTAAACCAGGGTGATCTTCCTGGCAACGAGCACTTCGCCAAGCGACCGGGCTGCTTCGGAATAAGCCGGATTTTTTCCGGGGCTGGAGCCGCAGTAAACAGCAATTTTCTCCATAAGATGATTTCCTTAGGATGAGTTTATCACTGTTTTATCGAAGAGGTATTTGAACCAATATCACGGGGGACGGAGGACTGGAGGAGGGTTTGGGATTACAGTTCAAGTCGAAGCACTTTTTCACCATTTTCCCATTTCCCAGTCTCTTCAAAACCGAGCTTGTAATAGAACGGGGAGGGATTGTCATCGCCAGGCTCGTAACTGGTCAATAGTTCATTGGCTCCCGGGAGGGTTTTGACATGGGCTATCACCAGCAAAATGGCCTGGTAGCCGTAGCCCTTGCCCTGGTGATCTTTATCGATCATAAATC
>Ga0307419_10001109_pt1 | contig 13938 bp, 5 predicted proteins | sample SalMarWE160230MG_2_FD_202512 | JGI IMG/M metagenome (GOLD analysis project Ga0307419, IMG submission 202512) | Salt marsh sediment microbial communities from the Plum Island Ecosystem LTER, Massachusetts, United States - WE1602-30 | ecosystem: Environmental > Aquatic > Marine > Intertidal zone >... | reverse complement strand
CATCCGAAGAACCAGGATGCAAAGTTCAATCACCTTATAGATCTCTTAAGCAGTTCCGATTCAGGATTCAAGGCTCAGGAACTTGAGGAGACAAAGTACGCTGAGAGCAATTCCGTTCTGTTGATGAAATCATTGAAGACCTTTGATGAATACCTTAACCTCTCCCCTCTTGTTATTGACACCAATTCGGAGGTTATTGACAACAAGGAGAAATTCGATATCAAAAAGGATATATTCCTGTATACAAAATTCCGTGGAGATCATCTGATGTATGTTGGTACGGAAGTAACTGAAAAATGTGATTTGAGAAGCCTGCACAACTACCAGAACCTGGTTGAGCAGTTCAAGGACATGCTTGCCACGTTATCAGGAAAACCGCTGGAATGATTTTTTATGTTGCAAGTTCCTAGTTGCAGGTTACAAGTTGATTCACACAAAGGACAACCTGCAACATGCAACCTGTAACTTGGAACATTTCAATAGTAAATTATTTACATTGAGAATGAAATCCCCCTTCAAATTTCTTGACAGCTACACCAAAGATGACCGGGAAGTTTTCTTTGGAAGGGAAAAAGAGATAGCTGAACTCTACAGACGTGTCTTCGACAGCAGGATAATGGTAGTGTACGGTATGTCCGGTACAGGAAAGTCCTCCCTCATCCATTGCGGACTTGCAAGTAAATTCCGTGAAAGCGACTGGCTTAATGTGAATATACGCCGCGGCGAGAACCTTATTAAATCGATGGCAGAAGCGATCGGGAAGGCATCTCTTAAGTCACCGGGCAACTATCAGAAGATCTTTGGTGCCAATGACAGCAATGAACAGGTTACATATTTCAGAAAGGCTGTAAAAAATCTTTATCTTGATTACTATAAACCAATATATTTCATTTTCGATCAGTTCGAAGAGCTTTTTATTTTCGGAACAAAGAAAGAAGATGAAATTTTTATAAAAGTAATACAGGCATTATTGGCTTCTGACCTGCAATGTAAATTCATTTTCATAATCCGTGAGGAGTACCTGGGCTGGTTAACAACATTTGAGAAATCAATACCGGGATTTTTTAATAACAGGATACGGATTGAGAAGATGGATATTGGGAATGCGAAGAATGCTATAGAGGGACCTTGCAAAATACACAATATAACTGTTGAGGAAGGATTTGCAGAGACACTCCTTGAAAAACTGAGCGCGGGTGAAACAGACGTGGAATTGACATATCTCCAGGTATATCTCGACAAGATATTCCGTCAGTCCACTGGATTTCCTTCCCCCCTTCAGGGGGAAAAAAAAGGGGGGTCTCCCCCCGTTTTCACTCTCTCCCTCCTCAAAAAAACAGGCAACGTCTCCAATATCCTGGGAAGCTTCCTTGATGATCAGATAAGTAATTTGCCGGATCCGGATACGGCAATGACAGTACTGAAAGCATTTGTCTCAGCCAGGGGAACCAAACGTCCTGTTAATGTAGATGAGATAAGGGAATATGCCCTGACAACAGGCAAGGAAATTGATGAAAAGATTATTAACGACCTGCTTATTTCATTCGTAAACCTGAGAATTCTCCAGGATAAGGATCTTAGCGGGCGCAATGAGCTGAAGCATGATGCACTTGCCGCAAAGATATTTGAGAAAGTAACACTTGTTGAAAAGGAACTTATTGATATAAAGCAGTTTATTGAAACAGCTCATGAAAACTGGAAGAAAAGAGATGTGCTATTATCTGACAAAGACCTTAGCTATATAGCTCCCTATGAAGACAAACTTTACCTCAATGAAGAACTTAAATCCTTTATTTCAAAAAGTAAATGGGAATATCAGAGGTTTAAGCACCGCAGGAGAAATATTTTTATTGCTTCAGGAATAGGCCTGCTGGTTGTGTTTGCCTGCTTTACTGTATGGGCTCTACTTGAAAGGGATAAATCCCAAAAAATGGAAATAATTGCTAATGCCAATTATTTCAGTGCCTCTTCAAAAGAAATAACCAATCAAAATCCGTCCAAAGCTTTACGACTTGCATTCCGGGCTTATGAACTGAATCCTGATCCTGAAAATTATCAGAACCTTGTTAACATATATTCAAATAATGAATTTTATTACCCGATCTTAATGGATAAAAATTTTATCTATCCTGAATATAGGATCCTGGGGAATAATGCCATTGCAATATTCTATCAAAAGAGATATTTTGATTTTGAGAATTATTGTATTGATTTATATAACTCAAATGAGGAACTGATAAGAAAATGGGATATAAACCAGGATGTTTATTATTGGGGCGTATCTTCTGATCTTAAGTCAGTTGTTACAATCGGATCGGATTCAATATTAAATATATATGATCAGGATGGTAATCTGAAAATTTATAAAAAGTTAGATATAAAAGAAGACCTCTATCCGAGAGATTTCAAGATTTTACCAAATTCAAATAATATAGTCCTCTTCTTTATGAGTAATTCTGAAACTTCCGGAGTAGTGTACTTGTATTCAAAAGATGGTGAAATTATAAATATAACCGATAATGATTTTAAAGAATCGACATATTTGGCTGATTATATCTTCGATGACAATTTCGCCTATTTTTTCTATGCGACGGGAGACATGGAAAGAATATCATATGATGGCAAGGACAGGATGGAAACAGGATCTGTACTTACCTCTCAAGAAGTTCTTAATTCGGCAACATTAATAAATGGCGATAGATTTGCCCTGACAACTTTGGAGAAACACTTTTATATCTGTGATTTACAAGGGAATATTATAAAATCATTTAACAATGTAAATGAGAACATATTTAAAGTCAGGGAAATTAAGAAGAAGGATTTATTACTGATATTAAATACAAGTGGTATTCAGATATGGGATTATTCAGGCAATACAATAAAATCACTTCTGATAAATGGAATCTCTGACTACTTTTGTAATTATGATTCTGTGAATAACAGAGTTATTTTTATGTATGACGGGAAATTCTATGCCTGGAATATTGGAAATACAGGTAATAACCTGATCCTTAAAAATAAAGAGGGTCATTCCTACTATCCTGGAGATCAATATATTGTGGATCGAGTTAAAGATACAATCAGCTTGCTAAACAAGGATGGCATAAAAATAAAATCCTTACCTATCAAATATAAAAACACGGGATTGAATATTTTTCCATCTTTTAAATATATTCTTATTCACAACATTTCTGATGCAGACTCCTTCGCACTAATTTCTGACTGGGAATCAAATATAGTTACAATATTGAAAGGTGTGGACAATAGATATTTCACAACTGCAGTTTCAAGGAATGATAGCCTGATCCTTTCCACAATTGGTTATCAACGTGTTTACTTTGGTTTATGGTCATTAGACGGTACCCATAAAAAAACTTATATTGGTCATGATGAGCGAATACAGATTCTAAAAATTTCGGATGATAATAAGAAAATATTATCTGGTGATCTAGATGGAAATGTAATTCTTTGGGATACGTCTGGCAAACAGATTAAGCGGCTTAAAGCACATACAACTTATATTACAACCCTTGATATATCTCCAGATGGATCACTTTTTCTGACAGGATCCTGGGATGGCACTGCAAAACTTTGGAATAAGAGTGGACAATTACTTTTTACTTTCCAGAGTCCGGAAATAAATATTCTCATCAAGGCACGATTCTCATCAGATAACAAATCATTCTATGTCTCCGACACTAAAAACATCAGATTATTCAATAACCAGGGGATTCTTCTGCAAACTTTTGCTAATGGTTCTTTTGCTGATGATATAAGTATATCTGCTGATAATAAGCGTATTTATTACCCTGACAGGTCAGGAATTAGAGAGATCGGTCTTAAACAACCTCTTGACACTTTTCTGTCATCAGGTAAATTTGGCGATCTGACAATTGAAGATAAACTTGATCATGGATATCTGGAATATGATGACCTCCTTAACACTAGAGATAATGAAAATATCTATTCGGGAGCTAAATATTTCAGAACTAAATCAATGATTGTAACTGATCCTGAAGAAAAGTATGAGTTACTTAATAAAGCAGAATTATTATATGAATTTCTGTGCAGTGCGGATACAACTTCGATAAGATTCTCTGTTAATTACACTGAGTTTTTGCTTGACAAAGCCAATTCTACTGATGAAAATGTAAAACCTGAAATAGATAAAATTTATAAGACACTTCTGGCTAGAAATAATTACTTTGACCTTTTCACTGCAGGAAGATATTATCAAGGAAACACAAACTCCTCTACAGTAGAATTTGAATTCCAGAAGAAAGCTATATCTGTCTTTAATAAAATCATTCAGTTATACCCTGAGAAAAAAAGGGAACTCGATTCCCAGGTAGGATCCCTGGCATGGCAAATTGTATACCTGAAAAAATTCGATGATGCATTAAATGCCTGTCTCCTTGCTTTACGTATCAATCCTGAAGGATTTTATGCCAATATCAACCTTGCACCATGTTATTTACTTGTAGATTCTGTTGATAAAGCGAAAAAACTGTATGCTGAAATGAAAGACAGGCTTGTCCCTTTATCTGAAATTCAAAATGATGAAAAATTCTTTGGAGATGTATTTATATCTGATCTGAAGGATCTTAAATACAGAGGTTTTAATATCCCGGAATATGAAGAAATTATGTTATTGCTCGGTGCTGATAGCACGGATTTAAGATAGCACACAGCATGGCTTTTTATAATAAAATAGTATAAAGATTCTCTGATATATGAAATCCCCCTTCAAATTCCTCGACAGCTATACAAAAGACGACCGTGATATTTTCTTTGGCCGTGACCACGAGATTGAAGAACTCTACCAGAAAGTATTTGAAAGTAAACTTCTATTGGTTTATGGAGTTTCCGGTACAGGCAAGTCATCGCTTATCCACTGCGGACTGGCTAACAAATTCCAGGAGACCGACTGGTTGCCGCTGGTGATCCGTCGGGGAGGGAATATCATTGAAAGCATGGCTTCTTCAATTAAGGCTGTATCAATAACTGAACAACAAAGTAAATTCTCGAGTCCTACCGACTTCAAAAAGGGAGTTCGTTCATTATACCTCGACCATTATAAACCTATATTCTTCATTTTCGACCAGTTCGAGGAACTGTTTATTTTTGGCAACAAGGAAGAGAGGAAGACTTTCATTCATATTGTTAAATTACTTACTGAATCGGATCTTCAGTGCCGGATGATCTTCGTGATGCGTGAGGAATATATGGCCGGGGTTACCGAGTTTGAAAAGTACATTCCAACCTTCTTTTCCAACAGGGTGCGCATTGAGAAAATGTCGCACAGAAATGCACTGGAAGCAATAAAAGGTCCATGCAAAGAATTCAATATCAGACTCGAAGAGGGTTTTGCAGATACTCTGCTTGAGAAACTGAGCCCCGGAGAAACAGATGTTGAACTCACTTACCTGCAGGTCTTTCTTGATAAAATATTTCAATTAGCATCAGGATTTGGTCCCCCCTCCCAGGGGGGAAAAGAAGGGGGGGTCTCGCCCTCTTTCACCCTCTCCCTCCTTGAAAAAACCGGTGACGTCTCCGACCTGCTCGGCAACTTCCTTGACGACCAAATCTCACTTATGGAGGATTCGGATACAGCAATGTCTGTACTAAAGGCATTTGTTTCAGGCAAAGGGACAAAACGTCCTGCAAGCGAGAATGAAGCAATTGATAATATTCATTCTTTCGGTAAAGAAATATCACCTAAAAAAGTCAAAGACCTTATTCAGTCATTTGTAAATCTCAGGGTATTAAGAGATAAGGATGAAAACGAAAGGTATGAGCTAAGACATGATGCATTGGCTGAAAAAGTGTACGATAAATTCACATTAGCCGAAAAAGAGCTCCTTGAGCTCGGACAATTCATTGATGCAGCATTTCAAGCTTATACAAAACGGAACGTACTTCTTTCAGATGAAGACCTGAAATATATTGGTGAAAATGACTCCTTATTAAACCTCAGTAGCGACATAAAGGAATTTATTGCAAAAAGCAGAATGCATATAAAAGCCAGGATTAAAACAGTAAGGAGGCTTACTGCTTTCTCAGCAGTATTATTTGCTGCACTATTTGGCATACTAATATATTTTGCATATAGCCGTATTATCAGGGTAAAAGCCAATTATATAGCTATAAAATCAATAACCCAGGTAGTCTATCCTGTGGAAAGATTAAACCTGGCATTCACGGCATGGGGAAGTTTTCCTGATGTCCTGCCAAAAGAGGCTCTCCTTAAAGCTTTCAACTGTATCCTGAGATCAGATATCAGCGACACATTGCAGGTAATAAAAGCAAAAGAACTTAAACTGAGTTTTGATGCAGCACCAGTTAAAATTGATTTCGCTGCATGTACAAGGGATAACAGTCTTATTTATGGATATGGAGACTCGTTGATAATGATCTGGAACACAAAGGGAGATCTTATAAGTAAATTTACAGTTAACAATCCGCATATTCTTGATATTAAAATATCAAGCGATAATGAATTCATTGGCACAGTAAGCAGTGATAGCATACTGGAGATACACAGTATAGAGGGCTTATTGCAATATAAAAGAAATACTGATTTTAATAAACTGAATACCAGACAAATATTCCAATTCACAAACAATAATAATGTTGTCTTTCTTTCAACTGATTATGATGTCGAAATACTTGATATAAATGGAAACTTAATTCAAATACTTGAAAAGCACTCTAAGGGTGTAAATGCCGTTGACATCTCGAATAATAATTACTTTATTGCTACAGCATCGTCAGATAATACTATCAATATCTGGTACTACAATAATGTTAAAAATAGGTATGACTACTACAACACTCTAAGAAATCATACTGATACTGTTTGGAGTGTCTCATTTTCAAAAGGAGGATTGAGTATATTGTCTGCATCGACTGATGGCATCGTTGAAGTCCGTTCAATCAATGATGATTACATTGATATTCCCAGATTTCCAAAAAATTTAAAATACTGTGACGCATTATTCACTGATAAGGAAAGAGGTATAATCGCTTCTTTTTATTTTTTCAGAGATGGTCTTACAGTAAAATCATTTACTGCTATTGATTATAATAATCCGGCAATAACAGTCAGATCGGGTGAACAACAAATAAGTGATTTGAGTTATTTTCTTTTTAATGGATTTGAATTCCTGGCTTTTTCGTCAAATGAAGATTATTTTGCATATTCTCTCAATGGCAGAAGTTATCTTGCTGACAACAGATTAACTCTGGAAAAGAACAAATCGAACATTGCAGCTAACCATGTATTATTGGCAATAGAAGGAATCAAACCATTTTTTTCTTCTGATAGCAAATATGTATTTTCACTGGACAACAATCTGATAAAAGCTTACTATATTGATATCAAGACTATTTTAGATTATCGATAGTGAGGTGCTTATTTACTAAAATTTAATTGTCGGAATACCCTCAAGATCAAAGAGTTTAATATTACCCCTTTGCCATGGTGTTGATGAATAATCAGCTTCCAGCATTATCCTGAAGGCATCTTCAAAGACATAAACAGTTGTCATAAACACAAAAAGGAATACCATTGGCAAGATAATCATTCTATAGAAAATTTTCCGGTCAAAACCAGACCAGTTTACGTAATTAGAGTATGGGAGCAAAAAAACTAAAGCCAGTATCGAGATTAAAAACAACAGGCTACCTGAATATCCCAGAAAATCCCCAAGTTCACGGGGCCAGTGTTGAATCCTAATTAGGAATCCGGAAAGAAAAAGTGCCGCTACAAAACATGTCAATGACCCGAACCATCTGAGAAACTGGTTATGTGAAAATGTAAACTGAAATCTGATTGAGTTAACGATCGAAGATATCACAATAAAAAATGTACTTATAGTTAATATAAAACCAGTCAATGGCCAATGATTCCTTTTAAAAATTATACCGATTGTAAAAACAAATAAAAATATCAGAGGCCAGTTATAAAATCTTTTTGAAAAGAAATAGATTAAGCAGGCATCGACAATCAATACAAATAATGATATGATGAATGCCCATAACATATTCTCGATTTCAGCAAATAAGATTGTCAGGAAAAGTAAAATGGGAAGTAATATCCAGAGGTAAATCTTCAATCTCTTGATAGCTCTATTACTACCTGGATTATTTTTTTCTATCATATTTGTTAAGTTTTCAGAATAATAAAGGTAAACCAATTTGAATTCTTTTACAAATTCCTTAAGTTCATGCTTTCATTATATACTAAGAACTAAGCACTATGAAAATCAATAAGGATTATACTGAGCTGAATGCTATTTATTGTGTATTTTTATTACAGCGACAATATACCAGATTATAGACATAATGAAATCCCCCTTCAAATTCCTCGACAGTTACACCAAAAATGACCGTGAGATCTTCTTTGGGCGCGATCATGAGATTGAAGAACTCTATCAACGGGTCTTTGAAAGTAAGCTTCTATTTGTATATGGGGTTTCAGGCACAGGAAAATCATCGCTGATCCACTGTGGACTGGCAAACAAATTTCAGGAGACCGACTGGCTACCGCTGGTGATCCGTCGGGGAGGGAATATCATTGAAAGCATGGCTTCTTCAATTAAGGCTGCATCAGTAACTGAACAGCAAAGTAAATTTGCAAATCCTTCAGATTTTAAGAAAGGTGTCCGTTCACTTTACCTCGATCATTACAAACCCGTATTTTTTATCTTCGATCAGTTCGAGGAATTGTTCATTTTCGGTAACAAGGAAGAGCGAAAGTCTTTTATTCATATTGTTAAAACGTTAACAGAATCGGAACTCCAGTGCCGGATGATCTTCGTGATGCGTGAAGAATATATGGCCGGGGTTACAGAGTTCGAAAAGTACATCCCTACATTCTTTGCCAACAGGGTCCGTATCGAAAAAATGTCACACAGGAATGCACTGGATGCAATAAAAGGTCCTTGTAATGCATTCAATATCAGCCTCGAAGATGGTTTTGCCGAGACTCTGCTTGAGAAATTGAGCCCCGGAGAAACAGATGTGGAACTAACTTATCTGCAGGTCTTTCTCGACAAAATATATAGGTTATCAGGAGGGTTTTCTCCCCCCCTTCAGGGGGGAAAAGAAGGGGGGTCCTCGCCCTCTTTCACCCTCTCCCTCCTTGAAAAAACCGGTGACGTATCAGACCTTCTGGGCAGTTTTCTTGACGAACAGTTGTCCCTGCTGGATGATCCGGAAACAGCTCTTGCCGTCCTGAAATCATTTGTCTCGGTAAAAGGGACAAAACAACAGATGAAACCCGGGGAAGCAAGGGACTATGCTTTAACCCTCGGAAAAGAGGTCAGTGAACCTGCAATCAATGAGTTGATCCAGACTTTTGTAAATCTCAGGATATTATGCGATAAGGATCAGAATGGGAAGTATGAGCTCAGGCACGATGCTCTGGCTACAAAAATATATGAGAAATTCACTATGGCAGAGAAGGAACTGCTGGAGGTCAGAAAATATGTTGAAAATGCATACTATACATACGAAAACAGAAGTATATTATTGAAAAAGGATGACCTGGATTATCTTTCTGTTTATGAAAACCGTTTGATACTGCCAAAATATCTCCAGGATTTTATTAATAAGAGTCGGCAAAAACTAGTCCATCAGAAGAAAATACTCACTCGTATTACAAGAATTTCGCTACTTGTTTTCATACTCATTATAGCTGCCGTTGTAAGATACTACCTTGTGAATCAATCAACTGCAAGGGAAGAAAATCTAATCAGCAAGATTCTTTTAAAATCGGAATCCAATCCATACCGGAGTTTAAATAGTACACTTTCATTATGGGAAAAATATCAGACCTCCACTGTCCTGTACAAGATGGTACTTAGTAATTTTCAAAAATTATTAGTCTCTAAAGTAGATACTACTGACCAGGTATACTTGCTGCAACAGGAATTGAAACAAAAAGGCATGGTATCCGCAATAGTAAAAGCTAAAATGAGTAAAGAAGGTCACTATATTTATGGATGGATGGATAATCAGCAGATTTTTATTTATGACCTGCCTGCAGACCGGATCCATTACTTTGAAAGTGATGGAGGACTATTAAATCTGGAATTATCGGAAAAAGATTCACTGATTGCTTTGATATACAATAATAACACAGGGTTTGTATATGATTTAGATGGGAATATCCAATATGAATTTACCGTCACTTCAAATAATGTTATGAATGAAAGGTTGGTTTGCTTTTTCGCTGCCGGAGATTACCAGCTTGCAACAGTAGATGAAAACAGGGCAAATATTTATAATGACAAAGGCGAAATTGTATATGTGCTAAACAATCATACTGACAAAGTAAATTCAGTTGATATTTCTCCTGATGGCAGTTTCCTTGTTACTGCTTCCGATGACAAGAAATGTTATATATGGAACTTTAATAAAAACATTAATCAGTTCAGTGTATATGATTCACTAACACGCCATAATGATACTGTCTGGTCGTGCGAATTTAACAGGACAGGTAAATATATAATTACCTCATCTGCTGACAGCACAATCAGAATATGGGATTTGAACGGAAGAGAAAGAGATGCTGAATTCAGCTTTGGTTTTAATTACGAAGCAACAAGGCATTATAAATTCAAATACGGTGAATATGATGATGATGTTGAAGACCCAAATCTATCACCATATTACCGGAAGGTCTGTTACGCAACATTCAGTAAAGATGAATTGTCTGTTGTAACGACGGGATATATATATTCGAATAATCCAGACAGTAATAAACAAATTGAATATAACCAGGTTATGTATTATGATATCAATAGTAAATTTAACAAGTATCTCTATACTCCCTTTAATTATTTTACTTTTGAAGATGGGAAGACTATTCCTGCATTATATAACCAATTAGTCATATCATCTACAGGAGAGATTCTGGCGGTTAATGAGACCGGGAGTGACAAAATAAATCTGGTTGCTGCTGATGGTCTTGAGTTATTTTCGGTGAAAGGCAGTGAAGCCTTATTTTCTAATGACGGGAGTTATCTGTTTATAATTAATAAGAATTCTATTTCAAAATTTCCGGTTAGGATAATGGAAATAAAAAAGCTTCTGATGAAAAATAATATAACAGGGACAACAGAAGCGGACAAGGGCCTTAAAATGGTTATTTGAGTTTATTTATTTACTCCCCATGATTATCCTTTAATTCAATAATATAATCAGGCATATCAAAACCATAGTTTTTTGCAGAAACATCTCTTGTCCAAATCATATTGTGAACTTCAGGCAAAAGATAACGCAATATGAAAAGCAAAAAAATCAGTGTCCAGGGAATCAGCAATCGGATTAAAATCTTTTTATGCAACCTCTTCCACTCAACAAATCCGGAAGAAGGTAATGTAAGAAGAAAGATAATTGTCGCAAGGGGAAGCAGAATATTTGAAGTATACATAATCAGATCTCCTCCTGGCCAGTGCTGCAATTTCCACATTAAACCCATAAGAAATAAGGTGATTATAAAACTCCCCAAAAAAGAGACATTTTTAAAATAATTGTTCCTTTCTCCTAGGTACAAGCATCTGATACCGAACATGAATGAACCAATTATAAAAAGTGCTAAAATCATTACTATAAATGGACCTGAGAAAATAATATGAAATCTTTTCAGAAATATGCTGATTATAATAAGAACAACAAACACAATTGTACTACCCAGGGAAGATGCATTTGCAAAAATATTTATATGCAGAAGAGCAATAATCGTAAATAATAAAAACATTGTCGCCACAATGACAATTAAAATGATATTGGTTAAACTACCAAAGCCAATAAATGAAGCAATTAAAAGTATGGGGTATATAAAAAAGACATATTTTGCTGCCTTTCTGATATATATCTTTTCTTTATTATAGATCGAATATGAGGTAATAATTGAAATCAAAGGAAAAACCATACAAACCACCCATGCTATTATAACATCTTCAATAACAAAGTCAGACTCAAATCTGCCTGATTTCAGCATAATAATACCTGTAATTGCAACCAGGCTGAATAAGATCATCACTAAAACTGAAACCAGCTTTATCCTTTTGTGAAGTGCCTTTTCCATATGTACTTATTTACGCAATTAAAAGTAAACCAAATTCTGATAATTCACAACATTTAATGACCCAGCAACATATGCTATTGAAATTCAGCATATATTGAAGTTATTTATATTTTCTTTAAATTTATCAGTCTATTTCGATATCTATGAATAAATCATATACTCAGATCGATAAAACAAACCAGGGCCTCTGGGGAAAACGGTTTTCCGATTCCCAAACCATTGAAAAAGAGGCATCTGAAAATCTTAGAAAGACAGAAAAGGCCAGCTACCAGAAAGGTACGGCATATGCAAATCTGAATATTGCAGCGCTAAGTTTCTACAGGTCAAAAAATGAAAATGCACTTAAGCATCTTGCTCAGGCTTTTCGATGGTTCGAAGCCAATAAGCAGGAAAAAGGCTATGTAAGAGCCCTGTTGCTTAAAGGCAATATCTTCGAGAGTTTCGGAGATTATGAAAAGGCACTGAACCTTTGGCTTGAAGCTTATAAGATCTCCCGCGAAATAAATGATAGTGAATCGGAAGGTGAATCCTGCAGTCAGCTCGGACTTATTTATTCACGGCTATGCAATCTTCCAAAGGCTCTTGAATATTTTGAAAAGGGTCTCAAGATCAGGGAAGAAACAGGTGATATACTGGCTGCAGCATCCTCACTCAACAGGATAGGAATGGTACTACGGCAGATGAAACAATATGATGAGTCCCTCACTTATCACTTCCGAAGCCTTGAGATAAGGAAAGAAAAAGGCCAGACAGGTGCTATCCCCTGGACTTGTCTGGGAATTGCAAGCACCTATGAGGAGATGGGTAATTTACCGGAGTCACTGAAATATTATGAGATGGGAATGACTGATTCCGATACACGATGTGCACTTCAGTGTATGCTGGGAGCAGGGCGTATTTACAGCAGAACTGGTGATGCAATAAATGCTGTTGAAAAACTTAAAACAGCACTTAAGATTGCCAGGGATTTCAAATCACAGGCATTGAATGCAGAAGCCTATGCAGCATTGGCTGCTCATTATGAACTGTTTAAAAACCCTGAAAGGGCTCTAAAAAATTTCAAACAGTATATCAGGGCGAAGGATTCATATCAGAGTACCGAGGTGCAAAGCAAAATAAGTAATATTGAAGTAGCCCATGCTATTGAAAGATCTGAACAGGAGAAGGAGATTTACAGGCTTAGACATGTAGAATTAAAAGAAGCTTATGGCATTATTGAAGAAAATCACAGGGAGATAACTGAAAGTATTAACTATGCCTGCAGGATACAGAAGGCTATCCTACCTGATCCTCACGAAATTCCATGGTTAAAAAAGAACAGTTTCTTTCTGTTCCTTCCCAGGGATGTTGTCAGCGGCGATTTCTACTGGTTCACACAGGTTAATAATAAACTTGTAATTGTTGCGGCAGACTGTACTGGTCATGGTGTCCCGGGTTCTCTAATGAGCATGCTTGGTATATCTTTCCTGGAAGAAATAGTCAATAACCGTAGGATAGAAGACTCAGGATATATTTTAAATGAACTGAGAACTGAAGTAAAACGTGCCCTTCACCAGACAGGTAAAAGAGAAGATGCAAGAGACGGAATGGACATTTCCATTTGTATCATCGACAGGGTTAAGAAGACAATCCAATATTCCGGAGCTTTTAATAATCTTTATTTGATCAGAGATGGAAACCTTGAGGAGTATATGGCCGACATGATGCCCATAGGTATTTATGAAACCGAGGAAAGTAGTTTTAATAGCCAGAATATCTCATATTACTCTGGAGATATAATTTATATGTATTCCGATGGCTTTTCTGATCAGTTCGGTGGACCTTTAAGAAAGAAATTTAAA
>Ga0307419_10001106_pt1 | contig 13953 bp, 10 predicted proteins | sample SalMarWE160230MG_2_FD_202512 | JGI IMG/M metagenome (GOLD analysis project Ga0307419, IMG submission 202512) | Salt marsh sediment microbial communities from the Plum Island Ecosystem LTER, Massachusetts, United States - WE1602-30 | ecosystem: Environmental > Aquatic > Marine > Intertidal zone... | reverse complement strand
TAGCCTACGTAGGCAGCACGGGACTGTCCACTGCCCCCCACCTGCACTACGAGGTGCTCCTCAACGGGAAGAAGGTCAACCCCGTCAATTATTATTTCGAGGACCTGACCGCCGATGAATTCGACCGGATGATCGAGTTGTCCATGCGTCCCGGACAGAGTTTTGATTAACGGACCATCCCGGTCCCCCCCCTGATACAATTTCCCATGAACCCGATGAAATCCCGGCATGTAATTTTTCTGGCTGGACTCCTGACCCTCAGCGCCACCCTTGCCGCCCAGCAGGACACCCTGACCATCATCGGGGTGGGTGACATCATGATGGGTACGGATTACCCGTCGCGCATTTATCTCCCCCCGGGGGATGACTGCCATCCCCTGCTGGAGGACGTCATCCCGGTCCTCCGTGACGCCGACATCACCTTCGGGAACCTGGAGGGGACTTTTGCGGGGGACTCGGGAATAGCAAAGGAGTGCCTGGACACCACGAAATGCTTTGTTTTCAGGATGCCGGTCCATTATGTGAACTGCCTTATGGAAGCCGGGTTTGACCTGCTCAGCATAGCCAACAACCATTCGAATGATTTTGGAACCGGGGGAAGGAGGGAAACCGAACGGGTGCTCCGGGAGAACGGCCTTGCCTATGCAGGCTCCCTCTCCACGCCTTTTGCGGTGGTTGAGCGGGAAGGAATACGCTACGGTCTACTAGCGTTTGCCCCCAACCAGGGATGTTACAGCATCCTGGACCCGCAACTCGGGGCAGCCATGGTCAGGCAGCTGGGGCCCGAATGCGATGTGCTCATCGTTTCGGTCCACGGCGGCGCAGAGGGAGCCGACCATCAGCATATGACCCGGGAAGCGGAGGTGTACCTGGGACATGACAGGGGAAATATTTACGAATTTGCACATACCGTGATCGATGCCGGGGCCGATGTCGTCTTTGGCCACGGTCCCCATGTCACCCGGGCAGCCGAGGTGTACCGGGACCGGTTTATCATCTACAGCCTCGGCAATTTCTGCACTTACCGCAGGTTCAACCTGAGGGGGCCCAACGGCATTGCGCCCATCGTTAAGCTTTACCTGGCACCGGACGGACGGTTCCTCGGCGGTGAAGTCATCCCGGTCTATCAGCCCGGAGAGGGAGGCGCCAGGATCGATCCACAGAGGCGTGCCATAGACAAACTCAGGGAGCTGACCATGGCCGATTTTCCCGATGCGCCGCTTGTGATCGGCGAAGATGGCAAAATGGCCTGTGAATCCTGTCCGGGCCCCGACACGATTTCTGTCGCGGATACGATTCCTGTCGCGGACACGATTCCTGTCGCGGATACGATTCCTGTCGCGGACACGATCATGAACGCGATGCCTGTGCTGGACAGTATTGAGAAACAGGATTCCTTGAAGGAATTTACCTGGCCGGCTGATTCGGCGCCGGAGTGCCGGGTAATCATCGGGACTTTCCTGGGGAATGAAAGGAGGAATTATTACGGGAACAGGGCTCCGGACACCCTCGGAGTGATCTGGAAACATTACCCGGGAGAGGGGGAGACCGTCATTTCGCGCAAGCTGGGCTCGGGGACCTGGGCCCGGGCAGGATGGACAGGACAACCCCTGCTTGTCGAAGAGGACAGCGTACTTTACCTCATACAGGGTGCCTATGACCATAAACTGAAAAAGATCCGGGCCGCCGACGGTGTGCTCATCTGGGAATATGCCTTTGATGACGTGGTCAAGGGAACGGGCAGCATCTGGGAGAACCCGGATGCGGAAAATCCCGAGGAGCGCCTGGTCATCCTTCAGGGCAGCCGGATCTATGTGGCGTCCGGTTTGGGGCATGTCTGGGGGTACAACCTTGTGACCCGGGAGCTGGACTGGGATTATTTAATTGGATCGGACATGGACGGTTCGGCGGTAATCACCCCTGATTCGTGCATTATGGTTTCGGTCGAGAAGCAGTACATAGCGGGACCGGGAGACGTGATGAAGCTCGATCCTTCGGAGTCCCCCGAAAGGGGTATTCGAACAATACGTAGGTCCCTCAATTTCCTCCCCGGTATTTGTTAGGAATAAACTTATCGTCGCCGGTTACAACGGGATCCGGCTTTATGAATTTGACAAGGAATGGAATTTCACCCTGCTCGGCAAACTGGGTCCCCCTTTCGAATCCACCCCGATCGTTCACGACGGCAGGATCTACATCGCTTCCAGGAACGGATACCTTTATTGCCTGGGACGAAAATAAACCTGTTGCGATTTCAATGCCTTTTTTCTATTTTAGATAAATCAAATTCCATCCCATGCCCTACAAGGAACCCAAGGTTGAAAAATTATTCTACAGCATCGGCGAAGTAGCCGGGATGTTCAACGTCAATACCTCGCTGATCCGTTTCTGGGAAAAGGAGTTCGATATCATTAAGCCGAAAAAGAACAAGAAGGGGAACCGCCTTTTCACGAAGGAAGACATCGATAATTTCCACATCATATACCACCTTGTAAAGGAAAGGGGCATGACCCTGAAGGGCGCGAAGCAGAAAATGAGCGAGAACAAGGATGACTCCATCCATGACCTTGAGGTCATCCAGTCCCTTCACAACATCCGTAAAATGCTCCTGGAGATAAAGGATGAAATGGGACAGTGAAGCGCCGGTCGTATGGCCCGATGCGAAATTGTATTATGAAAGTTAAGGAAATCACCTCGTACATCGAATCTTTCGCCCCGCTTTCCTATCAGGAATCGTACGATAATTCAGGCTTGCAGGCAGGGAACCCGGAGCAGGAGGCGGACGCTGCCCTGATCTGTATCGATGTAACGGAAGAAGTGCTTGCCGAGGCCGTCAGGCTTAAAGCGGGACTCATCCTTTCTCACCATCCGGTGATTTTTACCGGGCTTAAGAAACTGACCGGTTCAAGCCTGGCCGAGAAGGTCATCATTGGGGCCGTCCGCAGCGGGATCTCCATTTATTCAGCCCATACCAACCTGGATGCGGTCCACCGCGGTGTGAATTTCAAAATTGCCGAAAAACTGGGACTGGAAAATCCGCGGATCATTTCCCCTGTAAGGGGACAGCTCAGGAAACTGGTATTCTTTGTTCCTGTGGATCATGCCGCGGCGGTCCGCGAAGCTATCTTCGCCGCCGGGGCCGGACACATCGGGGAATACGACATGTGCAGTTTCAATGCACCCGGGGAGGGCACCTTCCGGGGATCGGAAAATACCGATCCCTTCGTCGGGGAGAAGGGACGGATGCATACCGAACCGGAGCTGAGGGTTGAGACCATCTTCCCCGCAGAGAGGGAGCGGAGGATCCTTGATGCACTGATCGATGCACACCCTTACGAGGAGGTAGCCTACGACGTTTACCCCCTGGAAAATGAGTACGACAGGATCGGAATGGGGGTGACCGGGGAGCTGAAGGTACCGCTGGACGGCACACACTTCCTTGACCTGCTCAAGCAGTGCTTCCGCATTCCGGTGATCCGTCACAGCCGGCTGCCGGACAATAAAATTAAAAAAGTGGCCCTCTGCGGTGGAAGCGGCAGCTTCCTGCTTGCGCGGGCAATCGCCATCGGGGCAGACGCATTCGTAACGGGGGATATCAAGTACCATCCCTTTTTCGATGCCGATGGGAAGATCCTGATGGCGGACATCGGACACTATGAAAGTGAACAGTTTACCACGGAAATATTTTATGATTTACTTAAGAAAAAATTCCCTAAATTTGCACTTCATTTGACGGAGGTGAATACGAATCCAGTAAATTATTATTAGACATGGCAGAAAAGGGAAAGAAGACCGAGGTCGCCGAGATGTCCGTGGCGGAGAAACTCAGTGCCTTATACCAGTTACAGCAGGTAGATACGGAAATTGACAAGATCAAGATACTGCGGGGAGAACTACCCCTTGAGGTCCAGGACCTGGAAGATGAGATCGCGGGACTCGAGACCCGGATTGGGAATATTGAGAATGAGGTTGCGGTGATGCAGGAAGCTATTGCCAAGAAGAACAACGAGATTGCGAATGCCCAGGGCCTGATCAAGAAGTACGAGGAACAGCAGAATAACGTCCGGAACAATCGCGAATTCGATTCCCTTTCAAAGGAGATCGAGTTCCAGACCCTGGAGATCGAACTGGCCGAAAAAAGAAAAAAGGAATTCAGCGAACAGGTTGCGGGAAAAGAAGTCCTGATCGCGGAATCACGAACCGTGCTGGAGGAAAGGCAGGGTGACCTGGCCAACAAGAAATCCGAACTCGACGAGATCATCTCCGACACGCAGAAAGAGGAGGAATTGCTCTCGAAAAAGAAAGTCAATTTTCAAAGCATAATTGAACCCAGGCTGTTCACAGCCTATGAAAAGATCCGGAACAACGCACGGAACGGCCTGGCCGTCGTCACTGTGGAAAGGGATGCCTGCGGCGGATGCTTCAACAAGATCCCGCCCCAGCGCCAGCTCGATATCGGCTCCAGGAAAAAGATTATCGTCTGCGAATACTGCGGGCGCATCCTGGTATATATCGACAAGGAAGAATAAGCATTTGTGTACGTTCATGAAACGAATAAAGCTGTCCACCCTTTCCGGAGCCGGACGGCTTTTTTTATGAATAGAATTATTCACCATAGCATTGCATTAATCTGGTTTGTGTGCCTGACGCTATCGGGACAGGCTGCTGATCATTACTCCGGATTTGCTGATCCAGGCTCCGGGTTTACTGATTCCGGCTCCGGACAACCAGGCTCACTACGAGATGATTCCCTTTTACTTGCCGGACTGCACTCCGGGATACTGCATTCCATCTTTGATCTGCAGTTTGAAAGAGCCGACAGCCTCATGGACATCTCCTCGGAGCTGTTCCCTGAGGCCCCCGGCAACATTTACCTGAGGGGTTACAGGCAATTTCTCGACGTTCTGATTGAGGGCGGAAGGCCGGGTTTTGAGGCCTTACTCGAGGAAAACGGGCAAAGGATCGAGACCCTGCGGGAAGCAGCGAGGAGTTATCCGGTATCCTTTTCCTACCTGTCAACCATTCACCTGCAATCCTCCGTACTGTGTGCGTACCACGGAGAAAATTTCAGGGCGGCCAGGCATTATTATTATGCCTATCACTACTTGCGGCAGAGCGAGGAAAAGAATGCAGGCAACCCGCTGAATTACCGGAACAGGGGACTGATCACCCTCATCAGCGGATCTGTGCCGGAAGAGTATGGCTGGATGCTCAGGGTACTCGGCATCAGGGGAGACATTGCTCAGGGATTGGGATACCTGCAGGAATATTACACGGCAACCTCCGGGACTGACAGGCTGGAAGCCTGCCTGCTGCTCAGGTTTGCTTTACAGACCCTGGATCACGGAGAAAAGGTTGTTGATGAAATCCTGAAAGGAGCCGGTAACGATCCGGTGCATCAGGTCCGGGATTACCGGCATCCCGGAAATGGTGATTTTGGCGAAACCGGGGCAGAGACCCTTTACCGGTATGCGAACGCGCTGGAAGATCTTGGAGCCGGCAGGAGCAATGACGTCGTAGAGGAGTTACAGGATTACCTGCAGGCCGCCGGGGAGAAGGCATTCCCTTACCTTGACCTGCTTCTGGGAGAGGCCATGCTCAACGCGCTGGATACCGGGGCCCTGGTACCGCTGGAAAGTTTTATTAACCGATACAACGGAGAACATTACCGGCACTACACATGGCACAAGATCAGCTGGGATTACGCACTCATCGGAAAATGGGATCGTTACGAGGGTGCCCGGCAAAAGGTGCTGCAGTGCGGCGAACCATACCTCGATGCGGACCGCCAGGCGCTGAGCGAAGCACAGGATACGCTTCCCCTGAATATTGTGCTTTTAAAGGCCAGATTGCTCTTTGACGGAGGCGATTACCGGAAGGCATTGGAACAATTGGAAGTGCCAGAGGAACTTACGGCCAGGGGAGAGCGGGACAGCCTTCCGCAGATCCCATTGTCGAACAAGAGGGATTCAATCGAGTACCGCTACCGGCTGGCCAGGATATATGACCGGCTGGGGGATACTGAAAGGGCGGTCCGGTACTATGAGCAGGTGCTTGCCGAAGACACGGGCACGGGCTGGTATTTTGCCCCCAACTCTGCCCTTCACCTGGGGATGATCCATGAAGCTTCCGGGGATACTGAAAAAGCCCTTGCGTATTACCGGGAATGCCTGAAGATCAATAAATCGGCTTATAAAATGAGCATCGACTACAAGGCCCGGCAGGGAGTCCGCAGGATGGAACAAAAACTTGAATTACGATAGCCTGGGGGGTGATGATGGTTTTGAAACAAATTTCGCAAACTGGTTTTTAGAGGCTCACCGATAGATTATTTATCCTGGGATAAAATTGCGGACTTGCTTTTGGCAGCTTCCAGGGCCTGGTTATAGGCGGTGATGATGCTTTTGCGTGTAATTAAACCTACGATGTGTTCCTGGTCATCCCGGTTCACCACCGGTATCCGGCCAATGTTCCTGACTGCCATCTTATGCAGGGCAGTTTTTAAGCTTTCGTTCGGATAGCAAACGGTAAGATCCCTTGTCATGATCTTTTTCACTTCGGCATCGGCATCCCCTTTCCCGAGAGCCCTGTTGATGTCCTTGCGGGTTACCACTCCAACCAGCTTCCCGTTGTTTTCAAGAACAGGGAAACCCCTGTGGCTTGTGGATTTGATCTTGAGACCCACTTCTCTAACCGTTTCGGACTGCCGCACCGTAATAATGTTGCGGATCATTGCATCAAAAACTGTAATCGTATCCATAAGGTCGATTTCCCTGTATTTGTTGATATCGATGCCTTTCCGGATCAGTTTCATTGTATAGATAGAATTCTTTGTCATCCACCTGACCAGTATGGCGGATATTACGCAGGTAACCATCAGTGGCGCAAGGATCTTGTAATTACCTGTCATTTCAAAAAGCAGAAGGATGGCAGAGATCGGTGCAAGAGCCGTACCGGCAAAAACAGCCGCCATACCGACAAGTGCGTATGCTCCCGGGGGGATGACAGAGGCCGGGAAGACCAGGTGGACCAGTTGTCCGAAAGACTCACCCAGCAGGGCTCCGATGAACAGTGAAGGGGCGAAGATGCCTCCCGATCCGCCGGATCCAAGGGTTACAGAAGTTGCAATGATTTTTAAAAATACCAGTGCAACGATAACTCCCAGCGCCATCCCGCCCTGGCTGGAATTTTCGATGACCTCGTACCCGACACCGAATATTTGCGGGAAGTAAAGGCCTATAAGTCCAATGATCAATCCGCCTATGGCAGGTTTAATATATTCAGGAATTTTCAGGGCGTTGAAAACATCTTCTGTCTTGTACAGAACTTTGATAAACAGCCATGCCGTTAGGGCAGTCAGTAATCCAAAGATAAAATAGTAGGCCAGGTCCCCGATACTGTACAGCTCAAAAGGCGGCAGATGAAATGCCGGGTGATCGCCCAGGAAATGCCGGGAGATAACTGTTGCTGTAACGGATGAGAGGACAACGGACGAGAAATTTCTCAGGCCGTATTCCCTCAGGATAACTTCCAGGGCGAAGAATATACCTCCAAGGGGGGCGTTGAAGGTTGCGGCTATTCCGGCAGCTGCCCCGCAGGCGACAAGGGTTTTGGTCTTTTCTTCGGTCAGCCTGAACAGTTGTCCGATCCCGGATCCGATTGCAGAGCCTATTTGAATGATCGGTCCCTCTCTTCCCACCGAACCTCCCGAGCCAATGCAGATTGAAGAAGCAAGTGCCTTCACGAATCCTACCCTGGGCCTGATCCTGCCACCATTCAGGACCATGGAGGCGATTACTTCCGGAACCCCGTGCCCTTTGGCTTCCCTGGCAAAAAAATGAATTAAGGGTCCCACAACCATTCCACCGATTGCAGGGATGAGGATGACCGAGTACTGACCCATGAAAGAAAGGAGATCTTCTCCCCTTACAAAGAATAAATGCTTGAATTGTTGAATCAGCCACCGGAAGAAGATGGCCCCGAATCCACCTCCCAGTCCCACGAAAATGGAAAAAATCAGAAAATAACTGGCGTCGGACGTTCTCAGGTACTGGATCAGTTCTTTTCCACGGAGCCTGATCTGCAAACCTAGCGCTTTATTCAACTTGAACAATTTCATGGCTGGGCAAAGTTCCCGGTCCGTACATTGTGATGCATTTCGTCTTTCAAACCTATTGCTGTTAAAGGTAAATGCTTATTTAAAGCCTTAGCAGAAAGAAAATTTTAAAGTTAAAGGATTATCTCAAGTATCCGGGCATCAGTCAAAATAAAATCTCAGAACATCTAGGATGGCTTGATTATCAGGGTGACTGCGCATCCTTATTTTTTCATAAAAAGCGATCGATTGAAAAGCAGGCATACAGAGGCAGATTCATAAAATTACCAGAAAGTGTGAAATTCCTTGGAGACAATCTTATGATATATTCCGGAGCATATTTACTGTCGTAACTTCTCAGACTTTTTAAATTTCTACTGGTACCGCCTTTAACCTCGACCGGATAAATATGATCCTTGTACTGAAAAATAAAATCAACTTCTGCATCACTTTTGGATGTCCAGTAAAATAATTCTTTTTTGTCATAAGCTGTAAGTTCCTGAGATACAAAGTTTTCGATGAAAATTCCAAAATAATCCGTGAATATTCTCCCCGGCTTGATAATAGCATCAGATGTTAAATTTAACATCGCAGCAAGTAATCCCGTATCGTGCAGGTAGATCTTGAACTTCGAATGATCCGCATAAGCACTGAGCGGGAGTTTTGGTGTGCCAATGTTATAAGAAATATTGATCAGTCCTGCATTTAAAAGCCATTCTGCAGTCTGTTCATAAGTTGCTGCACGTGTATTTTTACGCACATCCCTGTATTTAAATTTCTTATTTTCCCTGGCGAGCTGACGGGGAATAGATTTCCAGACTTCCAGTGTTTTAACAGCCTGGTTCCTGTCGGTATATTTTGAGAAGTCTCGCTGGTATGCTTCCAGAATATCATTTTGGATGTTCCGGACCGATGCTATATCGCTATGGTTGATATAATCCTGCAAAACTTCTGGCATACCCCCCAGAAATAAATATAATTTAAGGTGGTGAATCAATCTTTCATGAAATACTTCCGGTAAAGATTCGATTCTTTTCATCTTCATCAGATGTTCCAATAACAGGTGCTCATCCACAGCCATCAGATATTCGATGAAAGACATGGGATAGAGTTTTAGAAAGTTTACATTGCCAACAGGGAAACTGCTGGATTTACCCAGGCTCACTCCCAAAAGAGAACCTGCTGCAATGATATGATATTCAGGGGCCTGCTCATTGAAGTATTTCAGACTTGTTAATACTTCTGGTACTGCCTGGATTTCATCAAAAAAAATCAGGGTATCCGTTTCGTTAACTTTTTGCCCAATATACAGACCTATTTTTTCAATTATTTTCCAGGGATTTAACTCCCCTGTAAATAATTCATGGATGTCCGGATTTTCTTCAAAATTCAGATGGATGTAATTTGAATATTCTGTTTCACCAAACTTGTTAACCAGATATGTTTTCCCGACCTGACGGGCACCCTGGAGCAATAAAGGCTTTCTCTTGGGATTGTCTTTCCAGTTCATCAACTCCTTATATGCAGTCCTTTCCATGAATTACTAGATTTACAGGTAGCGGTTCAAATATATCATCTCCTAAAAAGTGTAGTAATTATACAAAATAACATCCAAATAAATGAAAAATAAATGATATATTATCTGCCTAAAAGTGTTGTTTAATATTAATATTATCTCCATAAAAGTGATATGTTATATTATAAGATAGTTGCGTCACCCACTGTAATCCAGGAATTGCTCTTTCCAGAATGCTCCATCGGGGGTAAAATAGGGCACCACCCATAGCATTACTTTAAATCCCAGGTCTTTTATCTCTTTCAACATGGCTTTTGGGTCCGGAAGCGTCCGGGATCAAAATCCCAGTTTCCATATTCCCTGAACCAGCCTTCATCGATCATGAGAACGCCGGGCTGAAAACCGTTTTCCACAATTCCCCTTGCATATTCAAGAATGCCTTCCTGGTTCTGGTAATAGGTGAATTCAATCCATGTATTGAACTGTGGAAAGGTGAACAGTTCCTCGGCGGGTATTTTCCCTGAGAATGGAAAGAAATTCCTGCTGCAGTACAAATAAGCATCCTTCAGGGTGGAGCCGGCTGTACCTGTAACAAAATCAGCTAACCCGGAGCTGGCAATGATTTTGCCTTCATTCACCGAGATATTAAAGGGATACTCATTCCAGATGTATCTTCCCCTGTTTGAAATTAACAGCGGTTGCCCCTGGTTTCCCGCTGTATTGCCGTAAAAGTCAAAGGAATAAGCTGACTCTGCATTTAAGGGAAACATATGAGAATCGGTAATTACCCCGATCCACCAGTATTCATCTTATTGCATTGCAAGGGACACCGGTTAGGGCTGAGCAATGATGTTTAATGAGCTTGAAATCATTAAACTGAATAACAGGATGTTTTTGATCATTTTTATTATTGATTATAGACTGGTAATGCTTTCGGCTGATTCATATCCTGATTGGGTTACACAAATTTAGCTTTAATTCAGTAACAACTGAAGTAGCCTTTGTCCCCGGTTTTTAAAAAAACTCCTTATTCTATGCATACCCTGAGAGAGGAATATGGAAGAAAATTCTATTTTTGTCCTCACTATCAATGCATGCAAAAAGTGCCGGAAGATAACAAGGGAAAAATACCGATCACGGATCCTGTCAAAGGATATGCCTCAAATACAGGCAGATACGCCTTCAATATGAAGTACGTCTGGGCCATTTCCCTGACAGCAGCGCTGGGGGGGTTGTTATTCGGATATGACTGGGTGGTGATCGGCGGGGCGAAGCCCTTTTTCCAGGAATACTTCCGTTTGAACGGGGAGGAAGGATCAGGTGCCCTTGGCTGGGCCATGAGCTGTGCATTGCTCGGATGCTTCCTTGGATCGATAATTTCCGGCGCTCTCAGCGACCGGTTCGGTCGGAAAAAACTGCTGATCCTGTCCGCGTTTTTGTTCATCCTGACCGCGATTGCCACGGGACTCGCCCCGACCTTCAGCCTTTTCATTGCCGGCCGGATCTCAAACGGCGTTGCCATCGGCCTTGCCTCGAACCTGTCCCCCATCTACATTGCCGAAGTGGCCCCCGCAGAAAAGAGGGGAAGGCTGGTTGCTGTGAACCAGCTGGCCATAGTGATCGGGGTCCTGCTTGCACAGCTGGTCAACTGGATTATCGCCGAACCCATCCCGGAAGGGATGCAGGGTGCCGCCCTGCTTGATACCTGGAACGGGCAGCACGGCTGGAGGTGGATGTTCATAGCCGCGTCGATCCCGGCCGCGCTGTTTTTTATTCTTGTATTTTTCATACCTGAGAGTCCCCGGTGGATGATCAAGAACCGGATGGAGGACGGTGCCCTTCGCGTACTGGGCAGGATCGGGGATGAAGGGTATGTTAGTGCCAGCCTTTCGGAGATCCGGGAATCACTAAGCGAGGAAGCGGGTCCCGTTAATTTCAGGGCTCTCCTCAGGCCCGGGATCTTCAAAATTGTCCTGCTGGGAATGTTCCTCGCATTCCTCCAGCAATGGTCGGGGAACAATACCATTTTCTATTACGCACAGGAAGTCTTCACCGAGGCCGGGTACCAGGTAGGGGAGATGCTTTTCAACATCGTCATCACAGGCTCGGTCATGCTGGTTTTTACCTTCATTGCCATCCGGACGGTGGACCGGGTGGGAAGGAAGTGGCTGATGCTGACTGGCTGCATCGGCATGGGCGTTTCGGAGATTATACTGGGACTGTCCTACCACTTCCATGTAACGGGACTGCCTGTAATCCTGTTAATCCTGGCGGTGGTTGCTTTCTACTCGTTCACCCTGGCCCCGGTAACCTGGGTCCTGATTTCGGAAATATTCCCGAACCGGGTAAGAGGGGCGGCCGTTTCCATCGCCACCTCGTCACTCTGGATCAGCAGCTTCCTGCTGATCTACCTCTTCCCGTTCATGAACAGGGCCGGGATTTCAGTCCCGTTCATTATTTACGCCGGAATTTTAATCCTTGGCTATATTATCATTAAAAACACGCTGACCGAAACCAGAGGCAAATCGCTTGAACAGATCGAAAAAGACCTTGCCTGAATATATAACAGATATATGGACCCGATGACACCCAGAGAACGGTTAAATGCCACCCTGAACCATACGGAGCCTGACCGCCTGTGCGTGGATTTTGGCGCTGGAGGCCAGACCGGCATGGGAGTTAGTGCCGTGCATCATTTGAGGCAGGCGATCCTCCCGGACCCGGACTTCCGAGTGAAAGTGACGGAACCTTACCAGATGCTCGGGGAAGTGGACCTGGAAATAATCAAAGCCCTGCGGCTCGATGTGGCGGGTGTTTCGACTCCCTCCACCATGTTCGGGTTCAGGAATGAAGGCTGGAAGCCTTTCACCACCCACGACGGGATCGGGGTCCTGGTGCCTGGGAACTTCAATTACACCGTCGACGGCGAAAGGGCTGTGCTGATGTACCCGGAGGGAGACACTTCGGTCCCCCCCAGCGGGAAAATGCCGAAAGCCAGCTTCTTTTTCGACGCTATCCCGAGGCAGGACTGGGTCATCGACGACGCCACGCTGAAGGTGGAGGAGAATACCGAGGAATTCGGCTTGCTGTCCGGTGAAGACCTGGAATATTACAGGGAAGCGGTTGATTTCTTTTATGAACATACGGACCTTGGGATCTATGTCACCCTGCCCGGGATGGGGTTCGGCGACATCGCCCTTGTGCCCGCCACCTGGATGAAGCATCCCTCGGGCATACGGGATGTGCAGGAGTGGTACATGTCCCTTGTCATGCGCCCGGACTATGTCAGGGCCATTTTTGAAAAGCAGTGTGAATATGCGCTGCAGAACATCGAGCTGATTTACAGGGCCATCGGGAACAGGGCGCAGGCGGTTTTTATAACGGGGACCGATTTCGGGACCCAGACAGGGCTTTTTGCCTCCCTGGAATCCTACCGCGACCTGTTCAAGCCTTTTCACACTGCCGTGAATAAAAAGATCCACGAACTGACCGGATGGAAAACCTTCATCCATTCCTGCGGGGCTGTCTTTGATCTCATACCTGACCTGATCGATGCGGGATTCGACATCCTGAACCCAGTGCAGATCTCGGCACGCGGGATGGATGCCCGGAAACTGAAGCAGGAATTCGGCAAGGATATCGTATTCTGGGGCGGCGGGATCGACACCCAGAAGACCCTTCCGTTCGGCACCCCGGAAGAAGTTTACAGGGAAGTCAGGAGAAACATCGATATATTTGGTGATGGAGGCGGGTACGTCTTCAATGCGGTTCATAACGTCCAGAGCAATGTGCCGGTGAAAAACATACTGGCCATGTTCAGAGCCATCGATGATGCCAGGTAATGTTATTTATCGCAAAAATCATTACAGATGAAGTATGGTTATTTTGACGACCTGCAGAGGGAATACGTGATCACGGATCCGGTGACTCCGTTTCCCTGGATCAATTACCTCGGTACGAAGGAGTTCTTTTCCATTGTATCCAATACGGGAGGGGGTTACAGCTTTTACAGGGATGCCCGCCTGAGGAGGATCACCCGCTACCGTTACAACAGCGTACCGCTCGACAGTGTGGGGAAATATATCTACATCAACGATTCGGGGGATGTATGGAACCCGGGCTGGAACCCGGTGCAGTCCCCCCTCGATTCCTATAGCTGCAGGCATGGAATGGGGTATACCCGGATAACCGGAAGCCGGGGCGGTGTTGAAGCGGGACTGCTTTGTTTTGTGCCCGTCGATGACCACTGCGAGATACAGAAGCTTGTGCTGACCAATAAGGGACCCGGGGCAAAGTCATTAAAGATCTTTTCCTACGTGGAATTCAACCTCTGGAACGCCCT
>Ga0307419_10001105_pt1 | contig 13953 bp, 15 predicted proteins | sample SalMarWE160230MG_2_FD_202512 | JGI IMG/M metagenome (GOLD analysis project Ga0307419, IMG submission 202512) | Salt marsh sediment microbial communities from the Plum Island Ecosystem LTER, Massachusetts, United States - WE1602-30 | ecosystem: Environmental > Aquatic > Marine > Intertidal zone... | reverse complement strand
GTTGGAAGAGGGGAAGGATCTGGATGAGATGGAGGGGGATTGGCAGGCGGAGCTGCAAGGCTTTCTAGCAATCAGAAAGCAGTACCTGCTGTATTAAGTGGTGGGGCAGCAAACTCTGGGCAGCAAAAAAAACTTGAATTCAACGTCTAATGAGGCTGGATTTCCGTTTATAAACCTCAGAGAAAAGTTCTTTCAATGAGAACAACAATAACTATTCAAGATATGCAAGATTTGGCTAAACAGCGTGGCGGGAAATGTCTCTCGAAGAAATACACAAACATGCATACAAAGCTATGGTGGGAATGTGCGAAAGGGCATAAATGGGACGCTAAGCCAGATAGTATTAAGAGAGGCACCTGGTGCCGAAGGTGTGGAAGGGAGAAAAGCGCGGAATCGAGGAAGCTTGGCATTGAATTAGCACGCAAGATTGCAAAAGAACGCGGTGGTAAGTGTCTGTCAGAGGTGTATGTCAATGCTCGATCACCACTTCTTTGGCAATGTAAAAAGGGCCATCAGTGGTCTATTCATCTGGATAGTGTTAAAAACCAAGGAACCTGGTGCCGCAAGTGTTACGGCACTGCTAAGCTATCGATTGAAGAGATGCATAGATTGGCAAAAGAGCGAGGCGGCAAGTGTCTGTCAAAAGCATATGTGAATGCACGGACTAAACTTCATTGGCAATGCATAGCGCGGCATAAGTTCGAAAAAACGCCAGATCAAGTTAAACGAGGTGTGTGGTGTCCCGAATGTTCCACTGGACTTGGAGAAAGAATATGCAGGGTATTCTTTGAACAGATCTTTGGCAAAAAATTTCCGAGAAGTCATCCAAAGTGGCTGGTAACGCATGCTGGTAATCGATTAGAGCTTGATGGATATTGCAAATCTCTGGGGCTTGCGTTTGAACACCATGGGGAGCAACATTATTCTACTAGCAGTAGATATATTACGTCAAAGACGGGCCTGCGAGAAAGACAGGAAGTAGATCGATTTAAAAGGAAGTTATGCAAGGCGCAAGGTATCGTCTTATTTGAGATTCCAGAAATACCAAATCGATTACCTGTAGCCGACATCAGGCAATTTGTAGGAGAGCTGTGTAAACGCCGCGGCGTTCCTTTGCCCGATGATTTTTATACCAAAAAACTAAACTTGAGAAAAGCTTATGAGACATCTGGTTCAATGGAGGCGCTAAGAGAGCTTCAAGAAATCGCACGTAAAAGAGGTGGCAAATGTTTATCCAATACTTATATTGATGCACACACACCGTTACTTTGTGAATGTAAAAATGGGCACCAGTGGCCTGCTTCGCCAAATAGTATAAAGAGTGGTAAATGGTGTCCTGACTGTGGGGGGACAAAGAGGCTCACCATTGAGGATATGCATAGAATTGCTAGAGAACACGGCGGAAATTTCTTATCCAAAGAATATATAAATGCACGGACTAAATACCTCTGGGAATGCAAAAAGGGGCATCAGTTCAAAAAAACAGCCGACAAGGCTAGATACCAGTGGTGTCAAAAGTGCTCCAAGCAAATGAGGATAGAGGCATTGGAAGAAGGTCGCCTCAAGTGTTTGGAAGAAATGAGGCAAATTGCTAAACAACACGGTGGAAAATGTTTGTCAGGCGACTACATTAATAGCAAAACACCCCTTCTATGGGAATGTGCAAAGGGTCATCAATGGCCTGCCATCCCTAGTAGTATCAAAAGAGGTCATTGGTGCCAGAAATGTGGGAATGCGAAAATTGCCGAGGCAAGAAAGATTGGCATAGAAAAAATGCGCCGCCTTGCAAGGGACCGCGGCGGTAAATGTTTATCAAAAGAGTATGTTAATAACAAAACGCCTCTCCTCTGGGAATGCGCAAGAGGGCATAGGTGGCCTGCAAAACCAAGTAATGTGCAACGGGGCAGCTGGTGTCCTAAATGTGCAAATTTAAGAAAAAAGGGGAAGGGGCGTCCGAAGGGAGAGTCCTAAAATATCATTTACCTGTAAACTTCCAAACGAATTCACAGTTCATACCCTGAACGCGCGCTCCTTTATCAAATAGCACGGTCATCAGATATTAATGTCATCCCACCACAAAACATTTAAGTCAGGATTGATACTTTTCGGTGTGTTTCTTACTTGCAAGTCAGCTGTTATGATGTTTTCAGAATATGAAGAATCGATTAGATGACGATAGTCATCAATTTTATCTCCTCCTGGCATGGTCAGATGTAAGATATGTATAGCAGAATAGTATAGATTGGCTCTTACTGAAGCTCTTAAGGCTGGAAACGAGTCAAGCCGATGAGATAATTCAAAGGCTTCACTATAGGAAACTCTATTTTGTAAAATTTCACGTATTATCCGTGGGAAATCGCCGGCAAAATGTGCCAATACATCTTCAAACGTTTTCAGCTTGTGGAAAGTTGCTGGTTTTTTCTTTTTCACTCGTTTTATATGATTAAGGTATTCATTGCTAAGTAACGGAGATATCACTTGTATCTCATTTTCACGTATCTTAATAAAATTTTCTGCTTGCTTATCAAAATATCCTTCCGCCAGTTTCGTTATCTCAAGTTTTGTAGCAACTTGATTATCATGATCTAAAAATGGAATGACTGCGGCACCAGTACGAAGCTTAAGCATTTCTTGATCAATCAACTTACGAGTTGGCGGGACAAATGAAGCATCTAAATCGCGCAATATGCAAAACAACTGTTTTCCCCTTTCAAAGTGAGCTTGGTTTAAAAATGTTCGTGCAAGCTCATATATAGTGTGCATGCCAACGGTCGAAAAGAAACCAAGATGCTCTAATACAGAAGCAAGTTTTCTTCCATCAACTGAAGCATTCAACGCACGGTTGATACTACTAGTCTCAATATAAGCCTTTTGCATTTTCTGAAATTAAGTAAATCATCGAGGATTTGATCTTGAAATATCAGATATCTGCAAACTTCCAAATCGAATCAGCAGTTCAAGATCGGGATTTGGCAGTTCTTAAGGTTAAGTGCTAATGTTATTTTTTTGTTTTGACATCACTATGCGACCACCTTTTTTAGTATGATCTATTTTTTTGAATTCATTTTGTAATTCTTTGGGGAACTTTTCCAAGAGAAAAAGCGCAAAAGAATGAATTTCGTCCCAATCTTTATCACCAATCTCTACGGTCTTTTGGGGATTGGGATAACGTAACCCTTCAAATTTGTCTAGTTTTTTAATTAGTCCTTTCTGTTCTTTGGTGAGAGGAATATCCCTTTTTAAGTGCCTAAAAAGAAAGCCTAATTTATGGACACCAGGGAACTCGCCTTCACGATTGAGAAGCATAGACTTTAATATCATTTCAATACCAAGATGACTTAGATACCCAGCAGAATCGTAAAGATCATAATGTTTTTCAAAGAGAACTCTTGCTGATTTTAGGTGATCAACGGCATAATGCAGTAAATCTTTTTCGGTATAGCCATCTCTTTTAGTAAATTTGCGTGGCCGAGATATGCACATATATGGGTTCTTTTAACTAAAAGTCAGAGAGATTCTGCAAAAAAACGTAGCACGGCAATTATAACGTGTCAAGATATGCATAAAAGTCACAAATCATCAGAGATAGCGTAGCCTCAACCCGGATCTTCTATCTACTATCCCCTTACGGATACCCTCTCCTGAAACATTAAAAAGATTTAATCTCCCGTTAATCGGTTTTTAATCTTCCTCAAGGTATAATGGCGTCAAAAATGAGAGACCGAGGAAGATGATGTATTTCAAATTGGTAATGGAAGGTGGTCATGTCGGGGCGGGGAAGAGTTACGAAATGGTGCGGTATTTTGAGGGTGACGACATCTTCTGCGTCCTTGCAAAGTCCTTCCATACCCCCCGCATGAAGAAGAAGGAATTCGGTGTTGGCATCAAGCTTATCAAGGAGATCTCTTGGCGGGAATATCTCACCGGCAAGGGGGGCGAGAGGAGAGACCCTTACCTCAACCGCAGCGGTTTTTCCGCAGTAGTCCCCGCGTGATCAAGTACCAGCACGTTCTTGCCCTCAATCCCTATTTCGGGGATTCTACCCCATCCATGGGGTTTTTCCCTCCCACCGGCCTTGAGTACATCGCCGCGAGCATGAAAGACCTGGTCGGTAAGGTGACGCTTCTCGACCTTCGGTATGAGAAGGTCTACCAGGATCCGAAGGCACTCAGCCAGTTCATCAGGGACGAGATCGATCTTCTATGCGTAAGCATCCGATGGCCATCTCGGTTCGAGAAAATCTGTGATTTCGTCTCTCAGCTCCCTCCTGAGGTCCGCACAGTCGTAGGAGGCTACAAGGCAACGGAGGAAGTCGAGTATTTGTTCGATCGTTGCCCGAATATCGACATGATCGTACGAGGTGAGGGCGAAGATATCATCAAACAGATCGTTACGGGGATTCCGTACAAGGATATCCTGGGGCTTTCCTATCGGGAGAACGGAGGATTCGTCCACAACGAAAACCATCCTCTGCCTGACATCACACATATTCCGTTCCCTGACCGCTCTCTGAGAAGGCACGATTATTACCTGGTTCAAAACGGTGTTCGGCTCAGCAACCTTACTTTCGACACGATATTGACAACGAGGGGATGTCCGTTTAAATGCAAGTTCTGTACATTCAGTCTCAATCCGCTCGGGCAGAAGAGGAGCTACACGGAACGACCGCTTGAATCGGTCATTGAAGAAATGAAGGAGATTACGGCCGATGTCGTCCTCTTCAGCGATGACAACTTGTTCACGAACCCGAAGAGGAGCGAACAGCTTTGTGATCTCATTATTGAAAACAAGATCAAAAAGATCTTTATTGCCCAGACCCGGATTGACGTTGCGAAGCATCGTCGGGTCCTCGACAAGGCAGAGAAGGCGGGCTTTAAGGTCTTTCTCATCGGGATCGAGTCCCCGCACGACCGGATCTTGAAGCAGCTTGAAAAGGGAATCACCCAACAGGAGGTACGGGATGCGTGTGCGGTCCTGACACAGTACGACTTCTATCTGCACGGGTACTTCATCTACGGCAACATCGGCGAGACGGAAGAAGAGATGCTCTACATCCCGAAGTTTGCGAAGGAGCTCAAGCTGGATACCATCAGTTTCCAAAAACTCCGTATTGAGCGGTTTTCGCCCCTCAAGGAAGTAGTTGAACAAACGCCGGGCTACTACTGCAATCGTGTCGGCGGTGCCGTGTATTCGGAACAGTTCGGGCGCAAGGAGCTGAAGCAAATCAGGAACCGGATTAGGTCGGAGTTCTACGATCTACCGCAGATCATCCATTTCATCAGCAAAGCCCGACGAACGGGGTTTGTCAATGGCCGCGACGTGGCGAATCTATTGCTGAAACTACCTTTCCTCTTGTATGGATTGGCCAAACGGAAAAAGCGCAAGAAGAGCAAAAGATCCGGGATCCCTGGCGGGGAACCAGGCGTGGTACAGAATCCCGCTTAAATTCCGGCCACATGGATGTTGGGGATCAGGCAGTGAAAATACGATATCGTCTCTTTTTCCACTGAAATGGGATTTTTTTGTTGATGTCTGACAGCAATATGCAGATTCCCGCACTTTCAATCCCTAAAATGCCTACATTTATAGATCAATAGCAGGATCAGTCCGGATTGTCGATCTTCCATCGCTTATATTTTTGCAGGTCTTGTCTGACCAGAAGCAGGCACGCTGCAACCACTGCTGCATCGTCCACTTGGCCGAGAACGGGAATGAAATCGGGAATCAGATCGAGGGGGTTGAGCACATAGAGCAAGGACACGACGATAGCGGCGATGGTCCAGTAGGGGATTCTTCTGTATTTACCGTGCCAGTAGTCTTTGACAGCGGCGATAAGGAGTTTACAATCATCTAGGAACTTGCCCAGCGGGCCGCCGGACTCGAACTGCCTGCGGATATCCTCTGATTTATTGAGGACCTTCTCTACATCCTGCGGGGTGACGTGTTGGGCCTCCTTGGTAATGATTGCCCTCGCTTGTTCCTTCGTGATGGTTCCCTTTCTTTCCTTCGATGTCATGGGTGATATCCTTTTTGTCTTTTCTTCTCATAGGTCTTCTTGAATTTTTCTCTGGTAAATGGTTTTCCGTGGCCTGGATAAAAATATTCGCATCCGATTTCCAACAATTGCTTCCAACTTTCCAGTAATTTCTTCAGATCATTGGCATAGGGGGGGAATACGGTGTGCCTAACGATGTTAAAGAGGGCATCCCCCACTATGGCATGCCTTTCTTCGATAACGACACTGATGGAGCCGGCGGTATGGCCGGGGGTCGGCAGGATGTATCCATCTATGCCATATTCGTGCAAATCAAACCGCCCTGAGATCGTTATGTCGGGGGCAACGGGCGCATATTCCCCCAGCTTTTTGGCCAAGGTCCTGCCTATGGCGGACAGGGCCTTTGAGAACCACATCGTGCCCTGTGGAACTTCACAGTACCCCTGATGGAGGCATTCGGCCTCTGCCTTATGGACAAGGATTTTTGCCTTGGTGATGTCCTTGAGGGCCTTGAGGCTCCCGCAGTGATCATAGTGGGCATGGGTAAGGATAATCAATTGTATATCATGGGGGGATAAATTCATTCCCTCTAGGGCATCTATGATCTTCTTTTCCTTCTTTTTGATTCCGGCATCGATCAGGATGGCGTGCCCTTTGTTTGTCACAAGATACGCATTGGATGTCCCCATGGGAATGCGGATGATTTGATTTTTATCGCTCTCTTTCATTTTTGAAATGGAAATTTTTTTAATATTCAAGCTGTCGATTTCAATATCTATTGTGTTTAAAACATGATGCTCAACCTCAACATCCAGCTGCGAAATTTCACCAGCGGTATTGCGGCCCACGGAGCGGTATATCGAACGGGCTTTTTCTCGATACATGAAAGCACATGCAGTGCGGCCCGTTCTACACCCATCATAAACGGTTTCACCGCGCTCTTTGCCATTTTGGTGTCAACGAATCCGAACCGTATATTTGTTACATGAACGCCCTTTGGTTTGAGCGCAAGGGCCAGGCCTTCGAGGTAATTAGAAAAGCCTGCCTTCGATGCATGATAGCTGGGCGCTTCAGGGGACAACATCTCGTCAGCCACACTCGAAAGACCGATGAAATGCCCTTTGCCTTGCTTGACCATCCAAGGGATCGCCAGCGATACGGTCTTCACCATGCCGATCAGGTTCACATCAAAGGTCTCCGCCTCGCCTCCCATATTAGACAGGTCCAACATCTCGCCTATGCCTGCGCAGTAAACGCACAGGTCGACAGGCCCACCCTTTTTTAAAACAGATTTCACAATAACCGGGTATCCATCGCCCTGCACCTCGGCTACGATGTGCTCGTAGGCGGGATCTTTTATCGGAGATTCACTCCTCGAAATACCAACGACTTTCCATCCCCGTTTCAGAAGTTCCCTGGTAGTGGCCAGCCCGATGCCATCTGAGTTGCCTATTACAAGCGCTTTGCCTTGCATTGACCTACCTTCCCTCGTCGACAATGAGCATTGCATAATTTCATGAATGTCCCCGAACTACTTATTTACCTTTGATGATGGTATCTGCAAGGGCGCTGATGTGATCAGGCGAAGTACCGCAGCACCCGCCGACCATAGTGGCCCCGGCGCGGATACACTCCCTGATCCCTTTTGCGAACTCCCCCGGGGACATATCAAACACAGTCCGCTTGTCAACCAAACGCGGCCTTCCTGCATTCGGCTTGGCCAAAACAGGGAGTTTGGTGGCGCTACGCATTGTGGATACGATCTCGGCCATCTGAAAAGGGTCGATATCGCCACAGTTCGCCCCGACAGCCTGTGCGCCTGACTCGGCAAGTGCTGTCGCGCATTCCCTGGCTGCATCGCCCATAATTGTCCGGCCTTCCTTTTGAGGTGATGAGAAGGCCATGGTAACGATTACGGGGAGAGAAGAAACCTCCTTGCATGCGCGCAACGCGCATAAAGCTTCTCTCAGGTCGATCATGGTCTCAATGATGAAACCATCAACCCCTCCTTCAGCCAACAATGCTGCTTGCTCGGCAAATGCCTCATAAGCTGCCGACTCTTTGAGGTCGCCATATGGCTCAAGCAGTTTACCGGTAGAGCTTATGTCACCCAGTATGTATTGATCCTGGCCCGCAGCCTGTTTTGCTAGCCGGGCCCCAGCTAAATTCACTTTTCTTACGTCTACGCCTACCTTGTGGCTTTCAATAAAGATTCGATTCATGGCGAAGGTATTTGTTATCAGGATATGGCATCCGCACTGGGCATAGTCTTTATGGATTTCCAATACCTGGTCCGGGTGGGAAAGCGTACTCTGCGCCCCCATGACCGCTCCGCGCTCCGCCAATTGAGTGCCCATCGCGCCATCAAGGAGGATTACATCTTTTTGCCTTAGGAAAGTTGACAAGTTCATTGAAAATTCTCCGTAGGTCTAACCATTAGCTCAATGGTTTTGCCCGCTATCTTTTCCAGCGGGCTGTTCCGTGAATGTGGCCGGCCCTTTTTTATCGAATCTGGTGACCAGCCACCAGTTTTGTCTGCTGCGATTGCTGTAATCCAAATAGATCTCGAAGACGTCTCCTTTTGCATCTTTAACGACAAAATAGCGACGGTGTCTCCGGGTGTACCATTTACGGCTGCGGGGTGGAAGCCCGCCATGGCCAGTGTCAATGCGTTCCTGCAACACTTCGACTACATCATGGACTTCTCCATGCCACGTAAAACGCAGGGGACGTGGCGATGTTTCTGCCTTTTCCACCTCGATTTGTTCTCCGAAAAATTTTTCCATAGGGGGAATGTTTAACGACCAAAGTCAGCGCCGGAGTCTCATCGCGTCCGCTGAAGCGATTCGTTATAGCCCGTGTGTTTATAGAAAATCTCTCGCTCTTTTTTGCTTGCATGCCGGAACGAAATGACCCTTACGGTTTCATCTGATCGCATAGTGGTCACCATGAACACAACGTAGCCCATATCATCGACACCCATGTGCATGTGACGTACCTCTCCACTTTCTTTGAATGGGTTACTTGTAATAAAAGGAGTAGTATCGATCGGGAGAATAACTCTTTCAAGTAAATAGACAGCACTTTCAAGTGAGTATCCGTGGTTCTTTCGATTTTCATCTTCTTTATCTCTATCGTAATCGATCTTGGTTCGACCGATAACTAGCCTGAAATCATAATTCTGTATACCAAGCTTGCTGATAATTTCTTCCTCTTGCATTGGCTCTAACCCTATATATTAATGCGTATATGCAGCTTTATGTTACTGCAAGATAAAATTCATATTTAGAGTCTATTAACGGTCTATCCTTTCAGCCCCAGCACATCCCCCATATCATAGAGCCCGGGCTTCTGGCCCACCACCCATTTGGCGGCGCGAACTGCCCCTTGGGCAAGGGTGTCCCTGGTGTGGGCACGGTGGGTGACCTCCAGCCTCTCCCCCATGCCCCCGAAGATCACGGTGTGTTCCCCCACGATGTCCCCTGCCCTGATGGCATGCATCCCGATCTCCTCTTTGCTGCGCTCGCCGATCAGGCCCTTTCTGCCGTAGACCCCGACCTCCGCCCATTTCCTTCCCCGGCCCCGCGCTATGACCTCACCTAAGCGCAGTGCGGTCCCGCTCGGGGCGTCCTTTTTCATGCGATGGTGGACCTCGATGATCTCGCAATCGTAATCATTCCCCAATATCCGCGCCATCTCCTCCACGACCTTGTACATCAAATTGACCCCCACGCTCATATTGGGTGCGAGGCAACAGGGGAATTCCTTGGCGACCTTCCTGACCCGCTCCAATTGTTCAGATGTGAACCCGGTACTGCCAATCACCATGGGCTTGTGATGCTGGGCACCGATCTCCATATTCGCCAGGGAGGCCTCGGCCGCGGTAAAGTCTATGACCACATCTCCCTTCTGGATAACCGCTTCAAGATTATCTTCTATTGTCACCCCGAGTTCGCCCGCACCGGCCAACACTCCCACATCCTGTCCCTGTGAAGGGTGCCCGGGGGTCTCTATTGCCCCGGTGCAGGTTATACCCTCGGCGTTCTGTATGGCATTGACGATCATGCGACCCATACGGCCTGCCGCTCCCACGACGATAGCGTTGATCATCTCCTTAACCCCCTCACCTGTGTCGCCATGCGACACATCTCGACTTCTCTGATTTATGTACAGCGGTGCGAGACTTTTTTATATCAAGCTGGTGCTGAAGTACCGCTCTGCCCTGTCCGGCAGGACGGTGACGATATTTCCCTCTCCCCGTTCGGCCACCCTGAGGGCGGCCCAGACATTGGCCCCTGAGGAGGTCCCCACGAGGAGCCCCTCCTCTTTGGCCAGTCGCCGGGTCATCTCAATGGCGTCCTCATCGGTCACCGTGATCACCCCATCGATGATTGAGGTGTCCAGGACTGAGGGGATAAAGCCGTCGCCGATGCCCTGGATCTGATGGAGGCCCGGCTCGTGGCCGAGCAGGGCGGCGCTGGTCTTCGGTTCAACGGCGATAAGCTTAATCTGTTGCTTTTGCTCCTTGAGATATTTCCCCACCCCGCCCAAGGTACCGCCGCTTCCCACCCCCGCCACAAAGCACTCTACCTGCCCATCCATCTGTTCCCATATCTCCGGGCCGGTACTGAGATAGTGGATCTCCGGGTTCTTGGGGTTTTCGAACTGCTGGGGGACGTAGATAGAGGGATCTTCGGCAGCCATTTCCATGGTTTTTTGCACCGCCCCTTCGATCCCCCCCTCTGCAGGGGTCAGGATCAGTTCACCCCCGAAGGCGCGGATGATCTTCTTGCGTTCCTCGCTCATGTTCTCCGGCATGACGATGATCACACGATATCCTTTTTGCACACCCACCAAGGTAATCCCGATGCCTGTATTGCCCGAAGTCGGTTCCATAATGATGGAACCCTTCTTCAGCCGTCCCTCATGTTCCGCCTCCTCGATGAGGTATTTGGCGACCCGGTCTTTGACGCTTCCGCCCGGGTTGAGAAACTCCGCCTTGGCGAAGATGGCGTGCGTTGTTACCTTCTTCAGTTGCACCATGGGGGTGTTGCCCACGGCATCGAGGATCGTATCCACAGCCTTCACGATAGGGCCTCCTCCTCAAGCCAACCTCGATAGATCATCCTCACTTCTCCTTCGAGGGAGACCTCCATGATTTTTTGCTCCCCTTTGTAATAGATGGTCAAGGCCTCTCCGCTGCGGGGGATGACGGTTGTGGGTGAAGTGACGAGTCCCCGCAGGCCGGCGATGACGGCGGCGGCTACTGCCCCGGTACCGCAGGCCAGAGTCTCATCCTCCACGCCCCGCTCATAGGTGCGGATCTCGACAGCGCTGTTTTCTACGCGGACGAAATCCACATTGGTCCCCGCCGGTTGGAAGGCCTGATGATAGCGGATCTGCCTTCCCAAACCGACCACATCGACCTCTGTGAGTTCAGGGGCGAAGATCACCGAATGGGGGACCCCGGTGTTGATGAAATCCACGCTGATCTCCTCTTCACCGATCGGCAGGGTGATCCCCAGCCGGATATCGGTTGGAGGAGGTAAGGTCAGCTTTACCACCGTGCCCTTCACCTGTGCTTGGATGATCCCCGCGGCGGTCTCAAAGCTGAGGTCGGCAGGGGCTATGCCCAAGTAATGGGCCAGCCTAGCGGCGCACCTGCCCCCATTGCCGCACATCTCCGCCTCACTCCCATCGGCGTTAAAGAAGTGCCAGCGGAAATTGGCCTTATCAGAATTCTCGAGAACGATGAGACCATCCGCCCCCACGGAGAGCTTGCGACGGCATATTCGGGGTATGAAGGGACGCAGGGCAGCCACATCGATCTTTCCCGAACAGTTGTCGATGAGGATAAAATCGTTGCCACCGCCTGTCATCTTATAGAACTCCATCCCTTCGCTCATTATCCTTCCAAGAAAGCGGGGATTCGCTCCCCGCGAATGAGATCTGCATACTGTTCCCGCTCCCTGATCAGATGGAATGCATTATCTTTTACCAAGACCTCAGGTACCCGGGGACGGGAGTTATAGTTGGAGGACATGACGAACCCGTAGGCCCCGGCGCTCATCACCGCCACCAGGTCGCCGGGCTCAAGTCGGGGCATGAGCCGATCGCGGGCCAGAAAGTCGCCGGATTCGCAGATAGGCCCCACCATGTCCGCCACCATCTCTCCCCTTTTGTTCTCCCTGACCGGGACGATCTCCTGATAAGACCCGTACAGGGTCGGCCGCACGAGGTCGTTCATGGCCGCATCGACGACCACGAAGTTCTTTTTCCCCTCTTTGGTATAGAGGACCCGCGCGACCAGTATGCCGGCATTGCCCACGATCACCCTGCCGGGCTCAAAGATGAAGGTGCAGGGGAGATCCCGCGCCTCCGCCATAATGGCGTCGGCATATTCCTGCGGATGAGGGGGTTCCTCCTGATGGTAGGTGATCCCCAACCCCCCCCCGAGATCTATATATTCCATCTCTATGCCTTCGGCCCTCAATTTTTGAACCAACTCCTTCACCAGTTTGAGGGCTTCTACAAAAGGCCCTATCTCGGTGAGCTGCGAACCGAGATGGCAGCTTACCCCTCTGATGGCCAGATGAGGCAATTCCTTGGCCTCCTGGTACCACGCAACGGCCTGGTCGATTGCGATCCCGAACTTGGCCTCCTTTATGCCGGTGGCGATGTACGGGTGGGTTTTCGGGTCGATGTCGGGATTGACCCTCAAGGCGATGGGGGCCTGGATACCCATGGTGCTCGCAATACCGTTGATGTGATGGATCTCCTGATAGGACTCCACATTGAACATCAAGATCCCCTCCTGCAGGGCGTACCTGATCTCATCCTCCCGCTTGCCAACCCCGGAATAGACGATCTTTGCGGGATCCGCCCCGGCGTGCAGGGCCCGGAAGAGCTCTCCCCCGGAGACGACATCCACCCCAGACCCCAAGTTGATAAAGGTCCTGAGCACCGCCACGTTGGAATTGGCCTTCGCCGAGTAGCAGATCACATGGGGAACCTTGCTGAAGGCCGCGTCAAAGGCCTGGAAGTGGCGCACCAGGGTCCGGTAGCTGTAGAGATAGAAGGGGGTCTCTACCTCGCGGGCTATCTCTTCCACCGGGACCTCTTCGCAGTAGAGGATGCCGTCTTTATGTTGGAAAAAGTGCATGTGCTCCTCTATATCCGAGATTATCTGCGTATGATAACACAGACAAGGGGGAAATCAACAGTTCCCCTGCTATTTGCGGAGGGTCGCTTGATGCCTGAGGGGTTTGAGGATGAGGTCGAGGGCGTCCACCATCTCATTGACCACCACATCGGCGTTGGCGATGGTCTCCCTGGCTGCGCCCTCCCTGCCGATGACCGCAATACCCAGGGCCGCCTCTTGCACCATCAGGTGATCGTTATACCCATTACCCACGGCGATGGTCTTTGCAGCACCGATCTTCTGTATAAACTTCTTTTTCTGCGGGGCCTCATCACCCGCATCGAGTCTCACCAGCTCTGACTGGGTGCGGCCTAATTGTGTCTCTGCATCTCCCCGCGTATCGGCGGTAAGAATATATACCTTCAGCCGCTTGGCCAGCAGGTTGATCTTGTCCCTGACCTTGCCTGAGACCCTCCCATCGGTAGCGATGGTCCCGTTCATATCCAGGACCAAGGATGCTACGGTGTATTGCCCCCGGCCCGGTATCTCCATGTGCAGCATAGGCCCTCCGTCGATGCGCTCACGCAGTGATGATGGACATCATAGATCGCGGTTCACTTGAGTTTATGCTAAGATAGCTCATTCTTGCCTGGGAAGCAACAAGGGGCCCTGAGAACCACCCCAAAAAGGGGGGCTTGACATCGAATGATATAATATTAGGTGATTATCCCCTTGACATATGGTAGCCCATGTGCTATATTTATGTCAAGGAGGTCACAACAATGGAAAAGTCCTTTGGAGTCCAAGAGTTTTTTAA
>Ga0307419_10001104_pt1 | contig 13954 bp, 16 predicted proteins | sample SalMarWE160230MG_2_FD_202512 | JGI IMG/M metagenome (GOLD analysis project Ga0307419, IMG submission 202512) | Salt marsh sediment microbial communities from the Plum Island Ecosystem LTER, Massachusetts, United States - WE1602-30 | ecosystem: Environmental > Aquatic > Marine > Intertidal zone... | reverse complement strand
ATACTGCTGGAACGGAGGGACCGGTAATGGGTCCGGAACTCTTAACCAGGAGCAGGGAACAAAGCTGGATCAACTGCAGCAGAATTTCTATAACGATACCGCACCGATCCGGAATGAACTCTGGAACAAATCGAGGGAGCTGAACACAGCGTTGAACGCGGCCAATCCCGACAGGGCCCGGATTACAGCACTGCAGAGCGAAATTAATGACCTGCGGGCGAAGATGTCCCAAAAACGGTTGGATTTTGAACTGGAAGCCAGGAAGATCGCTCCGAACACGGGAGTGGCGGGAGGATATGGCCCCGGTTATGGCCGAGGCGGCTGGGGAATGATGGGATACGGACATGGCCCCGGGATTATGGGTAATGGCCGTGGCTATGGAAACCACAGAGGTGGATTCGGCGGCGGTCCCTGCTGGAATTGACCTCATGTGACGGGTCGCACGCCCCGGGTTTCATCCTGGGGAGCGTGCGATCCTTCAAACAAACCCTCCCTTTTTTCCCATCCCCTCAGAATCACCCCCACAATTCAAAATGCATTTCCAACACCATTGAAAAAAGGCATGGCTCGGACTTTTTCCCTGATGCCATCCCGCGCGGGCGAAGGCCATCCAAAACGGAATCCGGACCCGTTGTTTGCATCATCTGCACATCATGAAGGACTAATCCTCGACAGGGAAGAACGGGAAGTGTATCCTAGGTGGAAGGATAGCTCCAGGCTTGCCTGCCAGATTCACGGTTTCGGTTCCATAATAATGGGGGAGATAAGAAATGTTTGATCTGGACAGTATCGTCCGACAGGTGAACCGGAACTGCCGCATTTCCGATTCCTCCCATGCGGGCTCTTATTCCATCTGTGATCTGGCAATGCGATTGAGGGATCTGTACAAGTGGGAAAAAGACCTGGATCCATGGGTGGAAGACGAATCATCCAAGGTCCTTGCATGGATCGGGGAACAGGAAGAAGTGTGGGACAACCTCGCCGAGGAAGACTTCAGGTCGATATCCATCTCCGGCCGGGAATATGACCCGCTGGATGAGCAACAAATCAACCGGATCCTGGCACCCCATGGATTTTATTACGGGGCTGGATATGTCCACAGGCTCAAACCCTCCTTTTTTCTTGCCGTCCTTGAAGAAAAGAAGTGGATCGAGAATCAGCCCGTATTCATACTCGGCCATGAGTTGGCCCGCGACCTGGTAACAATTCCCGCCCTTTCCCGGGACGGTTCTGTCATTATCCGGAAAGCGTCAGCGAAGGTCTTCTTTTGGGACCAGATATTCTATGTAAAAAAATCGGGACGACAGGCCCTTCGTTTCGCCCTGGGGAAGTATGGCGTTGGGGAAGATTTGCATGCACTGCGTCCACACCTGAATAGGATCCTTGAGGGAGAATTGAACAGGTATATCTACCACGAGCTGGGCGAAATAAGGGATCATGAGTTTGATAGAGATATCTGGCGTGAGATTATTGCCGGGTTTCCCTATACGCCGATTGAGCTTGTGGCCCGTTGTATCAAGGACCTCCTTGCAGATACGGGCGAACACGGGACCCTCCCGCACATTCTCAAGAATCGAAAAGAAGGGATGCTGGGCTTTTATGTTGCTTTTCTCGGCAGCCTCACGCGAGAAATTTTTCCTGAGATCCTGGATGCCTTTGATGTCTTCACGGAGAGGCGGAACTGGGAGGTTATTGAGAGGGCCATATCCGAAGGGAACAGTACCGCAAGGCGGTTGGCCCGGAAAATCAGTGCTGTTTTTGAAGAAGGAAAAGAGCAAGATGACATGAAATGGACGGCAAGGGAAATCGAAAAAAATGTTCTGGAACCCCTTGGAATAGCAGGAAAGAACGAGATATGGGGGGATCAATGATGGAGCCCTATCCGGCGAGCTTGTGTTGTTCCAGTCCTTTCATTTTCCAGCGGGCGTAAAAGACGAATGCAGCAGTGGCTGCAAGGAAGTACCAGGGAAACCAGACGAGCGATCTGATGTACACCTGGTTTTCAAATAGAACGCCTGAAGAGAGCTGTGTTGAACCACCAGAACTTCTGAGAAAGGCAAGCAGTACTGAATAGAGGATGCCGATAAGGCCGTAGGCGAGATTGAAGGAAAGGCCCTTGAAGCTGAGGACCGTGGCCCGTTGTTCCGATGCCGTGATCCTGTTCAGGTAGTGGCTCTGGAAAAAGCCCTGGAGATACATGACCATCCAGACCAGGGCCACCGGGAGTAGTCCGATGAAGGGCCACACAAATGACATTCCAGAAAGTCCCAAGAGGGTTAAGCCTGCCATGATGGCCATGTTGAAAGCAGGAGATCTTTTCTGTGACAACCTTAAGGCCACACGCGGGATAAAGATGCCGAGAACGGCAAAAGCAGACGCGATTAATCCGAACGAAGCTTCCGGGAGGTGGATAACACGGTAATACTGGCTGGTAAGGGTAACCACCATGCGAATGCAACTGTCGAAAAGCAGGCCACCCATGATGATAACAAGGGCAAATGGTGTCCTGAGGATCCAGCGTCCCGCATCCATGGTCAACCGGAAAACACTGCCGGGAGCATTTCCGCCAGTATGATTCAAGGAAAAAGGCGTTTCCCGCATGCGGAGGGTGGTGAAAAGGGTCAGGATGGCCATACCGAAGGTCAGGTAAATGGGAAACCGGAGGGTCACGGCCTGGGTCAGGCGCACGTTCAGGCCGAGCCATCTGGCGGCCGCCTGCATGAGATGAGGGTCATATACGGCCGCTCCCAGGGACGTGACAACTACGTAAACGAAGGATTGGAGCCGCATCTGCTTTTCCAGCACGCGTGGCCATTCCTCCGCGAGACCCTCCTGCTTCAAGGTATCGTAGGCGAGGGCCTCGTCTGCACCGCTGGCAGCAGCCTCTGCCGCGCCGCTGAGGACACGGTTCAAAATAAACGCCACAAAAAGGAGCCACGCCCTCTCACGTGGAACAACACAGAGAATTGCTATCTCCGCGACCATGAGCGATCCGGCAACAACGAGCAGGTTCTTCCGGCCGATGATGTCGGCCATGGCCCCTGAAGGGACTTCGAAGAGGACAATGGAAGCGGCCCAGAATGCATTGAGTACCGCGAATTGTTCCAGTGTCAGTCCGAAATCCAGGAAGAGAATGGTAAAAACAGGGTAGTAGAAGCGCGAATTGAAGAACACGCGAAAGGCGATGAAGAGCCTGATATTCCTGAGTTCAAAGGGAGATTTCTTATGTCCTGTTTGCACCCGGTTTCCACGTATTTCAAGTAAAGGAGAATTCGAGAATCCTCGGGAGAATGATGAAGATTCCGACAAGTATGGAGGGAAAAGTCCATTTCGTCAAACAGTTTTCGTATCTCTTTTTCCTCGTTTTCACCCTGCCGCTTGTGATACACTTTTTCGTGCTTCGTGCTGCAATGAAAAGAACCGAAGGTTCTCGGTATCTGCGCAATGAAGAGGGCAATACAGACAACGGTTGTTCGCGACCGGGAGGTCGCTCCTACAGAAATTGATCATGAAATGAGTTGAAGGAGCAACGTGCACGTTGCGAAATGAGTCCCTGTCACGGAGAATTTCCATGCATGCTGAAACATATATCCGCTTGGGTTTTTTCTTTGGCATCCTTGTGATTATGACTCTTTGGGAGTTGGTATCGCCCAAACGGACCCTTACGGCCTCAAAGGCGGGCAGGTGGGGGAACAATCTCGGAATCGTCCTTATTGATAACGTGATGATTCGCCTGCTCACGCCGGCTGCAGCCCTTGGAATGGCAGTGGCCGCACGGCAGAATGGGTGGGGCCTGTTGAATCATTTTCATGTACCCGCAGTGCCCGCGATCATCATTGGTATATTGTTCCTGGACATGGTCATCTATCTGCAGCACCTCATGTTTCATGCGGTGCCCCTGTTATGGCGACTCCACATGGTCCACCATGCGGACCTGGATATCGATGTAACCACCGGTCTCAGGTTTCACCCCATTGAAATCCTTATTTCCATGGGCATTAAAGTCGCGGCGGTGGCGGTCATCGGGCCGCCAATGACCGCGGTATTGATATTTGAAGTTATTTTGAATGGCACGGCCATGTTCAACCATGGAAACGTGTCCATGCCGGGTGCCCTGGACCGGGTGGTGCGGCTTTTCGTGGTCACGCCGGACATGCACCGGGTACACCATTCCGTCACCATCAGGGAGACCAACAGCAATTTCGGCTTCAATTTTCCCTGGTGGGACCGGATCTTCGGAACCTACCGTGCCCAGCCCGTCGCCGGACACAAGGGCATGACCATCGGCCTCGCCCAATTCCGTGATCCCAGGAAGCTGACGCTGCTTCACCTCCTGGTCTTGCCTTTCACCGGGTATCCCGGATCCTATGCCATCAATAAGAGTGGGATGGAGCCGGTGAAAAGAGAAAAGAAGGGATGACCCGGCTGCATGGGGTATGATCACCGATATCCTGAAAGAGATCGGCTACCCTGCAGAGTAATCAGGGCAGAAAAATGAAGGTGATCACGGCAGGGCAGCGTTATGGACCATGGCTGCATAATCTTGTTCCTCCTCCTGTTTCAGGTTTGGGAAAAGCATCGTGTTACGGTACCGGTATTGCTTTTTTACTCGCATAATACCTGTTATTGAACCATTTCTAAAACCTGTCTGTTTTGCTCCAATCCATTTTTTTGCCGCCAGTGTTCGAAATCGATAAACCAGATTCGCGACATGGATGCAAAACGGCGCGAGATGGTGGTTTGTTTCCGCATTCTGACAGGAGCGCATTCGTTGACGGATAGGGTGTATGTTGTTATCATTACTCGCGATAATCTCAGGTGGTGGGGAAGGCAAGATTCGGATATGTGGCACTTTGAAAGATTTCTTAAATACTGGGGATGGAATCTGTAGCTCCCGCAACAGGTGGTACCAGTAAAATGGATGCCATGGATAGTTTCTATCCGATGACAAGTAATGTTGGATATAAAGTATCCATCATTCTTTCCCAATCTAGGCAGCGAGAACACTCTGACTGGATTAATGCTAGTATTTCAATCCCTTATCTGCATGTAGACCTGTGGCACATCTCTTGCTCTTTTGAAAGGGAAGACGCAGGAATATGCTGGGCCGACAACGGCTAGGCGTGCCTGAATGGTGAGTTCCTTAGCGTGGAGGGATTCAAAAAGAGAAAGCCGGCATAGGAGGCATAAAGATGCCTGACCCTCCAAGCAAGGAAAGGGGGTGTTAAAGATCCCTGCATATTGGGGACGGCAAACTTTTTCAGGTGAGGCTTGCAGTGGCAAAAGGACGTGCCTCGCGGGCAGGAAGCGTTTTGAAGCGGGGTGCATTAGAAAAACAAAGCAAATTGAGAAAGGTGGTTTATTATGAAAAAGGTAATGGTCGTGTTTGCGTTGGTGGTTGGTCTGGGGCTGTATGCGTTTATCCCCCAGGGAAATGCCCAAATGGGTCCCGGCATGATGGGCGGCCAGGGCGGCTACGGTATGGTGGGGCCGGCCCAGCCGAATCAGGGTGGTTCCGGACAGTGGAATTATTGCCCTTACTGCGGTCGGCCCCTGCCCGGGGGCGGCTACGGCATGGGTTACGGCATGATGGGACGAGGCGGCTATGGTATGATGGGACGAGGTGGCTATGGTATGATGGGTGGCCAGGGCGGCTATGGCATGATGGGTCCCCAGTCCGGGCAGCAATACGGCCCCCGGTATCAGGAAAACCGGAAACCGCTGACGGAAAAGGATGCAACCAGCATCTTGCAGAATTATCTGAAAGCCAACAGAAATCCGAACCTGAAACTGGGGAAGGTCGAAGACAAAGGGAATGCCTTTGAAGCAAAGATTGTCACCAAAAAGGAAGGAGCCCTGGTCGATAAGATCGCAATCGATAAAAAGACGGGATGGATGCGCTCCGTCTATTAACAAGGGTTATGCGCCTCAGGGGCTCTGGCGCCTGAGACGCATCGCCTCAATTTCCCGTGCCCGATTCCCACCTTCTTTGACGAGAGACGATGTCTCTCCGATTCCTGGCAGTGGCGCAAAACATACGAGAGGAGAAGAACGATGTGCCATCTTGTGCCGCTTTTTCCCTTGTTTGCACTACCCGTCTTTTTGGTATTGCCTTTCCGGACCGCTCTCCCGAACTGCCTGGGTATCCTGGCGATCTCTCTTTTTCTCTATTTCAAGATATTCAAGGCGATGCTGACTCCGCTTCGGACAGGATAGGAGGGGATGCTGGGCAAGAGTGCAGTGGTCATAGAAGACATTGACCCTGAAGGGAAAATTGGATATGCTAGTGAAATATGGGATGCGGTAAGCAGAGTCACCCCTCTCTTCAATGGGACGCATGTCAGAATCAATAAGGCTAGTGGATTGAGAGTTGATGTGGAACCGATAGCGGGCGCCGGGACCAGCAGGCATACTTTAAAAAGCCTGGTCCCGGGGGTATTTTACCATGTTGGAAGAAAACTTATGCGGTTCAACCTATCAGTATATTGTCGTTACCGAGTTGTATTGGTGATTCTGGGCATTATCGGAGGGTTTTATGGGCAAAGATGATTTTGACGTCATAATATTCGGCTCAGGACCTGCGGGGCTCCAGGCGGCGATTCACGCGGCCCGCCGGAAGGTCTCGGTGCTGGTCCTGGGGCGACTCCCCAAGAGCAGTGCCTACCGCGCGCACATCGAGAATTTTTTATGCGTTGAAGGAGCAACGGGAGCAGACCTGTTGAAGCAGGCCCGTATCAAGGCCGAGGAATCCGGCGCCAAGTTCCTGGAGGAAGACGTAACGGAGCTGGGAAAGAAAGATGGGCATTTTGTGGTAAAGGTGGAGACAAACCGAACCCTGACGGCCAAAGCCCTGATTCTTGCCACCGGCATTTCGCGCAATAAGCTGGGCCTCGGAGGAGAGAAGACATTCCTGGGACGCGGGGTAAGTTATTGTGTGGACTGTGACGCAGGGTTCTACAGGGGAGAGCCGGTTGCTGTGATCGGCAATGGGAGTGCGGCTGTAACCGGTGCTTTGACCCTGCTTTTCTATGCATCGGAAGTGCACCTGCTCTGCGAAAACCTGGATGTGGCTGACTATCTGGTTCAAAAGCTCAGGGAGAGTGCTATACAGATTCATGAAGGGAAAAAGGTCGTGGAGATCATGGGGGATGAATCCGTGAAGGGTTTACTCCTGGATGACGGCACGAGTATTGACGTGTCGGGCATCTTTATCGAGCTGGGCGCCAAGGGTGCCATAGACCTGGCCGGGTACCTGGACGTTTCCCCTGACAGTGAAACCATGAAATACATCGCGGTGAATGAAAAACAGGAAACCAATGTTCCCGGCGTATACGCGGCGGGAGATATCTGCGGCCCCCCCTGGCAGGTGGCCAAGGCGGTGGGACAGGGCTGCATTGCAGGACTTGAAGCTGCCGCTTATGCAAAAAGATCGCAATAAGAAAACGGAAAGATTCCCATCTCGTTGTTCTCCTAGCGAAAATGCCTTGATACGAGTAAAAAATATCCACTTCATTGCTGCCAACTGAAACAGGGAAGTCCTCTCAGCCCTATTAATTCCGTCATTTAAACGTGTTATCCTTATACGATTTCGTGGCACATCTCTTGCTCTTCTAGACAGCAAGGAACGTAAAAGAGAGGAGAAAGAAATGGCAATCACCAGAAGACAGTTTCTGAAAACAGCGATCGGGGCCGGGGTGGCCCTGCAGGTCCCCGGCGTGCTCCTGCATCCGCTTTCCGCAAGGGCCACAAGCAGAGGACCGGTCAGGGAGTTCCGGTTCAGTGCTTCAAGGGCCAAGGTAAACCTTGGGAGGGGACCGGATTTTGTGGCCTGGACGTATAACGGCCGTGTTCCCGGACCTGAAATACGGGTAAAAGAAGGTGAGACGATACGGGTCTATCTCAAGAATCTCCTGCCGGAAGAGACCACTATCCACTGGCATGGGCTGCCCATAGTCAATCGAATGGACGGCGTGCCCGCGGTCACCCAGGCAGCCGTGCCGCCCGGAGAATCCTTTGTGTATGAATTCAAGGCCAAACCCGCGGGAACGTTTCTCTATCATTCCCATGTCGGGTATCAACTGGACCAGGGACTCTATGGTCCGCTCATCATCGAGCCGGCCCATGATCCCGGGAATTATGACCGTGAATATACGCTCATGCTCGAGGACTGGGTTATGAGGGATGGAGGAGGGGTTGCTCCCACCCGGCGCAGGTCCCCCATGGGCATGGGAATGATGGGAGGCCGCCGCTTGGCGAACAGGGGCGGACCACTTCTGGAGCCCGTGTACGACGGCTTTGCGGTCAATGGGAAGTTGTATCCGGAGATGGAACCCCTGGTGGTGAAAATGGGTGAAAGGATCAAGTTACGGCTCATTAATCCATCATCATCGACGATTTATACACTCAGACTCGCGGGCCATGTGCTCACAATTACACACGCAGACGGCAACCCGGTGAAACGGCTTCGGACGGACGTACTGCAGATCGGCATGGGAGAACGGTATGATGTGGAATTCAAGGCCGACAATCCTGGCCTCTGGCTCCTTTCCGCCATGGAAAGAGGGGGCGGCGAGGGACAACTGAAGGTCCCGATTCGCTATAAAGGGAGCCAGGCCACCGAGCCGGTTCCGCCGGTGTTTAGAGGCCCATTGCGGTTCGCATCCTATGCTGATCTCCGGACGAAACTGGTCGATGAAAGCCCCTCCCTGGGGAAGGTCGACCGGGCGTTCCGGCAGGTTCTGAGGGGGGGCATGCATTCTCCTTACTGGACCATCAACGGCCGGGTGTACCCGAATGCCGAGCGCCTGGTCGTAAAAGAAGGAGACCGGGTGAGAATCAGGTACTGGAACCGCAGCATGATGCCTCATCCCATGCATCTCCACGGCCATTTTTTCAGGCTCGTCAATCCGGCAATCGCTCCGGACATGTGGGCCTTGAAAGATACGGTTATCGTGGATCCCATGCGAGGCATGGAGATCGAATTTGTAGCAGATAATGTGGGAAAATGGTTTCATCACTGCCACAACCTCTACCACATGGTGGCCGGGATGGCGAACACGGTCGTCTATGTGTAAGAGACACAAATTCTCAAAAGGAGCATTGAACATGAAAAGCAAGATACTACTTTTTGGCTTTTTCCTCGTTTCCCTGGGACTCGTAGTGCCTTTCCGCGCCGTGGCCCAGTGGGGACCATTTTTTGGATGGGCAGGTGGACCGGGAATAATGGGAGGCTGGGGAGGGGGGTGGTTTGGAAGATCTTGCCATGCAGCAAGGGCGCACTCCGGGAAAACGAAATGGTTTCAAATGGGGTGCATTGGACAAACGAAGCATGTTGAAAAAGGAGGTTGGTCATGAAAAAGGTAATGATCGTGTTTGCGTTGGTAGTTGGACTGGGATTTTTTGGGTTCATCCCCCAGGGAAACGCCCAGATGGGCCCAGGCATGATGGGCCAGGGCGGCTACGGAACGATGGGTCCTGCTCAAACGGGGCCTGAGCAATTCGGGCAATGGAATTATTGCCCCTACTGCGGTCGACCCCTTCCAAGGGGGGGCTATGGCCAGGGTTATGGCATGGGCGGCTACGGCATGGGTCCCGGTATGATGGGGCAAGGCGGCTACGGCATGATGGGTGGCCGAGGCGGCTACGGCATGATGGGCGGCCGAGGCGGCTACGGCATGATGGGCCAGGGTGGCTACGGCATGATGGGCCAGGGTGGCTACGGCATGGGTCCCGGTGGCGGACAGTCCTATGGGCCCCAGTCCCAGGGAAACCGGAAGGCCTTGACGGAAGAGGATGCCAAGGGGATTTTGGAAAACTATCTTAAGGCCAGCAGGAATCCAAACCTGAAACTGGGAAAGATCGAAGACAAGGGTAACGACTTCGAGGCGTCAATTGTTACGAAGAAAGAAGGCGCCCTGGTCGACAAGATCGCCATTGACAAACGAACAGGCTGGATGCGTTCGGTCTATTAATAGTAGGGGCGTTTCACCAGCCTTTTGCTTGTGAGACGCTCTTGACTTCTATAGGGATATGCTCAGGATCGGAGAGGAAGAGGCGGGGGAGCCCGGGCAGGAGCAAATCTGATGTCATGGAATAGACAACATACGCGAACGGTAACGGTTGTTTCATTGGTGATCGCTATCGTTTTTCTCCATTATTTCACATTCTACGGCCTGAAATATCACCCTTGGTTTTTGCTGACCGGAACAAGGTGAAAAGGGTCTTTTTGAACCTCGTCAACAACGCGATTCAGGCCTTTCCATGTGGCGAGAAAGTGTCAGTCAGGACGTTTGCTGAAAAGGGAGCGGCTGTTTTTCAGGTGATAGACAGGGGATGCGGCATCGAGCCCGAACACCTGGAGAGTGTCTTCCATCCCTTTTTCACGACCAAGAAAAGCGGCACCGGGCTGGGTTTGGGAATCGCCAAGAAAATCGTGGAAGCTCACGGCGGAAAAATCTCCTTCAGGCTGAACAGAGACAAAGGGGTAACCTTTACAGTAGCACTCAGCTGGAAGGCGTTGAACCGTCCATATCAAGAGACAGGCCCGGAAGACGAAGGAAAGGAAAAGGAAGATGGAGAATCATCACGAGCATCAAAAGAAACATGAACTACCTGCTGATCCAAACCGTGTTACTGCAAAAGAATATACGGACCCCGTTTGCGGTATGAAGACGGAAGATGAAACAGCGTTCATGAAATATGAACATGAAGGCCAGCCCTACTTTTTCTGCAGTGATAACTGTCTGGACAAATTCAAGCGCGACCCTGCAAAGTACGTGCTTGCAACGCATGAGGATCATGACCATGCGCAACCGCAAGAGACGGTCACTTCCTCTTCTGATACGTCCGCACAATACACCTGCCCCATGCATCCTGAAATCCTCCAGAATGGTCCCGGAGCCTGTCCCAAATGCGGAATGGCCCTCGAGCCCGTCATGCCTTCTGAAGAGGAGAACCAGAGCGAATATCTGTACATGCGGAGACGTTTCCGGATCGGGGCCATTCTCACGCTTCCCCTGGTCATCATTGCCATGAGGGAACTGATACCCGGCAATCCCCTGGAACATCTGGCCTCGGCAAAATGGTATGGCTGGATAGAGCTCATCCTCTCCACTCCCGTGGTGCTCTGGGCCGGCGGGCCCTTCTTTGTCAGGGGATGGCAGTCCATCATCAACAGGAGCCTGAACATGTTCACCCTGATCGGACTGGGGGTCGCGGTCTCCTATGGGTACAGCCTTGTGGGAATTCTGTTCCCGCAGATATTCCCTGCCACCTTGCGAAACGCGGATGGAACGGTTGGGGTCTATTTCGAAGCGGCGGCCGTAATCGTTGTCCTGATCCTCTTGGGTCAGGTCCTGGAGCTAAAGGCCAGGAGCCAGACAGGGGCGGCTATCAAGGCACTGTTGGGACTTGCTCCCAAGACCGCGAGGCGCGTGAACGAAGACGGAACCGAAGAAGACATCCCCCTTGAACACGTCCAGGTGGGAGATCACCTCCGAGTCAGGCCGGGGGAGAAGATTCCGGTAGATGGGACCCTGGTGGAAGGGGCCAGCAATGTTGACGAATCCATGATAACGGGTGAACCCCTGCCCGTGGCCAAGAGCCCTGGCGAAAAAGTGGTCGGGGCGACGGTCAATGGCACGGGGAGCTTCATCATGGAGGCCGAACGGGTCGGCTCTGATACCCTGCTGTCCCAGATTGTGAAGATGGTGGCCGAGGCCCAGCGAAGCAGGGCACCCATCCAGAACCTGGCCGATGTGGTAGCTGGTTATTTTGTCCCCACGGTCATCGCTATTTCCGTTATCGCATTCCTCATGTGGTCCTGGCTGGGCCCGGATCCACGGCTTGCTCATGCCCTTATCGCAGCGGTTTCCGTACTGATTATCGCCTGCCCCTGCGCACTGGGATTGGCCACCCCCATGTCCATTATGGTTGCTACGGGCAAGGGAGCTACCATGGGGGTGCTCTTTAAGAATGCGGAGGCAATCGAAACCCTGAGGAAGGTCAATACCCTGGTGGTGGATAAGACAGGGACGTTGACCGAAGGGAAGCCAAAATTGACTGAAGTGAGCGCCGCTGACGGGTGGCATGAACGGGAGGTCCTCACCCTTGCCGCAAGTCTGGAGAAAGGAAGCGAGCATCCCCTTGCCGAGGCCATCGTGGCAGGAGCACTCGAAAAGGGCGCTGAGACAGTGGATACAGAGAATTTTGAATCCCACACCGGAAAAGGGGTGAGCGGGAAGGTGAAGGGCAGCGCTGTGGCCCTTGGAAATCTGAAGCTGATGCATGACGTTTCGACAGACCTGCCCGAGGCAATCGCAGGAGAGGCGGAGTCCCTCCGCTCTGAGGGCAGGACGGTTATGTATATTTCCGTGGATGGAGTGCTTGCGGGTTTTGTGGGCGTCTCCGATCCCATAAAGGCGACCACTCCTGAAGCGATAAAGCAACTCCATAAGGAGAAGATTCAGATCGTCATGTTGACCGGTGATAACGAAGCCACCGCACGGAGTGTGGCCAAGCGGCTCAATATCGACGAGGTGGTCGCCGAAGTACTTCCCGAGGAAAAGGCCGACGCCGTGACGAGGTTTCAGACGGAGGGCCGCATCGTCGCCATGGCGGGTGACGGCATCAACGACGCCCCGGCCCTGGCCAAGGCCCAGGTGGGCATTGCCATGGGGACCGGTACGGATGTGGCCATGGAGAGCGCCGGTGTAACCCTTGTGAAAGGAGACCTGAGGGGGATTGTGAGCGCGATTCTCCTAAGCAAGGCAACCATGAGAAACATCAAGCAGAATCTCTTTTTTGCGTTCATTTACAACTCTTTCGGGATACCTATTGCAGCAGGGATCCTCTATCCTTTTTTTGGTCTGCTCCTGACCCCGGTCATCGCGGCGGCCGCCATGAGCTTCAGTTCAGTCTCTGTGGTGGGCAATTCGCTGAGGCTCAGGGGAGTGGATCTCAAACGCTGATGAGGGATCCATTTACTGAACGGATTGAATCCCGAAGAAATGAACGAGGAAGGAGAAATAGACAAGAAGGTATCGAATACATAGTTACGAAGCGGTCTTCTCTTGTGGCAAATCACGATTCTGATTACAGGGCGGGGGTTCGTAAAAATTCCTTTTTGATTCTTTTATGGTTCATGATGACGTGAAAAGCACTGAAGGAGTTCCAGCGTGAAGGTGATGAACGGATATGCCCTGTTTTGCTGCAAGACCGATGTCGGGCTTCAGAGACACTCCAATGAGGATTCCCACATCGTCATTGAAAACATTTGGGGATTCGGTCCCGGGAAGACAGGAGGACTGTTTGCCGTAGCAGACGGCATGAGTGGTCACATCGGGGGAGCGACCGCGAGTAGGAAAGCCGTAGATGGTCTCCGAAGACAGTATTCAGTTGCGTTTGAACAGTCCAGGGATGAAATACAGGCAGATGCCATGTATCGGCTGGAAAAGGTGGTGCTGGATATCCACGAGGAGATATCAGAGCTGGCGGATAATATAGCGGAATATGAATATATGGGGACCACCCTTTCCGTGCTCCTGTTGTTGGAGAAAACAGCCTATATTGCCCATGTGGGGGACAGCAGGATCTACCGGTTGAGAAGGGATCGTCTGGAGCAGTTGACCCATGATGACACCATGGCCCAGCTTTCCGTGGAAATGGGATACATGAGGGCGAAAGAGGCCGTGGTGCATCCACTTCGTCACAGTCTTGTTCAGAGCCTGGGGCAGGGCGTGGATGAGGTGCAGACGGTCATGAAGGAGATCGAAAGCGGGGATATTTTCCTGCTGTGCAGCGACGGGCTGTATGATATGGTATCAGACAGCGAGATCAGAGATATTCTGCGAGATGCCGCCGATGACTGGAGGCCGTGTGACCGTCTAATGGCAGCGGCCCTCCAAAACGGAGGAAAGGACAATGTTACCATTATTGTCGTCCGGATCCTTTAAGG
>Ga0307419_10001103_pt1 | contig 13973 bp, 14 predicted proteins | sample SalMarWE160230MG_2_FD_202512 | JGI IMG/M metagenome (GOLD analysis project Ga0307419, IMG submission 202512) | Salt marsh sediment microbial communities from the Plum Island Ecosystem LTER, Massachusetts, United States - WE1602-30 | ecosystem: Environmental > Aquatic > Marine > Intertidal zone... | reverse complement strand
CAGGAATCGCCACAGCCTAAATTTTCGCCTCCCAAACGGTTACGGAGCCGTCTTTATGTAGCCTGCCAATGACGGCCATTTATATCTCACCTCGCAATTTCTCGGCACAATAAAGCGATTTAAAGAGTTGCAGCCAAATAACTATCAGCAACTTGCAGCAGCGCTTATAGTAACATCGGGGGGACATTGATGCCAGCGAAGAAGAGGGCAGGAAAGAATGACAACGTTGTTTTTGTGGGCAAGAAGCCGACGATGTCCTATGTCCTTGCCGTCATAACCCAGTTCTCTGATGGTATGTCCGAGGTAAACGTCAAGGCAAGGGGCCGCTCCATATCCAGGGCAGTCGACGTGGTGGAGGTGGTGAGGAACAGGTTCCTCCAGAATCTTAATTATGGGGTGCAGTTCGGCACAGAAGAGGTCACCGGAGACAATGACTCCAAGCTGAACATATCCACCATACACATCAAACTAACCAAGTAAGCCTTTTACAGTTAATTTTATCGCCAGATAACCAGAGGGCAGGTAACATGAACGAGTCTTACTTTATACCAAAAGGCTTAAGCCAAAAGCGCTACTTGTTTGATGTCTTATCCCTTCCTGACTTTATGGTGCCAGAGACCCTCAGAGTCTGGAACGCCACCTTGCTGTCACCTATCTGGTGGATGAGGGAGAGTGAGACCTTCACGCTGTCAACGAACTTCGGGGAGCACTGGACGAATCCCTTGTGCTTCCTGGGGTCCCAGAGGTTCTTCAGGATTCGGATGTTGGCCCTTGCCATGTCCTCCTCCCCGAGCCAGTTGAGGACAGAGTTCCATACCGCATCCTTAACGGTCTCGTATGAGAGCCTCTCGTCAGAATGTATCCTGAACACCACGTACCTTCTCTTCTCCCTGCTGCTGGGAAGCCTCCTCAGTTTCATATTTTCACATTTTCAATTGTAACATTTTCTGGTTGCTCCTCAGCTTTTCGTACCCAGGATTGGTTATATTGCTACTGGGAACGAAAGCTCTTGTAAGCTGAGTTTCATTTTCACCGACCTAATATAATTTATGACAGGCTCACAAATAAAGATAGGTGTTTACATGATAGAGTTCGAAAGGACGTTTCTTGCAAAATCCATCCCCCCTGGCATGCACGGGTGTATTTCAAAGGAGATAATAGACGTGTACGTGCCAGCTTCAGCAGAGCACCCGACCCTCAGGATAAGGAAGGACGGGGACAGGTTCGAGATAACCAAGAAGGAGCCCGTTGACGGGGACGCCTCCCATCAGGAGGAGCAGACAATCAGGATAACGGAATCCGAATTCAACGAACTCATCAAGGTAGGCGGAAAGGTCGTGAGGAAGATTAGGTATTATTACGGGCATGGGGGAAGGACAGCAGAGATAGACATCTTCCAGGACGGCCTCAAGGGCCTGGTGCTCGTCGATTTCGAGTTCAGGACAAAGGAGGAGAAGGATTCGTTCAGGATGCCGGACTTCTGCCTCGCAGACGTCACCAGGGAGACCTTCGTCGCGGGCGGGATGCTCTGCGGCAAGAGATACTCTGACATAGAGAAGCCCCTCCGCAGGTTCGGTTACTCGAGGATTCCCTGAACCGGTTTCTAATTTATAACACAACCACAAATAACTATTTGTATGGTGGATTACGGTAGGCTTTCTGCAAAGAGATTCATAAGAGACGTGAGTTCAGGCAGCCTGAACCTGGATGATTTCTACTCAAAGCTCCACTCGAGGCTGGAGAAGCTGAACAGGGATTATGATATTTTCGTGACCCTTCCTCCCGGCAAAGCACCGAAAAAACCGAAGGGTAGGCTCGCTGGTTTGCCTGTTTCCGTGAAGGACAACATCTGCACAGAGGGGATACAGACAACCGCAGGCTCCAGAATCCTGAAGGGATACATCCCTCCCTTTGACGCCACTGCCGTGAGGAGGGTAAAGGAGGAGGGAGCGTCAGTAATAGGGAAGACCAACCAGGACGAGTTCGGCTTCGGGTGGGCATCCGTGAACTCGGGTTTTGGCATTCCGAAGAACCCGCTGGACCCGGAGAGGACGGCAGGAGGCTCGTCAGGAGGGGCAGCAGCACTCACCGCGGCGCTGGATTTTCCCCACATAGCTCTCGGCCAGTCAACCGGCGGGAGCATAACCTCACCCGCGAGCTTCTGCGGAGTGTTCGGACTGACACCAACCTACGGGAGGGTTTCCAGATACGGTCTCATAGATTTCGGAAACTCCCTGGACAAGATAGGCCCCATAGGGAAGAGCGCAGAGGACGTCGCCCTCATGCTTTCCGTGATATCCGGCCACGACCCCAGAGACCCCACCACAGTGAACCAAAAGACAGGAAACTACGTCAGCTTCGTAGGCAAGCCCGTCAGGGGGATGAAGATAGGCGTCCCGAAGGAATACTTCGGGGAGGGCGTCGACGCAGGGGTCAAGGAGCAGGTCTGGGATTTCATTGACATGCTGCAGAGGGAGGGCGCCTCATACAGGGAGATATCCCTACCGACCACCAAGGAGGGGATAGCCACCTACTACATAATAGCCACGTCAGAGGCATCTACCAACCTCGCGAAGTTCTCTGGCCTCAGGTATGGCGCAGAGGAGGACATTGACGGCGACTTCAACGAATACTTCACAAAGGTCAGGACGAAATACTTCGGCGAGGAGGCGAAGAGGAGGATTATACTGGGAACCTATTCTAGAATGGCAGGCTACAGGGACCAGTTCTACATCAAGGCCATGAAGGTCAGAACCCTGATTATAAGGGACTTCAAAAAGGCATTCTCTCGCTATGACGTTTTGGTTGCTCCATCCATGCCGGTTGTCGCGCCCAAGCTGAGGGACATAGAGAAGATGTCCCCGCTCCAGAACTACATGATGGACGTGCTCACCGCTTGCCCGAACCTCGCGGGCATACCCATGTTATCAATCCCGCACGGAAAGGTGAAGGGAATGCCCGTGGGCGTCCACATAATGGGAGACCACCTCCAGGAGGGGAAAATCCTCCGGGTTGGTTCGGCTGGTGATAAGGAATGAGAATTAAGGAAATGGTGGGAGAAACATCATGTTTATTATTCTACAGCATGCAGAAAGAAATTCTAGAGAACGAGAGGTTCGTTTCAATTGAGAAGTTAGACTAAGGTGAAAGGTAAATGAGAGTAAAAATAGGATTAGAATGTCATGTCCAGCTGAATTCGAAGAGCAAGATGTTCTGCGGGTGCAGGAATCCCGTCAACCTCGCGGAGGAGCCCGAACCCAACACCCTGCTCTGCGAGACGTGCCTCGGCCTTCCGGGAAGCAAGCCCAGGGCCAACAGGGCGGTCGTTGAGATGGCACTCAAGGTCGCGGTTGCCCTCAACTGCGCCATCGCAAGGGAGACCTTCTTCTCGAGGAAGACCTATTTCTATCCTGACATGAGCAAGAACTTCCAGATAACCCAGTATGAGGTTCCCATCGCAAAGGACGGTCATGTGATATCATCCGGGAGGAAGGTTAGAATCAGGAGGGTCCACATGGAGGAGGACCCCTCCAAGATCGTCCACGTGGGTGGGCTCGGCGGGAGGTACACGCTCCTTGACTACAACAGGGCAGGAATCCCCCTCATAGAGATAGTGACAGAGCCAGACTTCTCCTCTCCCGCGGAGGCGAGGCTCTTCCTCCAGAAGCTTGCCAGCATCCTCGAGTATCTGGGTGTTTACGATTCATCGTCCAAGGCAGTGATAAAGTCAGATGCCAACGTATCACTCTCCGGAGGGAAGAGGGTCGAGGTTAAGAACATCACGGGAACGAAGGAGATAGAGCAGGCCCTCAATTACGAGATAACCAGGCAACGGAGCGTAATCAAGAGGGGCGGAAAAATCGTCCAGTCAACCAGGATGTGGAACCCTGACACGGGCGTGACAAAGGAGATGAGGACAAAGGAGACAGAAGAGGATTATGGATACATCATGGAAACAGATTTAACAAAAATTGAAGTTACGAAAAATAAAATAACTGATATAAAAAAGAAATCACCTGAGTTGCCCGACCAGAAATACTCCCGCTTTATCAAGCGTTTCCATATCAAACCTAAGGTTGCCGAGGCATTGGTTTCCGAGTTGGACCTGGCTAACCTCTTTGAGCAAGCTGCCAGAAAGGTTGACCCAAAGCTTGCCTCAATCTGGATAGCAGGATATCTCAAGAAGACCCTAAACTACAACAATCTGCGCTTCAGGGATTCGGGTCTCAAGTCGGAGTGGATAATAGAGTGGCTAAAAAGCATCAAAAAGGGAGAGTTTACTGATAGGAATGCTGAGTTGCTTATAAGGAAAATGGTCGATGACAAGAAGGATCCAGAAACAACGAGAAAGAAATATGGAATAGGTAAACGGTTCTCGATAGTGTTAACAGAAGGTATCAGTATTAGAGATTCCGTCAAAAGGAAAAGGATAAAAACATTCACTGCCGATGCTGTTATTGTTACGGAAATAGAATGTAAAATAAGAAAGATATTGGAAGGCAACTCCAAGGCAGTTAATGACTATAAATCTGGGGAGGAGAAGGCCCTCCACTTCCTCGTGGGTCTGGTCATGAGGGAAACTGGGGGTCAAGTTGATGCAAACATCGCCAAAAAAATAATTTTAAAAATTATTTCAAAGAGCAAATAAACATAAAATTATGTTTTGTTCTTTAATCCAAAGAACTGTGTTCCATAGCTTCCTCTATTTCTGGTTTCAATAATCCCCATATCAATTAAACCAGGAACATACTTACCTTTTTTACGGTATCCTTTCAAATGTGTTCTGACACCTTCATTCTTTATAATAAGTGTGTATATGAACTTAGTGATGCCTCCTTTCCGCTATTCCGCTATAATTAATATTAAGATTTTCTGTTCGTAAAATCGAACATATGTTCGATAAATCGAACATTTAAATACCTAAACCAATAAATTAACATGCTTGAGGAAATACTCGATACGAAAGTGAAGATCAGGATAGCCAGGCTTCTTGCTGGGCAGAGGAAACCAATGACGGTTTCTGACGTTTCCAGGACGCTCGGGATATCAAAATCAAGGGCAAGCGAATGCATGAGAGAGCTCCAGAGGGACGGCTTTCTGGAAAGAATGGATGCCGGAAGGAGCGCGCTATACACCCTGGCCTCAAACGGCATGACAAAGAGTATTACCAAGTCTCTTACGGAGGACAAAAATCTGCTCATGGAAATAGAAAGGGCCGTGGTATCAAAAACCAGAAAATTCCATCCAGTCAGTGTTGTCCTCTTCGGGTCGGCCCTTAATGGAATTAAACACGGAAGTGATGTTGATTTCCTGCTCATTCACGAGAAGAAGATTGATGAGAATGAGATATACAGGATTGTCGGCGAGCTGACCCAGGCATTCGGTTTTCATGTGTCCATAATGACAATGAGCCTCAGGGAGTTCAGAGAAAAGGCAAAGAGCGGCGAGGAATTCATCCTGAACGTGGTGGCAAGTCACAAACTAATTTATGGAAAAGAACCGGAGGTAATTATATGGCAAAGGATGTGAGGAAGGAGGAGGCAGAAAAGTTCCTTCAGAAAGCGGACGAGTTTTACCATTCAGCACTGGAGAATTACCAGAAGGGAAGATTCAATGCCTCCACTTTTGATTCATCCCAGTCGATAATCCTGGCAAATGACGCATTCTGCGTTTTTGCCCTTGGAAGGAGGGCAAGCAAGGACCACAGGGAAGCAATCCGCCTGCACGTTGAGGCGTCCATGGGGAAGGAATCCAAGAAGGAGATTGTTGCAGAGGCGCTTGAGAAGAGAGGAAAGTTCGGCTACACCCAGGCAGAAAGCAGGAAAGAGGACTCGTACCTTGTCCTGGTGAGGGCAAAGAGGTTCATTGAGTGGGTCAGGGACAGGACAAAGTAATCTTTTTATATCATGCATTCTATATACACCTGGGTATAAACCTATGCCGTTATATATAACACTGTTATACCCACACGAAGCGCTCACATCAACCATTACATAAAAAGTGATTATCATGGCCAAAGACGTATTCGCCCAACTGGAACCGGAACTGAAGAAACTCGTAGCAGAAAGGTTCAGGAGGCCGACTCCAATCCAGGAGCTGGTCATCCCAGAGGTCCTCTCAGGCCACAACATCCTCTCCCTTTCCGAGACCGGTTCAGGGAAGACAGAGGCATGCATGCTTCCCATATTCGACCTCTGGCTCAGGGACAAGCCCAAGCCCATCTCAATCCTCTACATAACCCCCCTCAGGAGCCTCAACAGGGACCTGATGGACAGGATAATGTGGTGGGCCAACCACCTCGAGATGGACGTCTCGGTCAGGCATGGCGACACCACCCAATACGAGAGGAAGATGCAGGCGGAGAACCCTCCGGACATGCTGATATCCACGCCTGAGACGCTACAGGCAATTCTGACCGGAAAGCTGATGCGCGAGCACCTCAAGAACGTCCGCTATGTCGTGCTGGACGAGGTCCACGAGCTGGTCTCCAACAAGAGGGGGTTGCAGCTCTCCGTCGGCCTGGAACGCCTCAAGGAACACATAAGGCAGTCAGCCTCCTCCCAACCAAAGCAGGCTGCAGGCACTCCCGGTTACCAGAGCGTTTCCAGCGCCAAGGCCCCTGCCCCGCAGATAATCGCCCTCTCTGCAACGATTGGTTCCCCGGAGAAGGTCGTCAAGTTCTTCTCCCTGGACAGGAAACCCTGTAAGGTCCTCAACTCCATAAGGACCAAGAGGATAAGCATGAAGGTGGAGTCCCCCAAACCAATCAAGTCAGACTTCTCAACTGCGGGGCGCCTCCATGTGGCTCCTGAGACAGCGGCCCGCCTGAGGAGGATAATCAGCCTGATAAAGAGCAGGAGGGCAGTTCTCACCTTCACCAATACCAGGGAGTTCGCAGAGGTCCTGTCCTCCAGGATAAAGGCCGCGGAAAAGAACCTCCCTGTGGAGACCCACCACTCCTCCCTCTCCAAGGACGTCAGGATGGATGCAGAGAAGGGCTTCAAGAAATCCGAGATAAAGGGCCTCATCTGCACCTCCAGCCTCGAGCTCGGGATAGACATAGGAGCGATAGACTTCGTCATCCAATACCAGTCCCCGAGGCAGGTCTCCAAGTTCCTCCAGAGGGTAGGCCGCTCCGGACACTCCCTCTCAAGGACCTCCCAGGGAATCATAATCTCCGGAGAGAGCGACGACTCCTTCGAATCCACCATAATCACCGGCCTCGCCAAGGAGGGCTGGGTCGAACCAACGAAGATGTATGGAAAAGCCTTCGACGTCCTCGCTCACCAGATTCTCGGCCTCGCGCTTGAGGAATACAACATCCCTGCCAGGAAGACCTACGACATAATCAGGAGGGCCTATCCGTTCAGGCTTCTGACCTTCGAGGAGTTCATGGAGACAGCTACCATGCTCCAGAAGCTCGGCCTCCTCTGGGTCAATGACAAGTTCCACGAGGAAGTCGTCCTGCGGAGGAAATCAAGGGCCTTCCAGCATTATTACTTCAACCTCTCGACCATACCTGACACAAAGAATTACCAGGTCTTTGACATCATCTCCAACAAGCCGGTTGGGACGCTGGACGCGGAGTTCATCGCGCTCCACGGCTCCCCGGGGACGTCGTTCATCTGCAAGGGCCAGGCCTGGAGAATCCTGGACATCGGGAAATCCAGGATAAACGTGGAAGCAATCGGCGGGATAAGCGCAGCCATACCCGCCTGGGAGGGAGAGTTAATCCCAGTCCCATACGAGGTCGCGCAGGGCGTCGGCAAGCTGCGGAGGGAGATAGCGGCTCTCGCAAAAAAGCACAAGAAAGAAACCGCAATAAAGACCCTTGCCGGGAAGCACGGCATAAACCCCGAAGTCGCCGAGAAGCTCCATGACACGATAAAGAAGCAGACGTCCTACGGCTTCGTCCCCGACGACACAAAAATCCTCGTGGAATACTTCACCGACGGCGAGGAATATTGGGTGGTCTTCAACACCTGCTGGGGCTCCCTGATAAACGACACCATAGGAAGAACGATATCCAGCATCCTCACCGCAAAGCTCGGCTCGGTCGGCCTCCAGACAGACCCCTACCGTATAATGTTCCGCGTCCAGGCGCTCGGCTACTGGAAGGAGATTCTTGACACCTTCAGGATGCTCAAGCCAGAGACCCCTGAGATGATAATGAGCATAAGCGTCCCCAACACAGAGCTCTTCACGTGGAGGTTCATCCACGTCTGCAAGAGGTTCGGCATAATCTCCAGGGACGCCGAGTACGGCAAGGCCTACATAAGGAAAATCCTTGACGTCTACAGGAACACGCCCCCGTTCAGGGAGGCACTGAACGAGGTCTTCCAGGAGAAGCTGGACATCCCCGGAGCCTCCGAAGTCATAAAATCCCTCAACCAGGGTAAGATAAAGCTGGAAGTCAGGAAAGGCCCCTCCCCGATTGGTGAGATGGCAATCCACCGGAAGTATGAGATAATCGCCCCTGACCGCCCCGAAAGAGAAATCTTCAGCATCTTCAAAAAGCGCCTCCTCGACACAGAGCTGGGCCTGGTCTGCAACCAGTGTGGGAACTGGGGAACCATCCTTCCGGCAAGAGACTTCCCTGCCAAGCCCTCCTGCCCCAGATGCGGCGCAGGCCTGATAAGCATCGTCCCCAGGAGATACCTCCTCGAGGCGCAGGACCTCGTGCACAGGAGGATATCCAGGAAGAAGCTCAGCGAAGAGGAAGAGTCACACCTCAAGCACATGTCAGACACCTCGTCCCTCGTCATGGCATCAGGCAAGGACGCGGCCATCGCCCTCGCAGGAAGGGGCGTAGGCCCGAGAACAGCCTCCCGCATCCTCAACAAACCCCACGACACCGAATCCCTCATGAGGGAGGTCCTCAAGGCAGAGAGAAAATACACCCAAACCAAACGCTTTTGGAGGTAATTCCCACCAATTCATATCCTGTCCGGGTAATTTGAAAAAATTCCGTCAACACCCATCGATTTCATCCTCTCGATATCATCAAAACCATTCAATGTAAATACGTAAACTTCCAACCCCCTTTCGTGTGCATGATTCACTAACCGCTGACTGACATATCTGATGTGCGGATGGACTGAAAAGGCATTGAACCTTTCAGCAATCCTGTCAATGCTCCTTGGAATGTAGTTAATAAGAGCCCCTATTCTGACATCAGGGTTCAGTTCACTGAACCTCTCCAGCTCGTTATAGTAAAGGGAAGATACAAGGAAATCACCATACTCCCAGTCATTACCCCTCACATACCTCTCAATAACTTCATGGACCGGCCCTGCCGTTTTCCTGCCCTTCAGCTCTATGTTCACTTCTGCCTTCCTGTCTATCAGGTCCAGTACCTCTCCCAGCAGGGGAACCCTTTCCCCTCCGCCGGCATCCAGAACCCTCAGTTCTTTAAGAGTCTTCCCGGCCACATACCCCCTGCCGTTCGTTGTTCTATTAACCTTGTCATCATGAATAACGACCAGTTCACCGCTCCTGCAGAGCTGAACGTCGAATTCAACCATATCTACATCCAGCTCAAGGGCCTTCCTGAATGACGACAGGGTGTTTTCAGGTGCATAACCCATTGCGCCTCTATGACCTATCCTAATCATAGCCTTTGATGAATAATTAATAATTTAAGGATTACCCCGGATACCTTATCTCTATCCCTCTGCCTGAGGGGCCATGCCCGAGAAATTAACCGCCTATTATCCGTTTTACTTCATCAAGATAATCATCCCTGTTACCCATGCTCACGACCGGGAAATTGTATTTCTTCGCTTCTCTCTTGATGTATTCATTGAAGGCGGCGACCCACTCGACTTCCCTTTCCTTGACGCTGTCAGGATATTTGTCGGCATCATTCCATAGACCCTTGGTATAGATAGTCTTCCTGACCCGCTCAAGGTCCTCGTCAACGAGGAAAATTGCCTTCACGCTCCTGTCCTTCAGCCTTAATCCTGAAACCAGTTTCGGAAGGATGGCCACCCCCTCAATGATGAAGGAGTCCCACGTATAATCGGTCTCAATCATGGCCTTCACTCCCTTCCACACATCCATGCTCTCTTCATTCTGGCGGACTACCATCTCTTTGGCGGTGTTGTTATTCAGGATTTTCACGGCCATCCTTGCCGGATTCCCATGGAACCGGAACAGCAGGGGATAGTCCTCTTTCCTGACCAGTTTCCTCATCTGCTCCCTGATTGTATCCGTGGATATCCAGGGCATCTTCAGGCTCTCTGCAATCTTCCTTGCAGTGTAGCTCTTGCCGGCAGTAGGGGCACCGCCAATCAGCACTATCTTATTCATGATGAAATATTGGTTGGCAACTTAATATTGTTTCAATAAGAGACTATTCCTTATAATGTATCTCTATCCCTTTTCCAGACTCCCTGTGCGCGCTCTTACAGAGGACAAGGGCATCCTGAACACCCTTTCCATATCCTTCAGGTCATACATCTTTACACCTTCCACGTTCCTGTCTCTGAATGATTTGGCAAATATGGCATAGTGCTCATTCCTTTTCCCGTTATTCCACTGGACATGCCCGGCCTTATCTTTCAGGCCGGAAAGCACCCTCTTCGCGTCAACCCTGTCTTTCCATTTGCATTCAGCGAACATTGTGTCCTTTGTCTGCTCGTTGAGGGCGATTATGTCTATCTCCATGTCCCTGTGCCACCACCTGCCGATTTTTGTGAAGGAAAACTCTTTGTTTTCCCTTACCAGGAACTGCCTGCATACGTCCTCAAATACATGTCCCAGGTACCTGTTGTAATCCGGCTTTATTGTGCCCACGTCGAACATCCCCTCTTCTATTGAACTCAGGTTCGGGTAAATATACCTGAACCAGAACCTAAGGAAATTGTCAGAAAGGCGATACCTTCCCATCCTTGACTTGATGTTCTCGGTTATGGGGACTTCCCTCTTTATCATTTTAACCCCAAGAAGATTGCTAAGGTAAGGACTGATGTCAGTCCTCTTTACCTTTATGAAATCCTTAATTTCATTGAGCTTTGCCTTTCCGTTGGCAATGGCTTCCAGTATCAGCTTGTAAGTGCCTGGGTCATCAAATTCGTACTTCATCAGGAAATCCACTTCATCCTTCAGAAAACCTCTCTGTTTTCTAACCTCGCCCTGGAGCCATGACCAGAATCTCCTGTCTATTTTCACCAGATAGAAAGGTATGCCGTCCGCAAACCCGTATATTTCCATCAGCTCTTTGATGCCATATTTGGGATAGAATTTGGATATATCCGAAAAGCGCATCGCCTTGAGCTCCAGCGAGCCGGTTCTTCTCCCGTACAGGGGGCTTTTGTGCTCCAGTACCCTTGAAGTCATTATTGAAACAGAAGAGCCAAGAAGAAACAGCTTAAGCTTGGAGCCCTTCAGTATGGTGTCTGTTATGGACTGGAATATGTTCAGCACTTTGCCGTCTTCTTTAATCATGTTCTGGAATTCATCAAGGATAACAACATCAGCCCTGTCCTTAAGGAATTCGAAGATGGTTTCCCAGTCTGCCTTCAGTTTTGAGACTTCCGGGTATAATCGCGAGCATGAATACTGGAACCTTTCTATGTTCTTCTCCCCCACTGCAAGATAATAAACCCTTTTTTTGCTCTCTGTCGCTTTCAGGGCGAGCTCTGTCTTGCCTATCCTTCTTCTCCCGTATATGATTATCAGCTCGAACCGCTCGTTTTCAACGGCTTCCTTCAGCTCTGCGAGTTCCCTTTCCCTGTCCCTGAAATTTTGTATAATCATGATTATACTAATACAAATTATACTATTTAAAGCTTTCCCTGCCATCCCAGAAATAAACCCTACCCACTATAGCTTATCTCTATCCCCTCACCCGACTCCTTGTACGCGCTCTTCCAGAGGATCTCGAAATATTCCCTGAAGGTCCTGGCGACCTCCCTGCTCCTTATCACGAACAGGATGGCATTCTCCCTCGTCCATATCAGCATGTCAACGCAGTCGCCCTGGATGCCTATGCTGGACATGGTCACGTGGGGGAGGAACCTGACCTCTGTCTTTGGCAAATCGGCAAAGAACCTCACGGACTTCTTCCCCCTCAGGTCCTCGTTGAATATCAATCTGGTTTTGAGGCCCTTCTTCACCCATGCCCTGTGGAAGGACTTGAAGAAGTTCTGCGCCCCCACGGCCACCGGATATCCGGAACGCGCGCCGAAGACCAGCCTCTCCTCGCCCTTTCCTGACTCCCTGAGGAGGGTCCTGTAGAACGTCTTCACTGCCTTATACCCTTCATAAACCGCAGCCTCGTGCCCTCCCCTCTTCTTCTCCTCCCTGGCGAGCAGCGATGGAAGGATTTTCTCTATCTCCTTCCTCTGCTCGTCTATCCTTTCCTTCCTCTTCTCGAGCATCTCCAGAATCTTCACAGGGGAGGTTGTCCTGAAATGCCTGGTCTTGCCCTTCCTTATGTAGCTCACCAGCCCCATTGCGGCCAGCCTGTCCAGTATGGGATACACCTTGGAGCTTGACACACCGGAGGCCTTCACTATCCTTCCTGTGGTGCTTTCCCCAGCCCCGAGCAAAGCAACGTATACCCTTATCTCCCCCTCCGTAAGGCCAGCTCTCCTCAGCGAATCCTCCATCTCCATACCCTATTATTGGAAACCCGCCCTTAAAAACACATTCTTTCTACCCCCTTGGGGGGATGCAATATTAACATTCCACACCTCCCAACTCTAAATCATTCACTCCGCACCATGTCCATGGATGCGGGTGAATCTTTGCAAACCCCGCCGCTTCAGCGGTGGGCACTAATCAGGAGGTGAAAGAATGGACGTAAAACCGATATCACTGGATGCGCTGCCCCCTTACGGAGGGCTGGACGGAGAGAATGCTGACAATTATTACAGGGCCGGCCGGAGGAGGGCGCTCCTCTGCAGCGAGGTCATAAACCCCTTCGAGGCCGCGCTCAAGGAGTCAACGGGCTACAGCGACGACAACATACCGGCAGGGGAGGAGGAGCATACGGAAAAGGCGGGAAGATACGCCTTCCTTCTCCGCGCGACACCAACCACGAAGAGGCCGGAATACAGGGAGGTGGTTGACGCGCTCGCTGCCTACCTTGATGCCAGGCTGGAGCAATACCTTGCAGGCGAGAGGCCGCCCGGAATCCTCACCATAGACAACGAGCCTTACATCCCATCGGAAAGGATACTTTCCATGATAAGGGAAGAGAAGGACAGAGTAATTTCAGGGGGCGTGAGGATAACCATAGCCAAAAGGCCGAAGCTCCCGAAGGGAACCTCAATGGTCATCCCCCTGGGAATGGACCTATCAGAACTGACAGAGGGCAATGCCTCGAGATACCTGGAGGCCCTTGGCATGGAGGAGGGCTACAAGAATCTCGTCTCGGCCTTCGAGGAGGAGCTGCTCGGGCTCACCGGATTCAGCGAAGCCAACCCACCGGAAAGGACTGAACACATGTACAGGAGGCTGGGAAAGCACATCTTCCACGTGAAGACCGTCCCCTACGAGAGCACGAGCTGGGGCAAGATGCTGGACGCCCTCGATAAGCCCATCCCCAAAAAAAGGAAGGAGAACGCAGGCGACCTCACCCTCATAGAGAGAGGAATAATGGTTCCGAGGCTGGAACCCTACCGAACCAGGAAGAGAGAGGGAGAGCCACTCATCCGCCTCGAGGCCCTCATCAGCCGCATCACCGGCCTCGTGGACGAGAACACAGGAACCGCCATCCGCCAGAAGCCGATAAACCACTATCCAATACTTTGAGTGCCTTAACCTTTTGCTGTTACCTGCTTCGCCAACTAACCGCGAGGCAGGTAACAGTAACGAGTGTTAATCGGAGACAATGCACTGCTGACGCAGGCAGTTTCCTTCGGAAACAAGCGTTAACGAAAAAACGTATCAGGGGGCCCGAAAGGGCCCTTGGGTTTTATGGGTGCAGCGAAAGGTGATGGTGGAAGGGAGGAGAGCTCTGAGGG
>Ga0307419_10001102_pt1 | contig 13976 bp, 15 predicted proteins | sample SalMarWE160230MG_2_FD_202512 | JGI IMG/M metagenome (GOLD analysis project Ga0307419, IMG submission 202512) | Salt marsh sediment microbial communities from the Plum Island Ecosystem LTER, Massachusetts, United States - WE1602-30 | ecosystem: Environmental > Aquatic > Marine > Intertidal zone... | reverse complement strand
TTATACACCCGTCACAATAAGCCGACAAATGTTAGATTCAGGTCAACATGCCTAGAATTACGTTTCACAATCCGTCATTTTGTTAGTTATTTACTAATGTGATAAGCTTGAACTTAGCTAGTCAAGAGACGTAAACAAAGTGGGCAAGTACAAAGTTGGAAGAAATGACCCATGCCCTTGCGGTAGCGGCAAGAAGTACAAAAACTGTTGCTATCTTAATAAGACACAGGCATGGAAAACAGCTGGCTCTCACGAAAGTCCAGCGTTTACAATCAAGCCAAAGGAAACGCCTGAGCCGATAACAGATTTTCACGTCTCTTCCAATGGCGGTAAAACATGGGGATCACGACCCGGCACACTAGCTGCGCAAACCCAAGGTAAAAAACCAGTGGATATAGATGAGACAATTAGTAAGGTAGTGGAATCGGTGTCGCCCGACATAGACAAGCTGAATATCTCTGACAACGCTAAACGGGAATTTAAAGAGCGTACAAGTGATATTGACCACAAACTTTACGCAGTCAAGTACCACCTTAATAATTATGAGCAAGCTGAAAGCGATGAGATTAAAGAATTTAGCAAGAACGATAAGCCTCCCGCTGGGGTACAGATGATGATTGAGGAACCGAGGCTCATTTATGAAGTTGAAGCTTTTCTTTTTCAAACAAAAAGTTGTTTGGATATGTTGTCAAAAGTGATTGAGCCAGTGTTTGATTTTGGGGATTGCAGCTTTGACAAAATGGGGGATCAACTTATCAAGCAGTTGAGAAACAAATGCTCTCCCCTACTTACCACTTACGCAGAGAAAATCATAAAGCTGATTGAAAACGCTCAAGAGGCATGGATAGTAGAACTTATCGAAATGCGTAACATAATCACCCACCGCTCTAAACTTCAAGGCTTCAATTGTTTTATGCAAGATCCTTATATGGGAGGAGATATCGCCACCATCCACTACCCAACGATGCCAAATAAAAGAAGAGCATTAGAGTATTGCCAGGATGTCTATGAAAAGCTTCTAAGTTTTTGCGAGGAATTTCTTAAGCTCACACTTGGGGCAGCAAGAAAGCGTAATATTGATATGCGTTAAGTTTTTTGCTCCTGCACAAAAAGCCATATTGTTCAGAGGTCAGCCTTGGGTGAGAGGGAGACTAATACTGCAAGTTATATTTCTAAAATCGAAGGCGCTACCCTCAGTAGATAATTCGCCAAATGGCAAGGCAAAATCCGCTCTGCGAGGCAGCGCCTTCTCGATAATAATAGGGTAGCAGTCCAAGAGGTGTCAACGGGTAGGCAAAGTCCGCATTGAGTTTTCTAGTAGCTCATTCTGGATACTTCTATACCTTTCTCATTAAATAGTGCGGCGACATCATGAGGGGGGTCATTTTGCCAAATCGCTCTACCAGAGCCAAAGCTAAAGCCGCCGTATTCCTCGTGGATTTCGTTTGTATAGACTCTGATGCTTTGACCAGGAGCTAAAACATACGATGAAGTAAAGGGAAAGGAGGGACCATTATCAGATATGTCTTTTAAGACCCAACCAACCAAGTCCTGAGGTTCGCTTCCCAGGTTTGTAATTTCTACATATTCATCGGACTCTGTACGGTAAACGAGGCCGTCATAGAAGATGTTGGTAATCTGCACATTACTACCGGCGTAAGTTCCCTGTGTGAAGTAAGCGGTGACGTCCTTGGCGGAGTCCATAGTAACGGCAGCTGTAGGTGAAGTACCCGAGGCATCGCCACCCCAGTGGTCGAATTTCCAGCCGGGGGAAGGCAACGCAGTAATGGTCACCTCAGCGTTTTCATCATACGTGTACGTCCCCGGGCTGGGGTTGGTAGTTCCCTGGCCGTTGACACTGATGGTGAGGTTATGAGTAATATCGCTCGAACTGGAGCAATCCACCGGCGGTACGTCGTTCGACGGATATATATCGTATGTTATTCCATCGGTCATCACCACAATGCTTCCATGGACATCAGTCCCATAGATAATTGCCCCAATATTACATAGGCGCGTGATCGTCTCAGGGGCCGGATGCCCATAGGTATTATTCGCTCCAGCAGAATAGATTGCTATTTCAGGTTGTGCAGCGGCTAGAAAATTCGCGGTCGAGCAGTACTTGGAGCCGTGGTGACTCACCTTCAGGATGTCGATGTCGTCGATTAGGCTGGCTGCCAGCATGCTGGTCTCCGCACCGCTCCCGGCATCGCCGGTAAATAGGAAGTCCACTTGGCCGAACGACAGTTCCAGCACTATCGAGTTTTCATTTTTGTCGGAGTCCAGGGGCAGCGCGGGATGCAGAATGTCAAAGGTCAAGGCGCCGAGGCTAATCTGGTCTCCTCTTTGTGCCTGATGCACCTGTGCACCCTCGGTATTCACTTTGGCCATGAAGTCAGTATAGGTCTGGGTAGAGGCCTCATCGCCGTTAAGCCATATTTGCTCAACGTCGAGAATATCCAATATCTCGCCCAGGCCTCCTATATGGTCCGCATCCGGATGAGTGGCCACCATCACTTCCAGAGCGCCGTCAATGTAGTTCGGCACATAGGCAGCACAGTCTCCCCACCTCCCGCCGTCAATCAACATCTCGTAGGTGCCGTAGTCGATTAGAATAGCATCGCCCTGGCCCACATCAATAAAATGAACCACAAGCTGGTCGAGCCTGTCTGAAGGGGGGGTAGTAAAGGTGTAGTCGTCTGAGCTCGCTTCATTTCCAGCGAGGTCTTTTGACTTCACAATGAAGTGATAACTACTGCCCGGGTCAAGCCCTGTTAAGCTAATACTATGGCTGGTGATTAGTTCACTGTCTAACGGAGTAGTCAGGCCATAAGCAGTGGTTTCGCCGTATTCCACCCGGCTGGTGGCCAGCTCATCAGTTGTCCAGCTGATAGTGGCAGTAAATTCGGTGATGCTGTCGGCCGAGACATTTGTTATTAAGGGTGCTGTAATATCGGAAGCCGTGGTATCAGGGGTCGTGGTGTCGGGAATAGAAGGGAGCTCAGACTCACTCTCATCACAGCTCACCCCTACTAAAAGTAGAGTAAGGATGAGGATGATTCCCGCTATCCGCTTCATCCAATATTCCCTGTCCTTCCGGACATCATTATAAGTCAGTACCTATTCTTTGGTAAAGGAGTTTTCTCTCGCTTCCTCCTGTCATTGACGAAATTCTTCAGATGAATTAAAGTTAGGTCGTGGGTCTTTGATAGGATACAAGCAACTGCTGCAAAGCCGGGATCATTTGCTTTTTCTCGAAGAAAAGTTCGGGAACTGTCAACCAAGGCCCACCACCCAACCCCCAGCGGCCTCATTATCCATGATGGCGAGAAGCTCAAGGATGTCGGCGGCAAAGCGAGTTACCTGGGAAAGAACCATTCATGAGCGGGCTTACCCCGACCGCCTGGCCATCTACCCACTTTCCCGAGCCGGTTACCGTCGCAGCGTGACCCTCAGGCAACTGACCCCGGCTCAGATTGGGCTTCAAGGACAGGAGCGATAGCATTGATAGGTTTGCCCACGAAGCCTGCCTGGGCCGCGATAATAGCCGCATGGGTGCGGTTGCGTGCCTGCATCTTGTCGATGACGTTCCGGACATGCTTCTTGGTAGTGTCCAGGGTAATATCCAGGGTTGCGGCGATTGTCTTGTTCGAGTCTCCGTTTCCCAAAAGCCTGAGCACATCGACTTCCCTCTCGGTGAGGTGAGCCGCCTCAGCCGTGCGCTCGGCAAGCGTCTTCCGGCCATTTTGAAGCAAATTCTCCACGGCAGTGTGTAGTAATGCCGTCGTCATCTGGGCGCCGCCCTCTACCGCACGATGGATGCTCTGCAGCAACACTTCCGGTGACATGTCCTTGAGGAAGATGTATCCCCCCGCACCCGCATGGATGGCGTCAATTACATAAGAATCGTTGAGGTTCTCCGTCAGTACCAGGACGGCTACCTCCGGGAATTTATCTTTGATAAGTCTCGTCGCTTGCACACCATCCACTTTGCCGCTCCGAGTCTCGGTCAACACTACTTTGACAGGCTGTCCCTTGTCAGTTGCTCTTTTAATATGCTGAAGAGCTTCATGCTCATCTTTAGCATCTCCAATCACTTTAATTCTCTCGTCTTTAGTCAGGATAGCCTGCAGACCCTCCCGAACAACCGGGCTGAAATCAATCATCAGTACTCCCAGCGTTTCAGATTCACGTTGCTTGATTACCATCGCGGGCTACCCCATTGGTACACTTTAGTTTACTTTTATCTACTACTTTAGTGCGCCTTTAGGCTACCATTATACCCCCCCCCCGGGGGGGTGTCAAGTGCTTTTAGTTACCATCGCTTAGATTAGTCGACCGGCACTAACATACCTATCCCATACCCTACTAAGAGGCTTGTGGTAACGGGATGCAGGGTACATACTAATATTAAGTAGTGGGACTACACCGAGTTCACGGATGATGGGGTGCTAGCAGATTATTTGGGAAGGAGGTGAGTTGTAAATGCCAATTGTAACATTGCCAATTTTAGGTCTATGGATGGGGATAGCAAGTCTCGTTTTCGGCGTCATTGTAATGATTTTCCCCAAGATACTCAATTATTTGGTTGGCATTTATCTCATTATCATTGGCATAATGGCTCTTATCGCGTACTTCAACGGGTAAAGACAACTCTGGTGGCCTTGTCTGTGTAATGGTCTTATAGGAAGGAGAACAATATGCTACGTTGGATTTTAATCATCGGTATTATCCTATTGATTTTGTGGTTGCTGGGTCTAATTCTCAACTTCATAGCCGGTCCGCTCCTCTGGATTCTACTTGTTATTGCCATTATCCTGCTGATTATCTGGCTTGTGCAGCGAGTGAGATTTAGACATTAGCCCCATACCTGAATATAACAAGGCTAAAGTAGAAGCATTGGGCTTGAAGGGAAAACCGATAAGGGAAGAAAGGAGGGTGGAAACATGCCGCGCAAGATAAGGAGTGATAAAACGGTTGGTACAGTAGAAAAAGACCTGGGTCTATCCACCGGTGTCATCAGAAACAAAGATGGAAGGGATACCCGGTCCGACAAGAAACTTGGAACCATAAGAAAAGAGCAAAGCAAATAAAAGGCAAAATGTCCTGGCCTTTCATCTTCGAACGTTTCGGTGGCTAAGTTCACTGGCAGTCATGTCAGCTAGTCGCCAAGATAGGATTTAAAAGGAGGAATACTATGACAGCTAGTAAATCGGCAAGGTTCGTACCCAGCATCAGGTTGGCACAGTACGATGTAATCAATAAAAAGGGCGACGACATGGGTCAGGTGCAGACCTTTGTGATAGATATGCACCACGGTCTGATCGCATTCGCTTTGGTCTCATTTGGAGGCATTCTTGGCTTCACCGACAAGTGGTTTGCCCTGCCCTGGGCCGCTTTAGAGTGGCACCCGAAGACAAGGAAGTTCATCCTGGATATGCCGGAAAGTGTCCTCAAGGAAGCTCCGGGTATGGACAAGGATAGGTGGCTGGAAGAGATTGACAAGTGGCAGAAAGAGGAAGACCTGGAGTTGCTTGACCACTATTACACCAGCCATGGTTATGAGTCATACATGGGAATAGTCCAAAAGAGGATAACAAACATAGGCAGTCGCAAGCCTGATGCCAAGTTTGAGATAGACAAGGACGTGGCGGGGGAATTCAGGTTTAAGCTGGTTGCTACAAACGGAGAGTGCATCGCGGTGTCTCAGGGTTATAACGCCAAAGAAAGTGCGCTGCAAGGCATTGAATCCGTCAAGAAGAACGCGGCTATGGCTGTGATAGAAGACAATACAGTTTAGCGTCGCCAAGTCAAACAGTTAGACCAAGAATTGAAATATCCTGGTGAGCCGGTGATGCGAGCCGGCTCATCAGAGACGTTTCATACTGGCGCAACCAGGACGCTGGCGAATATGTCTGCGTGGAGTAAGTGGAAAAATTCGGTATCGATGCCTCTGCCCCTATCTAAAGTCGTAGGAGCAGATGCCATAAACTCAACTACACTAATTCTGTTTCTGTGAATCGTGCGCGGGAAACGAGCAACTGCTGAATTGCTGGAATGAGTTGCCTCTTCTCAAACAAGAGTTCGGGAACTGTCAACCAAGGCCCACCATAGGTAATAATATTACCCAATCTTGGATTGTAATTCTCCACTGTTTGACTCAATAGTCGTCTGTTTAGGCTTAATCAGTGGGTAATTGTATTACCTTTAACAGAAGGACAAAACAAGCAAAAGTTACCCAACAAAAGCCTCTTTTGTGACTCAAATTACACAATATGGACTTTTGTTTCCGAAGGCAAACAAGCCCGCCCTAAAAACGGTTAGACCTTCCAGCTTTAGGCAACTCTTCTTCTGCTCACCAGGACAATCAGCCCTATTACCACCAAGACGGCTATTATCCCACCGATTTCAAGCCAGTTGACCGCAGTTTCGTCTTCTATTGCTGCTGGGGCAGTTACTGTAAAACTACTGCTTAGCCCGCCTATAGAGACGCTGTAGATGCCGGCTTTTTCTCTAGCCACTGTAAAGGTGACGCTCTCGCTGGCACCACCATCGAGGGTTACCTCGCTGGTGGTTTCCACTACATCATTTATCTTGAGGATAACTTCGTAGCTACCAGCAAGGTCACCGGTGTTCTGCACAATGGTAGAAATAGTTACCGTCTCGCCGACTTCCGCCTGAGCCGGATTGATGGCCATCTCACTTAGCTCGAATTGTGCTGAGGGAGCTGTTGGCGCTATCTTAGCCAAGATAGCAAATATCGAGGCGCGATTTATTATGATGGTTACTTTATCGACCTGGGCGACGCCGCTATAAGCCGGCTCGAGTTCTATCCAACCGTGCTCCGCTTCGTAATAGGCAAACACTATTTTGGAGGTGTTTCCCGGTAGCCAGTCCGGCTCATAGATCAGTGTAAGTTCAACTGGCGGATCAAAGATGAGTGGGTAAGGCGCTGAATCGGTAATATAGCCAGTGAGCTTGTATGCCGGGCCAATCACTTCCGTACCATCTGGAGGTGGAGGTGCTTCCTCACAGAACCTCATCTCTATTCTTCTTGGGACCCTGCCGTTAACGCAGGTGATTTTAGTACCCAGGGTGAATTCCAGGCTGTGCTTATTGTCTGAGTCAGTGGCGACGCAGGAATCAAGAAGTCTCCCCGAGGAGTTGATCTTAGCCACTGTTACTTTGCCCAGGATGTCTATCTTAAGCTGTTGGTAACTCGGTGCCCCGCCCCCCCCAGATGGCAATTCCTCAAGCAGGTAGTTTATGGTGAACGAAAAGCTATCCCCTTGAGCATCATTTTGAGGCTCTCCGGTTTCAGGGAATTCCCATTCCCAAACCAGGGCGAGAGTTTCACCAGCATTAAGCCAATCTATCTTCATTTGATTTGCGCCAGTGGCGCTTTGTGGCAACTGGTGAATTGTAGCTGGCAAAGTTACGGTGGTGCTTAACCGCTCGCCGGAAATATTGAACAGCACATAGTCATCAAGTACAGCGCCATCCCCCCCGCCGTCGACCTCTTCGATATCACTTATCCAGATGGTAACCGTCCCGCTCCCGCTGCCAGCATTATGTAGCTCAATAGTCTTGGTGCCACTGTCGCCAGGCCTAATATTGCCTATATCCCAGCTGGTAGCTCCTTCGCCACCCAGCTCCAGGTCTACAGGCGCCTGAGCCTGTGCCGGCATGGGCAAAGACCCGATTAGAGCTAACCCTAGAATTAGGGCTAGAGCCACTCTAGTTTTATAGTTAGCCAATTTCCCGAATAACATGTGTCTTAACCTCTTAATAGTGATAGACTCTAACCTCCTGTAAGGTTGGGGTTTTAGATGTATCCGAAGTGGTCAGGGTCGCCTGCCACTGCATGTATTGCCCTGAAGGTAATCCCGAAGTAACTGGAGAGGTTCCGCCAACCGGGAACCAGGGTAGGGTTCCAGGAGGTGTATCCTTAGCAAATGGGCTATCAGACGCTCTCACCTCAAAGGTTATGTCGGTACCCGGTTCAAGTATTTCGTCCCAGAATAGGCCGTCCCATCTGTCTCCAGCTACTCCGGTGTCCCAAACTTGAGAGGCTATAGTGCCTAGAGAGAGATATTGGCCTTCCTCACCTCCCCAGCCTCCATTTGCCGGCTCTGGATATACGAACTTCCGAATGGCGACCCAGTCAATGTAAATGTAGTCGACGTCAGGCATAGCGTTACTTCCTACTTGAACATTGAAGACTACTGAGCAGTCAGAGAAGGCGTGATCGGGGCGTAACCCGTTATCCAGGGTATCGACCAAATTGCCATCAACATAATAATAGGCAACACCTTCATTCCCAGATTCTTTGGCTAACCAAACAACTTCGCCGCCTGCAAAGTCACAAGGGCTATATTCATCATACAAGTCCCAGTCTCGCACTCTAATTTTGTCACCCCAAGATTGAAACTCAAGATAGTGATTGCCCCCCTCACCTCCCAAAAACCACCTTCTGCGGTCGGTTACTTCTGGGTAATAGTTAATGGTATCGATACGGTACATTAACGCCCGGTCATTAGTCCAGACACTGGAGGAGGTTCTAACCCCTCGCTTTAACCAGGAACCCGAAGCCTCTTTTCGCGCTGTCAGCTTGAGTAGTGAATTCTCTATTACCATCGAACCAACGGTATCACCATCCACTACCCAGCCACTAGGCAAAGAATTTCCCGGGAAATCGGTAAACAAGTCCGGGAATGTATTGGCACCATTGCTTGTGGTAGAGGCTCCGCTATTTCCGTAGTAAATATAGATAGTCGTATTTGAACTGCTCAAGTCATCAGCAATCTTAAGCCAGAATGTAGCTTCGTCCCCACTAGTGTACGACTCCATCCAGTAATCGAGTTCCGTGGTACCATCGCTACCAGTAAACCTGATGTCTCCGAAATCATCTTCGCAATGATCGCTCAAGTAGACATTTTGACTGGTGTCTGTACCACTGCCTTGGTGTACAATAAACCGAACCTGATAGTTTGTCCCGGCACCTGAGGCACTCTGAACAACATGACTTTTTCGATACTGCCAATTAGAGTCGTACCAGTCAGAAATAGAAGCTAGGTTCACATCCCCAGGGCTTACGACTTGTACATCTTGAAGAACACCGGCATTAAAATCGTCCTGGGTGGTTTGCAGCCATTGCCTAGAAGCCCAGGCCTGGAAGGCGTTGCCGGTGGAATTCTCCAGGTCAACAAAGGAGCTTCTGGTTACCCCCAGGCCGCTCGCCAGGAGAACCAGTGCCACGCTTGCCAGTAAAATAAACCACTTCTTACCCCTCATCACCTTTTATCTCCCTCGTCTCCTCACCTTACCTTGTATTTTCTTTCAATCTGCACTTCAGTAATTACACGCCAGATGTTTATCATTTCCATCACCATAATGGCCAGTCCAGGCAGGCACATGGTCAACAGAAGACCCAGAGGAGTTTTGATGAACTGGGCGATATAGCCAAAGTAAGGAATGTGAAAGCAAACCTTTCCCACCAAGTTCTGAGCCGGGACGACAAAGGGGTCGGCATCCTCATTAGCATCACCCTTAGTTCGGAAATTAAGCGATGAGCTATCTTCCACAGCTATCACCCTGTGGCTCGTCAACCTCTCATTTAACGGAGAGTGAAAGGTGATAATATCCCCCACCTTGATGTCTCCCGCCTCCACAGGGCGAGTTACCACTACACCCCCTAATTTAAGCTGGGGTTCCATACTGCCCGAGAAGACAGCGTCCACTCTCCAGCCAAAGTGGGGCGCCAAGAACGTGAACACGGCCGCCGCCATAAGCAGAATTATTACGGCAAGGCTAAAACTCTCAATCGCCTTTTTCATTATAGTTTTTCCTTCATCAGCCCTCTAACTCCGTCCGAGGCAATTTGGGCTTGGGAGTGGTGGGGCTTAAATTCAACCCAACCACCCCATATATACCGCTGGATAACTTAAGAAGGCGTCTGGCCATCTTGCGCTAGATAGAGCTCAATGGTGAAGGTGCTTCTATCACCCTGATACTCATTTGTGGTGCTGCTACTAAGAGTTCCGCCGAGACAAAGGGTGATAGTGGCAGCACTCAGGTCGTCCTGTATCAGCGTCCATGTGCCCGGTAATGCGCTGAGCAGCACGCCATCCAAGCCCGCTACTGGACTGCCGTCGACCTCGCAGCTGAAGGTAATCTGGGTGCTGATGTCATCAACAGCCGTGTTTCCAGCACAAGGCCCACTGGGGCTAGTCCATGTTCCACCCTCAGCAACACATTCAGGTTCGTTTATAGTTTCACCAGTGTCGGTAACGCCTGTTATCCTCATATACAGATCGCCAGTCAGGCTACCGGCATTTTCGCAGGTTATATCTACAGGGATTGCCGCCACTCCTGGCTCCATGCCGCTAGAGCTGGTAATCGCTGTGCTAGTCCATGGATTCTCACCATCGACCTGTAGGTCCAATGTGCCCGCGGTAAAGGTATTACCGGCGCTAGTCTCAACGTCGCTGAAGTAAGCGTAAACGCCACCACCGATTAGGGCTCCCACCAACGCCATGGTCATAAAGTTTATCAATAACCTTTTCATTATTTGTCACCCCCTTTCTGAGTTGATTTATTTTCCCCCTCTGGTCACTGGTCAGTAACATTCCGTTTCTGCCTCCTAATTTGGTATTTATTAAGCCAATACGGCTCGACGTAACTGGTTCTAATTCATCCTACTAGCCTCGACTTCTATTCTTGCGATATCGGCCTGTGAAAATAGCCTCCAACCTCGCCTATCCCTATGCATGGTATCCTCGAGTATGCCACCCTTAAGCCATCGTAGTAGAGTAGACCTGCTAACGCCCACCATTTCACAAGCCTCCCTGGTCCTGTAATAGGTTTGCCCCTTGACTGTGACCGACATAACTCAACCTTCTTTAAATTACCTGAACATTCTTTAAATTACCTGAACATATCTGGCATATGTCAGTATGCCTTATGCAAACCGTTATTGGGAATCACCCAAATGGTCTAATTTCAGGGGTAATTAGTACTAGGAAGTAGGAAAGAAGTCCTGATTGTTTCAACTGGCAGGTCAGTGCCCCGGGGGTAACAAAACAAACCACCGTTGCACAAAAGCCTCTTTCGTGACCCGGGGTAACAATCCATCTCTTTGTTGGATATCGACAAATCATCGTTATGTACAACGTGAAACAAGCAGTTGCTGAAGCGCCGGAATAAGAGCTTTCTTCTCAAAGAAAAGTTCGGAATGCTTCCAAATGTGGGCTCCCCGCCTTCACCATCAGGTCATAGTGTGCGTTTCCTCCTTGACTTCTAGATGCAGAAGAGTGATGTATACATGCGAAACCATCACCATGCAAAGGAGACGTCACCATGATTACCAACCTCGCACCCTTCGCCGACACGGCCACCGGATGGCAGCGTGCCCTCTACGCCTTCCTGGCCGAAAAGGAACAACGCTCCGGATCGCGCCGTACTGTTGAGGGCTATTCCAGGATGCTCCAGGACTTCTTTAGCCGCTCTGGAAAAGAACCCGACCATGTAACAGCTCAGGACATCTTTGTCTACGCCCACGGCCCAGGGCTTTCCGGTAAGCAGCCGTCGGCTATCACTATCGGAGCCCGCATTGCCTGCCTCAGTTCCTTCTACCGATTCTTGATTCGCATGGAACTGATCCAGTCCAATCCGTGTGACCGCCTAGAACGGCCTCAGGTCTCGCCTAGCCCGCCACGGGGCTTGTCCGCAGAGCAGGTGCATAAACTCCTTGCCGTCATCCCCAACACGCCGGTCGGCCTTCGTGACCGAGCCATCATCCTGACGCTGGTGCTCACAGGACGCAGACGGGCCGAGGTGCTGGGCATGAAAGCGGGTGACCTGAGCATTGAGGACGAGCGAGCCTACTACACATACAGAGGCAAGGGAGGTAAGCGAGGCCGCCGGGAGCTCCCCGGACCAGCACTACAAGCGATAAGAGGCGCACTGGGCGCATTTAGGAAGGAATTAGCCACCATGCTGCCAGAGGAGTCGCTGTGGCCGTCACGCTCGCAGCAGTGCAAAGGATTGACCAGCGGTACATTCTATGGCAACCTGCAGCGCTACTTCCGCCAGGCGGGGATGAAGCCTGCTGGCGTGCACATCTTCCGCCACACCGCCGCCAAGTTGCGCCGTGACGCCGGGGAGACAGTGGAAGACGTGAGCAGGTTCCTGGATCACAGCAGCCTTGCCGTTACGACTGTATACCTTCGCAGGTTGGAGGGAGAGCGGGACCAGGGATGGGCCAAGGTGGCGCAGGCGATCGGAGTGTAATACTATCCCACCTCAATCCTTTCTCCAATCTGACTTTTCTGATACACTTGAAGGCGCTGGCCAAGTAAAAAGATTGGCCAGCGGAAAAGATTTTGATCTGGGTTTATATTGCATGAGTGGGGCAACTTATTACATGAAACAAGACGTGATTACAGCTCTCCAACGACGCGGCTTCAGCGACGTGACTCTGTGGATCAATCCCTAAGTTAATGACAATACTATAGCTATTCTTTCCTCTCTTTTCTATATGTCCTCTCATTTTGTGCCCCCTTTGCTGCGCTTTGAATGTTCTGGGTTTCGTCTTTGGTCTTTCTTGGCATCTCTCCAGGCAGCTAATTTCTTACATTCCTCTTTGTCACAATAATTGCGTTGGTCTCTCCGAGGGGTTCTTGACGCTATATAAATCTCTCCACAATTGGAACATATCGCCAGACCTCTTCTACTGACCAAAGACATGAGTTGTACCGATAGAGCCGCAAATAGGCTGGGAGTACCCAATATAACCTTTTGTTTATCATGCCACCAAAAGTATCCAACCTTGACGCCTGCTTGGTCAAGCCACGATTGAACCCTTTTTGCAAGCAAAACCTGTCTATTCCAAATTTCATATCTGTTTTTTAAGACTTGCGTTTCGTCCATATCTCGGTAAATTCTGGCTGCTTCCTCCAATATGTCATGTGCCCCAGATGAATATTTACGCCAGACTTCTATTGGTTCAAAATTTCTGCCATTCAAGAAAACATGGTCTCCTAATGGCAAACAATGATCCCCTGCATGCCAGGCAGGTAGCCCATGTTCACAAAGGAAAAGCACGCCCCACTTCCTTGCGAATTGAAGTATCGTGCCGTCTTTTGCCTTGTGAAGACGTATAAAGTTCGTTAATAGGCTTGGCTTTGACCATACCCTTTTTGCCTCATGCCCAGGTACAGAATTAGGGTTAAACAAATTCCAAACAAGGTTTTTACCTTGTAAGGTTATATCTTCAGGGATATACCAACCTGTCGAATCAAGAGGACGTTCTAAATTGCCCGTCTCTTCGTCTACTAAATATCCCTCTAAATCATCCTCTTGATAACCCTCTCGACCTAACTGGTTGTCCACTTCTCACCTATTGTCCTTTCGAAATCCTATTGAATCTAATGACACTCTACCATACAAGATATAAAATGGCAATATGGAAAATGAGAAAACAGGTAAGGTTGGCAACTCTTTAGAGGAAGTTAAGGAATAACAGAGCATTGGTCAGAATGGAGGCTAGAACGAATCGGACGACTCGTTACGCTCCTGGTGAACTTACATCAGGTCAAACACCGGAACTTGCTATACCTGGCTCGCTGGAGCATATATGTACCGACGCTCAACCAGTCCTCGATCCAGAATCCGTCGAGCGCTTCTGCCGAGTCTGGGCCGAGGTGGGCAGGGCGATCCTGGCACGAAGGAGCAGGTAAAATGGGTAGCAGAGAAAAGGCTAAGCTGGGTACCGGCAATCGCACCGCCGCTATTATCAGGGTCTCGGACGAGAGCCAAGTTGAAGGGCATTCGCTAGAAGCGCAACGGCTGGGAATCGAACGATGGTGCCAGCAGCGGGGTTATGTTCTACTTAAGGAGTATAAAGAGGCCGGCGTCTCCGCCCATACCGACGAAATCGAGAAGCGGCCGGAACTACTTCGTCTTCTTCAAGATGC
>Ga0307419_10001099_pt1 | contig 13998 bp, 14 predicted proteins | sample SalMarWE160230MG_2_FD_202512 | JGI IMG/M metagenome (GOLD analysis project Ga0307419, IMG submission 202512) | Salt marsh sediment microbial communities from the Plum Island Ecosystem LTER, Massachusetts, United States - WE1602-30 | ecosystem: Environmental > Aquatic > Marine > Intertidal zone... | reverse complement strand
GGGTGCGCTGGATCTTGTTGACCCGAATTGGAAATAACCCCCGAATAAAGATCAGGCTGGCCAGCAGGGTAATGAGGGCCAGGATCGAGATCAAAATGATAGATATGGTTTCCATGAGATCCTCCTCAATTTTAAAACTTGTGATTTCGGCTGCGGATGGGATTGGAACGCAGCAGGATGTAGTTAGCCAAAATACCAATTCCGCCGGCAGCCAGGATCAGGATCCAGGGTGAGAACTCGCTGCCTGGGAAAAAAATGGTGCTGGAAAGGGATTTGGCCGTTTGCTTAATATTCAATTGCCACCCGGCCCACCATACCAGCCAGCTGCTGGCCAGCTGGGTCAGGAAGATATTGACCGCGGCCCGGATTTCTGCGTGAGTGTCAGCCAGCTCAGGCAGCCAGGCAGCAGCCCGCACGGCAGGGATCAGCAGGCTGATCACTGTGCCGGCACTCAGTGCTTCCAGCAAGAGGGTCCAGGTGATGCCCTGAGAGAGCTTTGATTCTTCCCGGAGCTGGGTCAGCACAGAGCTTGTGAGATCCTTTTCCAACTTCAGAACCGGTAAGCTTTCCAGTTTAGTGAGGACACTTTCCAGGCGGGTTAATTCTTCCCGGCAAGTGGGGCACTGGTTCAGATGGATTTTGACCTTCTGAAGTTCGGTTTGGTTTAGATCTTGATCCAGGTAAGCCTGCAGTATATCGTTTGAGATATGTTCAGTACCTTTATTCATTTTTTTCCTCCAGCAGCTCCGCCAATTTCTGGCGCCCCCTGTAGAGGTGACTGCGGACAGTATTCAAGGGCAGGTTCAGGGCATGAGCCATTTCCTTGTACGATAATCCCTGGAAATGGCGCAGTTCCAGGGCTATACGCTGCATGTCCGGCAGTTCCCAGATGGCCCGATAGAGGGCTTGATGTTCTTGATTGATCTCCAAAGCTCCTTCTGGTCCATATATTGTATTATCCTTGATCGTATCCCTTTCATCTTCTAGCGGAACCCGATTCAGCCGTGACCGTTTGAGGTGGTTGTAACACAGGTTGGCTGCCACGGTGCGCATCCAGGGGCCAAATGGCCGGCTGAGGTCAAAACTGGCGATCTGATGGAAAGCCCTCAGGAAAGCTTCCTGAGTCAGGTCCTCAGCCTCCTGGCGGTTTCCCAGGATGCGGCAGCAGACATTAAAAACAGAAGACTGGTAATCCTGGACGATAGCCCCGTAGGCATCCAGATCGCCTTTTTTCACCTTCCTGATTAATGCTTGCTCCCCGGAACTAGCCATGTCTATATTGTAGTACAGCTAATTCCGTTGGAAAGTTGCAGGCCAAAAGTTGGTAGGTAAGAAAGTAAAAAGGATTAAACGTTTGAATACTAAAGCTGAAGCTAGCGAAGATCAAAATTTTGACTGTTTAAACCTGCCCAAGGTCAAACGTATTTAGGGTTACTTGTCTGAGGTATCAGGGGATGCTATAATTTCCCCACACCCCGGTAGCTCAATAGGATAGAGCGATGCTCTCCTAAAGCATAGGTTGTGGGTTCGACTCCCTCCCGGGGTACACAAACCGCCCAGGATAGATCCTGAGCGGTTTTTATCTTTGAATAAGTGTTTTTTTGTTTTAGATTAGAATCATCTGACGTAGAAACTCGATGTATAAGGATACTTGTGGATCTATAATAGGATTCAGGTAAATCTATTTAAATTGAGCTGGATTTCTGTATAGTCTGTAGGAGAAAATCATGAGCGGTATAACAAAAACAATCCCCCAAAAACATGGTGAAGAAGCAGTTGAAGCCTTATACAGCGGAAGAGGAGGGGAATACGAATTTCATATGGCGGGCAAACCATCCCGCCTGAAAGTCGGTGATTACGTTTACACAATCTGGCAGGATATGCTGGTGGGACGCTGCCAGATCATCCGCATTGAGCCTGGTGCAGTTAACCCCCAGTCTGGGAAACCGCGAAGTTTGATCTTCGTAAAGACCCCAGGGGAAAAACTAGGAAAGCCATTTCCTAGGAAAGGCCATCGGGGTACCCGTTATTATGATGGTGCAGATTGGACCAGCTAACTATCAATTAATACGTGAGGATTTTTATCCCCCAAGAAAGTGGAAGTGGTTAGGTTCTGGTGCCCTTAAGTAGATTCCAACCTTCGTTGAGCTACAACTGCTGCCCCAATTGTTCCGGCATGATTCCCCAAGGCCCCACATCTTTTATATAACCTTAGGATCTTCGGTTGTGGATCAAATGCCGGATTGCCATAACGGGATGGTGCCAGATCATGCTCGGTCCGGAGTAGCGCATAATTTCCTTGATGCGCTGGCGCATTTCAGGTTTGTAGCAGTGTACGGTGCAATTTTGGCAGGTGGGTTTTTCAAAGCCGTAGGGGCATTTTTCCAGGCGCTCATCCACATAGAACCAGAGCTGGGAGCACTCTTCACATAGTGGATCGGGAGTGTGATTTTTACGGCAGTACAGGCGGATCATCGCCCGCACGATTTCTCTTTCCTGGGATAATTCGATCATTCAACCTCTAAAAAACTCTAATAAGAAAGAATATCTTGTCTTGGTATCAGTGGCAAATCAAGATGGGAACTTCAGATCTGCGCAGTAGGGCATCCAGGGTGCTGCCAAATAGAGCTTCCATGATCGGTTGGTATCCATAGCCGCCCACGATTAGGAAGTCACATCCCCGGGACTCTTTCGTTTTTAAGATCACATCGGCAGGTGATCCGATCTCGGAATAGAACTCGGCTGGAATTTCCCGCGCTTCCAGATATTCCCGGGCTTTTACCAGGGGGTTGGTCCGGGAGGCGCTGTCTTCTGGAGCTGTTACCACTGTGAGTTTTACTCCCCATTTTTCTGCCAAATAGGCTGCCAAATAGAGCGCTTCGGTAGCTTTGGGACTGCCGTCAAAGGCTAATAACCCGTGTTTCATTTCCGTGACAGCGGGTACTGCCAGCAGGGGGCGGGGACAGCTTTGCACCAGTGCACGGATCCTTGATCGAAGCCTGGCAGTCAGATGGTCCCCGGGAGGATGTTCCAGGCTAAAGATAAGTAAATCATTCCACAAGGCTCTTTGAGTGAGTGTACCCAGGACCTCACCATCCTCAAAATACAGTTTTGCTTTTAGCTTCTGATTATGTATTCTGTTTCGGAAATCAGCCTTAAGTTTCTGGTCGTTCATAGTCAGCCCGGAATCATCCTGATCTATATGGATAGCTGCGATGCTGCTATCCTCTATTGACGCGATGATGATGGCTTGCTCCAGGGCTTTCCAGCCGCTATCTCTACCGTTGAAAGCGACCAGGATGGCTGAGAAGATCTGTCCTTTCTTACGGGGCATGAGGTGGGTTCGACGCCAGTCCCCGATCTCTCCCTGCTGGGTGGCTGCCCAGGGAAAAAGCTTTTTGCGAAATCTCTTCCAGCGCTGGATCAAGCGGTTGCCGTAAGCTGCTGCCAGGCTGTCTACCGCTTCGGCAGGTTCTATCTCCCATCCGTACTCCTGGCTGATCTCTTTTTGATATTGGGTCAGCCAAATATAAAGATCGGTGGGTGTGCGTTCCGGGAAATCACGCAGCAAACCAGATTGTGAGACAGTTTGTAGAATAGGGAGATAAACTTCTTCCACCCAGTTTTCAGCCGCTTCTTTAAACGAGTAGGGATAATGATGCCATAGATCCAGATTGAACTGATAGGTGTTGATCTGCTCCCGGAGCTGCTGGTAGCCGCCGGGGAAACTGGTGGCAAATTCCAGATCAGGCCGGAGTTCCTCCAACCCCGTATCTTTCCGAAAGTGGACTTGCTGGTTTTTGATGATCAGGTCGTCCACATCATCTTCAGGTGTAAGAGGTATAGAGCTCTCGATCTTGGTAACGTAAGCCGGGATGTGGGTCATGCCGCGCTGGCGGGCTACAGAGACCCGGTGGTTACCGTCCAGTACAAAATAGGCCTGGTCGATCTGGTAGACCTCGATCGGACGGATAGCCTGGTCCATGACTTTTTTTACGCGCTGCCATCGTCCGGGATCCACCGCTTCCCGGGGAAAGAATTTGCGGGTGAAATCATTGGGGCGGCTGACGCTGCCTACAATGGCATCCAGAGGTATATCCACCAGTCCTAACTTGGCAGCCTGATCGTAGTGCAGCTGTTCCTCAACCTGCTGGAACTGAATTAAATGTTTGGCGGATCCTGTCAGGGTGCTCCAGATATTTTCAAGCGCACCCCGCCGCCGGGCATCGCGGAAGTCCTCCGCTGTGTCTGCCAGGGATGGAATATACGGTCTTTCTTTATGTGTGTAATGGTGCTGGTCGGGACGCAGCAGGCCCTTGCGGTGGCCGTAGGTGTTGATGACCTTGGTTTTTCCTACCACAGTCTCAATTACCTCATCTTCAGTGTAGACATGAATATGCCCGTGGAAAAAATAGGTTGGCTTGAAGATTTTAATCAACCAGCGGAAGGCATAATAACCTCCATGTACATTGTTGTGCTTGTCATGGATGCCCCTGGGTGGTGAGTGTGTTACTACAACGTCAAGATAACGCCCGAAGCGCAGTCTGCTCCACAATAATCTGGGAACCATACCAAGAACGAAGCGCCACATTTCGCTTTGACTGTGTAAAAAAGGACCTTCTTTATAGGGTAGTGAACCTTCGAATCCGGCGAAGATCAAATCGTTTAACACCACTATCCGGTTGTGGAGATCGATCGCTCCCCTCGGTCCGTAAAGCGGTCCGCTTTTCCCGTATTCCACCCGCGGATCGTGATTGCCCCGCACATATAGAACCGGGACCTCATAAAGCTGAAACAGTTTTTCGATATGGTAATAAGGCAGATCACCGCAGGACAGGATCAGATCGATGTCCTTGAATTTTTGATAGGTTTTTTCCTCAAGCAGTTCGGAATCTATCCTGTCGCTGACTGAGAGTACTTTTAGGGCGCGGCTGGGCATACCCTATCTTAATCGCTCTGACAGCTTTTTGGCAAGGTACTGCCGGAACAAAATTGACCGCGGAATAGGGATCCTGACAGATCCCATTTTTCTGTTTACTGAATTATTGACAACACGGGATTTATCTTTATAATTGTTATATAACTATATAACAATTATAACAATAGTAACTTATGGCTTTGTTCTCAACCTTTAAGAGTATACAGCTTAATCCGGATTCGGATATTTCCCTGATTGCTCAGTTGAGCCAGCAGATCACCTGGCTGATTGCCAGTGGGGAGTTAAGCGAAGGAGATCTGCTTCCTCCCATGCGGGAGCTGGCAGAGCAGCTGGGGGTTCATATGCACACAGTCCGCCAGGCTTACCAGCGTTTAGAAGCCAACAGCCTGGTATCGATCAGGACCCGCAGGGGGACAGAAGTACTTGCATATGATCCGGAAGCGCTGGCTGCGGTGAGTGTGGACAGAACCAGCCGACTGATTGGGGTGATCCTGCCCACCCCGGTTTCTTTTTATTCCCCATATGTCCAGACCATTCAAAGAGAGGCCCTGGACCGGGGTTATTTCCCGATCTTTTGTTATGCCTTTGACAATCCTTTTCTGGCTGAGTCTTATTTCAACCAGCTGCTTTCTCGCCACGTCGATGGTTTTATCATTACAGGCCTGGCTCTGCCGTCCCTGCTTGAGAACCCTGGCTTGTTGAAAAAATATCCCCCCATTATCTCGGTAGATATGCCGGACATACCCGGCTACCAGGTGCTGATTGATCTGGAATATGCAGGCTGCCAGGCTGCAGAACACCTCCTGACTCACGGCTACCGGCGGATCGGTTTGATCACACCTCCCCTGGAATGGCCCAATGTGATGCCTTTTTACAAGGGGTATGAAAAAGCCCTGCTGGCGTCCGGCCTTTCACCTGATCCAGAGCTGACCGCTGTGGTTGACTGTTTTGAGGACACTTGCGGGCAGGATGGCGCGGATCAGCTTTTAGATCTAACACAACGGCCGGAAGCTATCGTGGCAGCCGCAGATCGACTGGCACTGGGTGCTATGCGCGCCATTCAGGGCAGGGGACTTAAGATTCCAGATGATATCGCCCTGGTGGGAGCGAACGATATCCCAGCGGCAGCCCTTGTCACTCCTGGTTTAACAACCATATCCATGCCTGCGGCCGAGATGGGTTCCCGGGCATTTATTATGCTGGAAGAGCTTTTATCAGGAAAGAAGCCATCCAGAAAAAAAGTGGTCCTGGACACAGAATTAGTTATCCGCCGCAGCTGTGGTTGTTAATTACTATCTAAGGAGAAAAAATGACGTACCATAAGATATTACTTCGTTTGACCGGAATATTTTTGGCAGCCTGTCTCATTCTTGCTGGCTGCAGTCCTTCTGACGAACCTGTCCCGGATACAGATCAGCCTTCGCAGATTGATATTCAAACAGATACACCCCTTCCAGAACCAACTGCTGAACCCACCTTCACGCCCTATCCTACCGTGCAGGTTGTCCTGCCAGCAGCCGATCAGATCCTGGCCCTGGGAGAGAGCTGTGCTGAGATCTATCAGGCCCAGATCGAGGCCTGGATTTCAAAAGATACTGAAAAATTGAGGGCAGTCTACACCGATGATATTGTCCATTTTGATGGCAAACCTCTCTTTGTAGGGATTGATGAAGTACTTGGTATGGCGCAGATGATGTTCAGGGCTTTCCCGCGCTGGGAAATGAAAGCCGGTCCAACTTATATCTCACAAAATGAGTGTCTCGGAACCTGGATGTTCTGGAACACTTCAGGTTGGAAGGAAGAGGATCCGGGCATTGAGTTTGACATTCTTGAAACTCGGGAGGGGAAGATCTCCTTCTGGCGTCTGTTTTATGATCATCATTTTGACAGTGACCGAATCGACGAAGGCTTCCTCCAGGACTTTGCAGCTGCCTGGTCCAAAGGTGACCTGGAATCCGTGCTGGGCTTATACTCCCCGGATGCTGTAGTAGAGGATACCCTGTTGGGTGTGGTTGCTTATGGTCCGGAGGCAATTCGGGTCTATGCTGATACTGTCCTCTCAGAGAACCCCGAGATAAGCTGGGAATTAACCTACCCGTTTGCGGAAGATGATTTTGCCAACGGTGAAACCGAGGTCCTGGCTTCCAAGGGAGGTACCTTTACGATCACCACTTTGGATGGGCAGGGCAGCCCCTGTCAGATCCAGGCAGTTTTGATCCTCACCCCGGATGGTGAGGGCAAGATCCAGCACCAAAAAACCTTTTATGATGCAGGTTCATTAAGAACCTGTGGGTGGGCAGACTGATCATCCACAGATCAATGGAGGAGAGAAAATGCGTAGCCAAAAAAAATCACGCTGGATGATCTCATATCTTTTATTAATATTGATGTTTTTAGTAGCCGCCTGCAGCCCAGTTTCTGGGGCTGACGAACAGCCGGTCTTGGATCAAGAACTTGCGGCGACAGCAGAACCAACCTCAGAACCTCTACCAACTGTGGATATCATACCCCTGGAGGAACTGGAGGAATGGGATCTGCTTTGGATCTCGGATTCCTCAGGCTGGGATGTGGCTGATGTTTATGCCGCAATGATCGCTGAGGATACCGGAAAAATAATCAATGTCCATGATAAATGGATCGGGGGACTGCCTGCTGCCCTGATCTTCCAGTCCCTCACCGGGGTATATGACGGCCCCAGCATGACTATTGATCAAATGCCGGAGTTGGTTGCCGAAGCCGAGATCATTGTCTTTTACGGCAATCCTAGTGAATCGATTAATGAATCCAGGCCGGGGGATTGGGAGTGTACTTCTGGTTATGGATCCTATGTTGTTGATTGTGACCCCGAAATATTCAGGGTCTATGTTGAACACCTGGAAGCTATTTATCAAAAGATGTTCGAGCTCAGGGCCGGCCAACCCACCATCATCCGGACTTATGATGCTTATAATCCGCGGATCAATATATTCAAGGAAAAGGGTGTATACGAAGACTGCCGGCAGTGCTGGGGGATCAATTATAACGCCGCTATCCATCAAGCAGCGGCGGCTTTTGATATACCTGTTGCTAATGTTGCAGAGGCCTGGAATGGACCAAATTGGGATACCGACCCTAATGATCTGGGCTACACCAAGGATGGCGAACACCCTAACGAGCTGGGCGCTCAAGTGATTGCCCAGGCGCTGCGCGATCTGGGCTATGAACCTGTGCTGCCCTGATTAATCAGGACAGGAAATCCCTCAGCTTTTCCAACGGATCTAAACCAAGATCAAAACGGATGATCTTGCGGTTTCCTTCCTGCAAGGCCCGGGCATCTCCTTCCGCCTGGGCAGATTTCAGGATGCCAAACCCGATCCTTGAAGCGGGCTTTCCAGCCTGATCCGGGATGGGAAGGTCATGTTCGGAATGGGAAATAAACTGGATGAAGACTCCCTTGCCGCCGTCGCCTTTATGGAGCTGCCCGGTCGAGTGCAGGAACCTGGGACCAAATCCCAGGGTGGTGGCAATTTTATATTTGTCTCTGAGTTTTTGGCGCAGGGTTTGGAGGGCTTGCTCAATCTCCGGGGTGGGTTGGAGATAAGCCTGCAAGCTTAGATAGCTGCCAGGCAGGATCGACTCATCCAGGAACCTATCCAGGACAGCAGGATCCGGATTTGAAAATTCTCCCCCGGGCAGTTTTCCCGTCTCTTGATATTCTGCGACCATCTTGCGGGCCAGGATCTTGGATGATTCGACGTTCGGCTGATTAAAGGGATTGATCTTCAGGATGTGGCCGGCAATTGCAGTGGCCAGCTCCCACAGGAAGAACTGTCCGCCCAGATCATAGTGGTCTGCCAGCTGGATCCAGATCACAGGATAGCCTGCTTCGATCAGCTTATTGATAGCCGCATCCTGGGATAGGTCATCTTCCAGTTTGAGATATACAAATACCCGGTCATTAAGATACTGATCAGGTGTGGTAATATTTTCGCCCACTACAGGCAAAATGCCTGTGCCTTCCTTGCCTGTGCTTTCTGCGATCAGCTGTTCGACCCAATTTCCAAAGCTGGATATTTCCCGGGAGGTGACCAGAGTGAGTTTGTCCCTGCCTTCTTGGGCCAGGATACCCAGGACCGCCCCCAATTGGACCCCGTAGTTGTTCTCGTCCATGGCGCAGTCACAGCTTTCGCAGCTGCAGAGGCCGGTCAGGGAGCTGGCCAGCAGGGTTTCCAGATCGATGCCCAATAGCGCGGCGGGCACCAAACCGAAGAAGGATAACGCTGAATATCGGCCGCCAATATTGGGATCATTTAAGAATGTAGAACGGAATTGATATTGCCTGGCCAATTGCTCCAGTTTGCTGCCGGGGTCTGTGATGGCGATAAATTGTTTTCCTGCATCCTGCAGACCAGCGGAATCGAGAACCAGGTTATAAAAAAATTTAAAGAATGATAAAGTTTCAACTGTGCCGCCGGATTTTGTTGCGACGATAAAAACTGTTTCGGGCACAGTCAGTTTGGATTCCAGCGCTCGGATTGCGTCCGGGTCAGTACTGTCCAGAACAAACAGGTCAAGGTACCCAGCCTGAACGCCAAATGTCTCCCGCAGCACTTCCGGCGCCAGGCTTGAGCCGCCCATCCCCAGCAATACCGCTCGGGTGAATCCTTCAGCTTGCAAGTCAGAAGCCAGGTCCTCGAGCCGGGCAACCTCTTCGAGCATGGCATGCGGGCTATGCAGCCAGCCCAGGCGGTTGCTGATCTCTTTTGGATCCGGTTTCCAGACCGTATAGTCATGGTCCCAGATCCGGGTCATAATTTTGTTGTCTTCCAGATCCCAAAAGGCCTTTTCTATTTTTGCCCTGTAATCCCCCATACTAATGAATATTTGATTTCCAGTCATGTCTGATTTCCTGTATTTGTTTTTTAAATGTGGTCTGATATTTATCAATAGAATGAATTGGTTTAATAATATCGCATCACTTAAAATTTTGGTCTCCGTTTTTATTAAGGATCACCGCAGATCAAGCCAATATTGGAATGATAGTGAGAGTAAATATTCTCTCCATATATTCTTGGAAGTCATCTGGCTGGATATTCTTACTTGGTAATTGGTTCCGTCATCAGGAATACATCCCGGATTGCCGTAACTAGTGGGGAGGGCAAAAATTGAGGTTGACAAATATAATTAGTTAGGATAAACTAACTATTAATGATGGATAAAAAGAATATTGTGCTGGATACCGTGGAAATGATCTCTCAATTGATGGGAGAGTTAGAAAGTAAAGCCTTTGAACAGGAAGGTTTTTCGGATATCACCATGAACCAGATGCTGTACCTGGAAGCAGTTGCCCGGCTTGGACAGCCAGCTTTTCACGATATTGCTGAAGATCTGGGCGTGACCAGACCATCGGTATCTGGCATCATCAAGAAATTGATCAAAATGGGCTATCTGGCCAAGTTGCAGTCAGAACAGGATGGACGGGTTTATTACATTCATCTGACCGAGAAGGGGAGGCGTTTTAACGATCTTCACAGCGAAGTCCATCAGATCCTGGCCAGAAGGATCACAGAAAATCTCGATCCATTCGAAATTGAGGAATTAGCTGATCTGCTTGCCAAGATCACTGCTCCCTGATCATTAGCCGGATGTTCCATTGAAAAGTTCAAAACGAGAGATATCATGGAAATCAGTAAATTGAAGATTAAGCAGCCAACCTGTCCCTGGTGGTTCCTGTTCACCTTTGATAATCCTCTTCGAAAACTGTATCAAGATCCGTATAAGATCCTGGCTCCATATTTACTGACCGGTAGTACAGTAATAGACCTCGGCTGCGGGATGGGTTATTTTTCCATCCCCATGGCTGCCCTGGTAGGGGAACAGGGCAAGGTGATCGCTGTTGATTTGCAGGAACAAATGCTGGTTGGTTTACGGGGTCGGGCTGATAAAGCCGGTCTGGTAGAGAGGATCAAAACCCATCATTGTACTCAGGATCAGATCGGAGTCTCTGAAGAAGCAGACTTTATCCTCGCATTCTGGATGCTGCATGAAGTGCATGATTCGCGATCATTCTTGGAGCAGATTCTGGGTATGCTTAAAACAGGGGGTCGGTTATTGATCGCTGAACCGTATTTTCATGTCACCAGATACAAATTCCAGGCGATGGAGTCAGAGATTAATGAAGCCGGATTTTCCATTTCGGGATCTCCTGCGATTGGTTTCAGCCGCAGTATTCTCGTAGAAAAGGATCATTAAGATGGAAATTACTATTAATCTGTGGACAATTCTACTTGCTTCAGGCCTGACCGCGGTAGTCACAGGTCTGGGCGCCCTGCCATTCTTCTTCTTTAAAAAATTCAACCAATGGTGGCTGGGTATTTTTCAGGCAGCTACGGCCGGCTTGATGCTGGGCGCCAGCCACAATTTGATCCAGGAAGGCGCCCATCTTAATGCCTACAGAACATTTGCGGGCATGTTGATCGGCTTGATCTTGATCGTCCTGTCCGACAAATTGATCAGCAGCCGGGGTGATGTAGACCTGGGTGAGCTGGGTGGGGGAGATGCCCGAAAAGCCTTGTTAATCTTGGGCATCATGACCGTACATTCTTTCGCTGAAGGAATCGGGGTGGGAGTTTCCTTCGGAGGCGGGCAGAAACTGGGTTTATTCATCACTACCGCAATAGCGATCCATAATATTCCGGAAGGTTTGGCAATCGCAATGGTCATGGTTCCCAAAGGAACCAAACCCTGGAAAGCAGGCATATGGGGGATTTTTACCAGCCTGCCCCAACCTTTAATGGCAGTGCCAGCTTTCCTCTTTGTGATCCTGTTTGAACCCTGGCTGCCTGTGGGACTGGGCCTGGCAGCTGGGGCGATGGTCTGGATGGTATTCGCCGAGCTGATCCCCGAAGCTTATGAAAGGGGGCCTTCTGGCGCGGCTATCGGCATTGCAGTCACCCTGGCCTTCGCAGCCCTGCTGGCTTTCCAGGAATTTGTGCTGGTTTTTTAGTAATCGAACTTGTTCCTACTTCTCTCTCAAATAATGTCCGAAGCATTGCTTCCAATCGGTCCCCAATCCTCGGTCTTCCGTCTTAAATATTTCCTGCTATAATCCACTGGGTTATCGGTTGAATAGTGAGTGGAAAATTATGGAGCAAATGGACTTAATGAAAAAAACAATTATTTTTGACCTTGGCGGCGTGCTGCTGGACTGGGACCGACGGCATCTTTATCAAAAGATCTTTTCCGATCCGGATGAGCTGGAATACTTCCTAGAGGAAGTTTGCTCCCTGGACTGGAATGTCCATACTGATGTAGATAAATCCTTCCAGGATGCCATAGATGAACTGATACCGAAATATCCTCACTATGAAGGACAGATCCGGGCTTATTTTGAACGCTGGGAGGAGATGATAGCTGGAGATTTTCCGGGCACTGTGGAGATTCTGAGGGAGCTGAAGGAGGCTGGCTACCCGTTGGCTGCTCTGAGCAACTGGTCCTCCGAAACCTTTCCTCGAATAAAAGACCAGTATGAATTCCTGAGCTGGTTTTCCCCCCTGGTGATCTCGGGATACATTGGATATAAAAAACCAGATCCGGAAGCATACCAGATCATGCTGCATGAACTGGATCTGGATGCCGGGGATTGTGTGTTCATTGATGATATGGAAAAAAATATCCAGGAAGCCCAGCGGCAAGGATTTGAAGTGATTCGATTTTCTTCATCTGAGCAGCTCCGAGAAGATCTGGTAGATCTGGGACTTTTATAAAGGATAGATCTGAATGGAATCCCAAAAGAAAGGAACTGGGGTGGCAGGGCGGATCCCGTTTTATTATGGCTGGTTGATGGTGCCTGTAGCTATTATTGCCCAGGCGGCGACGGGGGTGGGCCAAACATACGGTGTTTCTGTGTTTAATCCATCCCTGCTGGATTCGCTGGGGATCACTTTGACCGCTTTATCCGGGGCTTATATGGTAGGTACACTACTGGCATCCCTGCCCCAGTCTTTTATCGGTTCACTGATGGACCGCTTTGGCATCAAAAAAACCATGATCGGGTTAGTGATCCTGCTGGGTGGTGCCTGTATCTTTTTTGCCCAGGTTAATTCTCTGGTAATGTTATTACTTGGTTTTTTCTTGCTGCGTTTGCTCGGCCAGGGTGGTCTCTCTCTGCTTTCAGGCAATATCGCAGCCATGTGGTTCCGGGAAAAACTCGGTACCGTAACCGGCATTATCAGCAGTGGATTTTCTGTCAGTATGGCGGTCATCCCACCATTTTTCCTCTTTCTGATCAATCTAAAGGGCTGGCGCGCAGCTTATACCTGGCTCGGTTTCCTGGTCTGGCTGATCATGCTTCCCCTTTTACTGCTGATCTTCAAGAATAACCCGGAAGAAGTTGGTCAGATATTGGATGGCGGTCCTGTGGAAAAGAAGGAAATCTTTAGCCAGCAGGGCAGTAGCTTATATTCCTTCACAGTAAAAGAAGCCCGGAAAACACCGGCTTACTGGATCCTGCTGATCAACAGCGCTCTGTGGGCTATGATCGTCACAGCGGTGTTTTTCAATTTGCTGTCCATCTTTGATTCGCTTGGAATCTCCCCCGGGGTCGCAGCGGCAACCTATACCACTTATGCGGCTGCCTCATTGTTAACCCAGCTCTTGCTGGGACCGGTGGCGGACCGGGGATCCTTACAATATATGCTTATGGGCTGTATGGCTTTTCTGGCCGCAGGTGTTGCTGTTCTTACATTTGCTGTGTCCCCACTGCTAGCCCATTTTTATGCTGTTTTAATCGGATTATCGACAGGTTTGATTTCCCTGGTGGGGGGAACTTTATTAGCCCGTTATTTTGGCCAGGCTAACCTGGGAAAACTCAAGGGTGGAGTGCTGACAGCCCAGGTAGCTGGCAGCAGCCTGGGTCCTTTTATCACCGGAGTGATCTTTGATCTGACAGGAAGCTTCCAGATTTCTCTCTGGATCTTTGTAGCTATCCTTGTTCCGGCCGTCCTATTCTCACTGAAAGCCATTCAACCGCCCATCCCTTCTGCAGCTAATCCGGAAGGTTAAATATGGAACAGTGCATC